>Ga0265295_1005231_pt1 | contig 16756 bp, 14 predicted proteins | sample Munlansysbiofilm_FD_192503 | JGI IMG/M metagenome (GOLD analysis project Ga0265295, IMG submission 192503) | Leachate microbial communities from a municipal landfill in Southern Ontario, Canada - Methane capture system biofilm | ecosystem: Engineered > Solid waste > Landfill > Unclassified ...
CTGCCGCCCCAGGTCGCTGTGGCGGTTGATGCACGCGCCGGCCAGGGCCAAGCCGGAGTGGCTGGTGTAGAATTCGTCGTCGCTCTGCTCGATGATCAGTCGCTTCATGTTTTCACCTGCCAAGTGAATTTTTTGGACAGGTGTATATTGATAAATTTTTATATAAATTTCAATGTATTGATTGTATTTTTAGCCGATTTTTACTGATGGATTTTCACTGATTCAGGAATTGTTTATCCATTTTTTCCTGTTCGATATTTTTTTGCTGGTTAGCTTTGGTCTTCAATACATGGTTGAGTAACCGTTGCCGAACAGGTTACCTATGCAAGGTGGTCCCTGGCAACTGATGAACCGTTTTGCCCAATCGAAACTCCGGCGTTAGAAATGGTGGTAGAGATCGGTCGGGTGAACGCGGCGCATAACGACTCAACGACTGCTGAAAACCGGCCTCGGTGGTTTCCGATACTGCAAAGCCGCCCTTCGAAAGGATCGAAAGGCGGCTTTGGTATCTACTCAGCGCAAGGAGGCTATCAGTTTTTCTTCACTTCGTTGACGGGTGCTAAATCTCCGTCTACATATGGATTGTTATCGGGAAGAAGAGGCAGGGATCGGCTTATCTGATCTTGGGCAGCGGCAACCACCTCCACCCTGGGCATGGAAATAGCCTCGAAACGATCGGAATTATACCTCATCTTTCCGCTTCCAGCCGGGTATTCAACGCCGATTTTGACAGCATGTTCCTCGCCGTCGACCGGAATATAAGAACGGAAGGTGATAACGTAATCATTCTGCATGATGTTTTGAATTTCTTCCACTGAACGGGTCATTTGATCAAAGGCCTTGCCAATGTGAAAATACTTACCAGCAGAATTTTTTGAAAGCGCCTGCAGATTGAGGAGATGTTTGGTGTCTATGTTGCTATAGGCAAGACTATACATGGGCACAGGGATATCCAGGTTCGAAATCCTGGTCATGAGATCGTTGCGGGTCAACGCGCTACCCTCGTCCAGACCATCGGAAAAAATGACAATGGACGTGGATGCTACATAACTGGCATCACTGGTCGTCGTGCCACCAGCGCCCGCGCCGCCGGCCATGAGCAGGGCCGCGCCAATGCCGTCATACAGACGTGTTTTACGGCCTTCTGCTTTCAGGTCAGCTAAACGTCGGCCCAAGGTGGCGGGATCGCGCTCAAAGTTGGAGACAATGGTAAATCCTTCCCCTTTGTCGTCGAGAGCGATAATGGCGACCTGGTCCTGCGCGCGCTTGGAATCGATAAATCGAGCTGCGGCCCGCAGGGATGCGTCGAAGGGAGCCCCTCTCATGGTTATACTTGTGTCAAGAACCAGTATCGAACGGATGGCCTCGCTCCGGCCTCTGATTGATTGGATCATATACTGGCGTTTCATCGGATCCATGGCGAGACCTTTGACCATGAGGCCAATGTTCATGTAATTGAGGTTGACCAGTGGATTCATGTTTTCGTCAAAGGTGCGCAGGTATATTTGAACATAGGGGTAGAGCCCAGATTCAATTTTAAAAATCTTGAAACCAAACCCTTCGAGATTTGTTGACGGGTCCCATGAAGCTTGGGCGGAGGGTGCGGGGAAGGCTAGAACGCAAGTGACAAGCAACAACCCGAACACTCGTTTGACCTGGTCCCAATGTTTTCCGCGTTCATCCGTTTGTTTCATGTTTTTCTCCTTTTGTTTGAATTTTTGCCTAGTTTGGCGTGACCACCCCTTGGACTTTTTTGGAAAAATGCAGTTTTTTATTTTGAAGCTATTTCAAATGAGTCAAAAGTTTGAAAGACTTTGTCATTTGAACTGATTGATTGTTTGACTTTATATTTTCCAGCTTGCACCTTTACAGGAACCTGAAAGGTGAGAACACTTTCCCAAGTGCCATTCTTTCGTGACACCTTGTCGTTGGCCAGAACAGCTGTCTGATGATCCCCAAACCAGAGTGTCTTGTTTTCTTCCACCTCTATTCCGCTATCAGAGGTCGCTCCCAGAACGGCATACTGGATGGTCACAGTCACCTTGTCCCCGGGTTTTACTTCTTTCGGGGAGAGTTCGTACCCGACCAGTTCGATGACGAGACCCTGACTTTTTTTGTATTCCAATTGCTTCTTGGTCTGGCTCTCTGTCGATGTTTTGTTGAATCGCCTCTGGATACTTCTATCAATATCAGCAAAATAGGCGTCGACCTTGGCAAGGGCTTCCGGTGTCGTCGAGAGATAGCTGGCTCCCGCCCCAGCAGCGATTATCACGGGCAGGCATCCGGTGAGAAAGGGAAAAAAGGAAAAGATGACGAAAAAGAAAAGAAGTTTTTTCCTGGTCTTCATGGCTGTTTTTCTCGAGGCGGAAGGAGTCATTCAGTGTTTCATTAAAATCAGATTGGTCGAGTCCTTGGTCGTCCCCATCTGACCTGACAGGTCCTTGCGCGCCGCGGCCACATCCTCGGGACGCCGAACCGGGGACGTGCCAAGGAAGGCACCATGTTCGATCAGTTTGGCATAGATTTCGGGGAGGGTTGTTTGGGAGGTCCCCGGTTCGTACCGCTCGACGAACTCGGCGATGTAGTACTTGGTGACCGGATCGAGAATACCGTCAGCGGGGACGCGCTGGATCACGGTACCGTCTTCGGGGTTGGTCAGCGGGCCAAGGTTGTAGCGATTGAGCCATTTTTGAATTTCGGCTATCTGCTGCTGCCGTGATTTCTTGGCAAAGGTAATCTTGAGGCTTTGCAGCACGTTGTGGTCCGCGTACTGCATGCCCAGCAGTTTCCAGTAGGGGAGGTCGTAGTATTTGCCAAACAGCTGCAGGATGGAATATTCGACGAGGTTGCGCACCGCTCGGTGAAATCCCTGCCGTCTGTCAATGCGGCCTTCAATTCCAAGGCCGCTGCCCCACATGGCGAATCCCAGCCCGTGATCTTTTTCCAGTTCAAGTACATGAATGGTGTTGGAGACGTGGGCGCCCGGGATGACCACATGCGTTTTGTAATCCAGGAGGTGCAGGTCAAGAACGACCCGGGAGAGTTTCTTGCCCTGGCCCATGTTGCCGCCGATGTCGTAATCCTCCCCTTTGTTGCTGATCAGGATGTCGAGATCGATACTGCTGCTGTCTCCTTCGATATCCTTGTCAAATTCGGTGATGCTGCCGCCAACGACAATGTCCGGAAGCACCCTGGTGCCGGAACCGCCGGTCTGGTAATCGTTGAGAATGAATTCCGGGTCGGAGGGCGCCACCACGAAGCGAGGGCCTGCGAATTCGCTGATGCTGTTGATGACCATGTTGGTCAGGTTCAGCGGCACTTCCTGGCCTCCGGCCGTGTTGCCGATTTCCTTGGGTTGGACGATCTTGCGGTAATCCACGGTGGTGTTGATCACCGTGCCCATTTTTCGCAGGGCGTCCTGGTAGAGGGTCGCGGAGGGGGAGGGCGATTTGGTGTCCTCGAAGGCCTGCCTGTCCGCTTCGGTCATTCTTGGCGCCAGGTTGAGACTGCACCCGACGAGTGACGAGCAAAAGGTGAAGCCGGCCAGCCAGATGATGGTGTAACGCAATCGTTCAATGCCCATCGACATCGCCCCTGATCGTGACCGAGTTGTTGATACTCTTGCTGTTGCCATCGTTACCCAGTCTGACCGTGCCGATTTCCATGGATTCACCGGAGGCGTCGACGTCTCCGCCGATAACGACTTCGTTGTTCACGTCGGTAACCTGCCGGGACTTCTTGAAGTTCAGGTGACCGACTTCGAGATCCTGCTTTTTCGATTTGACGTCGCCGTGAATTATGGTGACGTTGTGCACTTCCCGAACACCCGAGTCCACCTTCACGTTGCCGATTTTCTCGTCGTCCAGGTCGTCACTGTACTCCCCGACCTCCGAATATTTGTAGAGCACCTTTCCCCGGTTGCTGTACCCCCGGTCCGCACGGCTTTTGATGATTTTCTGCTTGTAGGTACGGCCGGTGTATTCCTCGGCCGCGTCGACGACGGAGGACTGGAAGAGAAGCAGCATGCCGGTGACCAGAGCAAAAAGGATTCTGTGCAGGCCCGGTCGGTTCATGGAAAAATCTCCTCTGCTGGGTGTGCGGTTCACGCGGGAAGGAACAATGGGGAGCGATGCGACAGCGAGTCCTGTCGATCGCTCCACTGGAGGATTCAGTTTGTCGACAGGTTGCCCACGGAAACCGACGAGTTGTTGGTGGCCTTGACCTTGCCCTGGATTTCGTTCTTGGCCCTGAAATCCACGGAACCGCCCTTCAGATTGTTCAAGGAGGCGGTGCCGATCTTCACGGTCGAATTCTTTTCTGCGGTCGTGGACCCGATAACGTGGTTGTCGGTCTTGATAGTGATGGAATCCGTCACCTCGACATTGTTCATTTCCACATCACCCACAGAAATGAGCGAGTTGTCGGTTGCCTTGACCTTTCCATCGAGCCTGTTTTTCGACTGCTCAACGGTGACGGTTCCGGCCTTGACATTGTTCATGTTCACGTTGCCAACACTGACCACGCCACCTTTCTTGGCTTCAATGGCTCCGGTTTCATTATCAAGAGTAATATCAACCTTGTCGGCAGTGGTGTTGGTGATGTGTGTATCGCCCACATAGACGTGCGAGTTATCGTCAGCAGTTATTTTCCCTTTGATGATATTATCTGTTTTTACCTTGAGTTCCTGAATTTGATTGGTTCCTGCGGCCTGGGCTTGCTGTTGGTGGGGGTTTTCTTCACTTACAGCAGTAAAATTCCATCCAGCTACAATAAAACCTGTTACCAGTACGATAAATTGTTTTTTCATTTTTCTCCTTTTTGCATGGTTTTATTTTGTTAGGTAAATACTGGAACCATAGGTGATCCCAGCAAAAAATATTTTTTTATTATAAATGAATAACGTTTTTTAAAACTTTTTAATTATCGATTCATTTGTAATTCATTCTCCATTGCGAGAATCATGTTTTTCATTTCATGATTAGCGAAGGGATGGATGTAGTCCCACTCGAAATTAGAATCGATAATGTTAAGTTCTTTTCTGTCTCTAAATCTGAATAATGCTAGAGCTTCACCTTTTACATAGTATCCTCTTGCTAATTTTTCATCAAAAAGGAATCCCGTTCCTAATTCGCTTCGTGGATTAAAGACAACTGCTTTTGTACCAGTTGCTTCGCTTGCAAACAGTGCTTCTCCTCCGCCTTTAGAATGGCCAACAAAAACAATATTATCTGCTCCTATATAATTAACCAGTTCTTTTGCATATACTTCAATGACAGCTTTGTAAATTGTTTGTATATAAGACATGATGGGACTTATTACTTGAACAGGAAAAAATGATCCTGCGTTAGTTATCATGTCGTAGCTAAGCCGAAAAAGATTTGAAGGCTCTGTACCTCTAAATGCTACCGCCATTTTACCTGTTTTTGTGTTGGTAAAAATTGTCATTTCTATAGACCATCCTAATTTTTCCTCTGTCGTCAATATTTCCCATCCCGCAGATTTGATATATTTAATATATGGTTTGCATCGTTCTTCTCCATAGCTACATTCGCTCATGTAGGCATAAAGAAGATCTTCTTCTAAAGTTGACAGAGAACCGTCCCTAGACGAGCCATTAAAATTGATATTTTTTTGGTCAAAAGGATCTGCAGATTGTTCCGGCCACGAGCCTTTGCTCGGAAGAATTGATGCTTGATCGCCGATCAGGAGTCCGCTTGGTCGAACCGAATCAGTCAGGGCTCCTCTGTTATGCACGTACTCACTCCGCCTAGCCTCATTCCCGACATTGGTGTTGCCCACAGAGACCGTGCTGCCCTTTTTGATGGTCACCGAACCATCGAGCGTATTGGTGGAGGTGATGCTGGCGCTCTTTCCCCTTAGTTTTTCCAAATGCACGGTGCCGGCCCGAAAGGTCGATCCACCTTGGGCCTCGACCTTGCCGGCCACGTTTGATTTCGTTTCGATGGTCAGTGCGTCCGCCTTGACCCCAGTCAGGCTGACATCACCCACCGCTGCCTGACTGCCGTCCACCGCTTCCACCCCGCCGGCCAGGGTGTTGGTTGTCCGCACCTCCAACCGGTCATCGACCTGAACGCTGGCCTTACCGTTTTCTTGCCCCGCACCGCCGGTACCGCCGCGTTGCGGCACCATCACCGATTTGTTCGTCTCCTCTTTGGTCGGTCTGGCTCGACCCACACCGGTTGTGCCGATGCTCGTCTCCAGGTTGAGGTCATGGGCGTTCTCGGCACGAGGTTGTCCCGGCTCAATGGTCAGCGTCACAACCGTGCAGGCTGCAACAATGGTGACGAACAATCGTTTTTGCGGGGAAGGTGGGAATGCCATGGTTCTCCTCTTCAGGCCAGCAACTGTTTGTGTTCCGATTGCGGGAGACCAGTATCCCGCCACCGCTCCGCATTCCTTGATAGTCCTGGTCCGGTTTCAAGTGGTGGCAGGACGCATGGAAAAATGGCCTGCACTACGGCTTTCGAGCCTTGTTGTTTTTGGTCCTTGCTCGCTGATCAACCCTCGAAAGAAACATCCCCCGAGGCGCATCACTGGTTACTGCACGGTGAGCGAATCCCACTGCGCGACCTGGCGTTGACCATCGACCGAGAAGGTGACTTGTAGCCGTGTCAGTTTTTGCACAGGCCCAGTTGAGGAAAAATCAATCTCGGCGATTTGGGTCGTGTCGGGGTCGAGCAGGGTTTGGGCAAATTCCCAGGAACGTTGGCCGTCCAGGCGGACCTCGTTGCACTGCAGCAGATTTTTTTCCGCATCGATCGCAGTGATACCGGAATAACAGAACAGCAGGACCGTGGCGGCCTTGTCAGGACTGGTCAATCTGAGCGAACAGGTGACGGACGCACCGATCTGTCGGCACGACTGCGGAGTGATGTGGAGACCTTGGGTCACTGATCGGGTGACCGGCTTGTGGCTGTTCCCGGAAGCTGCGGATCCGACCTTGGATTTTTTGGGTTGGCTGGTGGGCCGGTGGGACTGTCGGGAGGGGGGTGTTTTTGATGAGGGGGGCGGCTTGAGTTGTTTCCTGCCAGTGGGTGGCGCCGTCTGGGTCTGTTTGGAGGTCGATGAGGTGGCCGGTCCGTCCAGTTGGGATCTGCTGGTGGCCGGGCCCAGGAGCATCTGTTCCGATATCCTGCTCGTCGCGGCGTGGCATGGAGAAAAACAGAATAAGACCAAGACACAGATTCCTGTCCGTCGAATCCATTTGCCCATGCTTGAACCTGCAGGATTGGGTAGGAACAGCATTGTGCTCGCTCGCGCCGTTGTCGGGTTTTCTTATTGTCTGACAATCATTTTCTGGGATGGAGGGCGTTTGTCAAGAAACGATTTCGGGCTGTTTCCTTCCGCCGGCGCGAATATCGCCTCGACAGCGGCGGAAAGCCTTGGTACGTAAGGATTTCCGGATTTTCAAAAAAAATCTTCTGGGCTGTCGTTTTTTTGATGTATGGGCATCCTTCTGCTTCAGTCGGCCAACTCCGCTGGAGCGTGTGATCAGTCAGGGATCACCCGTAACGATTTGATAACGTAATTTCCAAAAAAATTATAAATATCTATCTCTTAAAGAGATATTACAGTAATGGCTGCGGAAGGAGAGATGTATTGCCTTGACTTAATCCAACCTCTTTTTGCACAATAGCAAAAGTCATAATCGTAATTTCAAAAACCGTCGGTAGCGCCAGACTTTGTGGGCTGACGGCGACACCAGTGGAAACTCGGGAGGAGACAGATGGCGATCGATGTCGGGCCGATGCGCCGATTTGGAAGGTCGTACGGTAGGCGACAACTTCGGGTTGCCGGTTTGTCGCTCCTGCTGGTTTTGCTCCTTGCTGGCCCAGGGACTGGGCTGCTGGCCGGGGATTTGCCTTCAACCAATCTGCAGGGATATGGGATCAAGATCTTTCACGTGGAGTCGGGTTTGTATCCCTTTGTTCAGGTCTACCTCCGTTCCTTCGACCAAAACATGCAGCCCCTGGTGAACCTCAATGTTCAGAACCTTGGCCTGATGGTTGCCGGCCGCGCCTATCATCCTGAAAAAAAACAGTATCTCATCCAGTCGATCAGCAATCGCGCCGAAGCCTGCAGGACCATCGTGGTCATCGACACCTCGGCTTCCATGAAGGGTGTTCCCTTTGAATCCACGCTCAAGGCCATTGCTCGCTTTATCGATGGGAAACGACCCCAGGATCAGGTGGCGATCGTGGCCTTGGCCGACAACAAGGACGGTTATGAGCTGGTTTCGAATTTTGAACGGGATCCAGCCAGCCTGGCGCGACGACTTGCCGACCTGGAAGCCAGCGGCGGGAGTTCCCGTCTGTATGACGCCATTGCCCTGGCCATGCAACTGACCATGGCCTCCGGTGCCGGCGGGGCAACCTCGGATGACGCCGATTACGCCGCCTCAACCTCGATCATCGTTTTCTCCGATGGCAAGGACGATGGCAGTGCTGTTTCGCGCAGCGATCTGATGACACGCATCTCCAATCTCAGCGTTCCGATCCCCATCTACTCCATTGCCTACACCAACGTGGATCTGAAATTTTTGAAAAATCTCCAGGCGCTATCGAAAAATTCCTTCGGTAAGTTTTACGATGTCGGCGAGGCTTTCGACAGGATGACCGCCGTACTCGAGGAGGTGCAGAATATTTTTCGAAACGACTACGTGGTCACCCTGCGCGCCTATTTGCCGGTGGATGGCAATGAGCACCGTCTGAAACTCGGCATAGAGTACCCCAGTGGCAGCGGTAAGTTTCGCTACGAAACGGCCAGGTTTGAAACCCTGGAGGCGCCACCTCTCGGAAAAATTCTGGAAATGCAGACGCGACTCGACCAAGCGCTGCCTCGTTTGCCGGACAACAACCCGTACATGGCCAACCCCTTTGCCCCGACCCTGCTCGTTCATTGAGTGTACCCGGGGAGAGGGATCGGGAAGATGCGACACGAGAGATGCACGAACTCATGACCACCCAGCCAACGGCCTACCTGATTGCCCTGGATGCCGCAATCGCCGGGCGGGAATTTCCCCTCAAGGGAGTGCCCCTGGTGATCGGACGGAGTGGCGGTCGTTGCGACATCATTGTTTCCGGGCCGACCGTCTCCCGTCAGCATGCCCGGCTTGAACCAATTCCAGGCGGGGACGGAGGATACCGGATCGTCGACTTGCAGTCCTTGAACGGCGTTTATGTGAATGGACGAAAGGTTCAAGGACAGGTTGTCCTTGCAGCGGGCGATATCATCGGATTGGGGTTGTCCGAAGCGCACCACCTCCGTTTTCAACTGAATTCAAGTCGACAGGGGAGTTGGAGTTCGACTTTGCCCCCGCAGCCCAGTTGGAGCATCGGGCGAGCCGGGAGTTGCGACATCAGTTTACCGTACCAGTCGATGGTCAGCTCTCGGCATGCAACGGTCAGGATGTCGAACGGGGGCCTGGAGATCCTCGATCAGAACAGTTTGAACGGGATCTGGGTCAACGGTCTCCGCATTCGGAGAAAAAGGGCTCTCCGCGAACAGGACACGGTGACCGTCGGTTCGGCTAATCTGCATTTCACCCTGCTCCCGGATGGGCGGCTTGAGGTGGTGCGACGCGAGTGCAGCGAAGACGTTCAGGTCGAATGCGTGCATGTCGACTACGAGGTGAGGATCGGGAGAAAACGGTCGAAAAAACTGCTTGAAGAGATCACACTTTCACTCAAGCCGGGTGAATTTGTCGGCATTCTCGGTCCAAGCGGCGCCGGCAAATCCACCTTGCTCAAAGTCATGAACGGTTATCTCGCACCAAGTTCAGGGCAGGTACTCTTCAACGAAACCCCCCTGTATCAAGGCCAGGGCATGTTCCGCGGGGCCATCGGCTACGTGCCGCAGGATGACATCCTCCATCAGGAACTGAGCGTGGAGAAGAGCCTGGACTATGTGGCCAGGTTGCGCCTGCCGCCGGATTTGACCATGGCGCAGCGGTACGCGCTCATCGATGCAACCCTGGAGGCTCTGGGATTGAATCCTGTCCGCAATCAGTTGATTTCCTCCCTGAGCGGGGGGCAGCGAAAACGAGTTTCCATCGCTGCCGAGCTTCTGACCAAACCGAGCGTACTGTTTCTCGATGAACCCACATCGGGCCTCGATCCCAGTGTTGAGGAAAAAATCATGCGGCATTTCAAAAAAATGGCGCATGAGGGTACGACCATCCTGATCACCACCCATATACTGTACAGTTTGCACATGCTCGACCGGGTTATCATACTGTCCCAGGGGCGGTTGGTCTTCTTCGGAACCCCGGATGAGGCCATGGACTTTTTCCAGGAAAAAGGGACAAAGATAAGCCGGCCGACACAGATGTTCGACATCCTGGAGCAGGCGGGGGATACGGACACCAAAAATACGATGAACGAGGTTGTGAAGCGCAAGGAAACCGCCTTGCGGTATTGTCATAAATATCGTCTTTCTCCTTTGTATCAGAAAAATATTCTGGATGAGCAAACGGATCAGGCGAGAAGGGTGGCCATAGCTTTCACCGGAGAGCCAGAGGGGAACACGGTCAAGGCGGGTACCGGTGTCGTTTGTTCCGCCCCGCTCCTTGAGTTGCTGGATCTGTTTCCCTTGCGTGATTTTCTGACTCTCACGCAACGACAGTTCAACCTCCGCATCGGTTCATTGAGAAAGGTGGCGCTGTATTGTCTGATACCACTTCTGCTGGCGTTGGTGACCATCTCCCAGCAGGCGCCCGAATGGATCGATGATGCGCATCATCTTGCAAAGAAAGACGCCTACTCAAGGGAACTTGCCGGTTTGCCCGCCCCGGTCGAAGATAAGGTCAAAGCCTTGCTCGCGCCAGTAACAGGCAAAGAGGAGGACCGCAGTCTGGCGGAGATGCTTTTTGCCTTGCGATACGAGGGGGTGCAGAGTTTGCCCGTTCCCATGAGCGTCATGGTCATGTGCGTGATGACAGCCTTGTTTTTGGGGGCCATCAACACCTGCCTGGAGATCAGCACCGAAAGGACCATTTACCAGCGGGAGCGCATGTCCGGGCTGCGCCTGGCCGATTATCTGTTTTCGAAACTGCCGGTGGTTTTTCTCGTCACCTTGCTGCAATGCCACCTTTTCCTGCTTTTTCTTTTTCTCAAACCAGACTATCGCTACCTTCAGTTATTCGCGGCTGGGCCGGTCATGACTCTAACGGCCTGGACGTCGGCAATCATGGGCCTCCTGGTCAGTTCGCTCGACTCCTCGCGCGGGCAAATGTCGGTCATTTTTGCAATCGCGGTCGTGCTGCCGCAACTGATTCTTTCCGGTGGATTGGGACCGGATTACTATCTCGGTTTGAACAAGGTGGTTCAGGGGGTGGCCGATTGCCTGCCGGCACGCTGGGGTTTGGAGATGCTGTTCAGCGCTTTGTATCCGGATGGTTCGGAATTAGGCTTGCAGTGGCTGCCAGGATTTGTTCGAAACACGATCGGGTTGGAGTTCGGAACCCAGGCAGTGCTTCGAGGTGTGTACGTTCTCATGCTGCAATCGGGAGTTTTCCTGATGTTGGCCGCATTGTTCATCAAGCGACGGGACAGGATGCCCTGATCAGGTGGAGCGCATCAGCTTGAACCGAAACCTTTTTAAGCTTTCAGCGGTGCGATGAAAGAAGGCTGGACTGACGAAATCATAGGGCAGCGATACAGGCTCGTGCGCGAACTCGGTGTGGGCGGGATAGGCTCGGTGTACCTGGCCGAGGATGAAATGCTCTCCCGTCTGGTCGCGGTCAAGACCGTCCGCAAGGAGATGCTGGATAACCAGGAGGTGCTGCAGCGGGTGGATCGTGAATGGCGACTCCACGCTACCCTGGGTATTCATCCAAACATTGTCGCCCTGTTCGACAAGTTGATCTGGGATGGGCGGTTGTTCGTCATCATGGAGTATGTCCCGGGCGGTACCCTGGCCGACTTGATGGAAGAGCATCGTCAATCGGGCAGGACTATGAGCCTGGAGGATGCGCTTTCCATCTGTTGCCAGGTTCTGGATGCCTTGCAGCACATTCATCGCCACAACATTCTCCATCGGGATGTCAAGCCATCCAATATTATCCTGCAGAAGAGGGAGGACGGTGGTTTTGTCGCCAAATTGATGGATTTCGGGATAGCCACCCTCGAAAGCGAGGAAGACCACCTGACAAAACTGACATTGCTGTCCGCCGGTGGCCCCGGAACGCCTGCGTATATGGCGCCGGAACGTATAGATTCGGAGACGTATGGCGAACAGGGACCTGCCACGGACCTCTATTCCGTGGGGGTCATTCTGTATGAATTGCTTTGCGATGTTACGCCGTTCAGGGGAACGCTCACCGAGATTTTCACCGGCCACCTTACCCGTCCGCCCGACATGGAGCGTCTTGCCGCCAAAGTGCCCAAGGATGTGACCGCGGCGATTCTTTGCGCGCTTGAAAAAAAACAGGCGAGGAGGTTTCAGGCCGCCACGGAATTTTCCGCGGCCCTGCGGCGTGCTCTGGCGGAAACTACGGGCGCCGGGTCACAACCTTTCGGGTCGGTTATAGAAAACGATCGGACCATGCTGGTCACCGACACCAAGGCTGCGATCGCAGCGATCAGAGCGAACGAAACCCTGTTGTCGACCAAAACCGGTTTGACTCACCGACCGCGGGCAAACCATGCGCGAGTGGCCTTCATTGCTCTTGCCCTGGCATTGGTAGCGGCAGTGGCCGCTGGAGGCTGGTGGCTGCTGCGGCCTGCCGACAAGCAGCAGACCTCCATTGCCGGGCCAGCGGCAGAGGCGCCACCATCTCCGCCGGAAGCAAAGCCGGATGCTTCGTCGCCGCAACCGCCACCGGTCGCGCTTTCCGAATCTCCACGCAACGACAAACCACCTGTTGTTGCAACCCTTCCGCCAAAACCTGAGGCGCCGGCGATCACGGATCCTCCTGAGGGTTCGGCATTACCTCCGTCTCGTGGTCCAAGCGCTCAAGATCTCCTCAAAGATTTGAGGGACCAGCCTCGTCAGGAGCCGCCCAAAAGGATCAGTTCGACATCACCCCCTCCGCCGAAACGCCCTGCGCCGCCTCCTAAAAAAAAGAAGCAGCGACCCCAGGTGACCAAGGGGTCGAGTAGCGGATTTGAGGTTATTTCCCGTGAGTCACGCAGGATAGATTGAACGCTTTAAGCTTGTTCGTGCAGAGGTCTTTCAGAAGGACACAAGTCATGGAGGAGAAAATGAAAAAAAGACAAGTGGCAAGCAAATTCATGATGGTCGCCATTCTGGTTGGTTGCCTGCTGGTGTCCTCGTGCGCTCCGCAAGGTCAGCCAGGAGGTACCTATGCTCGGGAAGCCGGGGCGGGGGTCGGGGCGTTGGCAGGGGCAATCCTTGGTCAGGCTGTTGGCCACAATACCGCCGGAACCATCATCGGCGCAGCGGCCGGCGGTCTTCTGGGACTGGCGATAGGCAGCCAAGTTCACATGCAATCCACCAGGATGTACAATGAATCTGAAACCAGAAAACTGATGTCGATGCCAAGAAAAAATTCGAAGTTACTGGAAATTCAAAAACAGGTCGTGACACCGAAACGGGTTCGCCCGGGGGATAAGGTGACTGTTCGGGTCGTCTATGTGGTCATTGACAGCGGGGTTGGTACCGTGCCTGTTCGCGAGACAAAGACCTTGTGGTTCAACGGTCGCCAGCAGGAGGTTTTTGATGATTCAGTGGTGGCACGGGAAAACGGAACCTGGGAGAGTTCCCTGGAGGTTCAGGTGTCATCGACGGCGCACAGAGGAAAATATACCGTGTGCCATGACATCGCTGCTGCCAACATGGTCAGAAGCGCAAAAACCGATTTCGTCGTGATGTGAAGAGAAAACCAGATTTCACAATTTTTTGCGCCGTCATCTTTCAAGCTTTTTCACCTCAGGGTGGAAGAGCTTTTTTCGTCGCTGGTAAGTCTGGCCTGAGTGTCCCTTCGCTCCGGTCATCCGGGTGAGAAGTCGGACCGGAACGTTTATCGCCGAAAGCGGCTGCTGCGGCGAACAAAAAAGCCCCGGTCCGCGGCAGCGACCTGCCAGCGGACCGGGGCGGGGAAAGGGGGTGTCCGGCTGCGCTCTACCAGGCGGTTTCGGCGAGGACCGTGCCGCGGGTGGAGATGATTACGTGGCGCACCGGGAACGACGGTTTGGCCGCATCCCAGGCCTGTTTGACGATCTGCAGCATGGAGTGGCAGCAGGGCACCTCCATGATCAGGATGGTCAGCGACTTGAGCTTCCGGGTGCGGAAGATCTCGGTGAACCGGTCCACGTAGAGCTGTTGGTCATCGAACTTGGGACAGCCCATCATCACCACCCGGCCGGCGATGTAGTCCTGGTGCAGGGTGGCGTAGCTGAGCGCGGTACAGTCCGCGGCCACCAGCAGGTCACAGTTTTCGAGAAAGGGTGCGGTCGGCGGAATGAGCCGAATCTGCACCGGCCAGTGGGTCAGGGCCGAGCCGGTCTGGGTGGCGGGCGCATTCGCCGCCTGGCAGGGCGACATCGGCGCAAAGCTCTGCAGCCGGGCCGAGGGGCAGCCGCCGCTGACCGGCGGTGCAGGTGTTGCCTGCGCCTTTTCGGCGAGGAAATGCTCCACCGCCTCCTCGTCAAATTCGTCGGCCTCGCGCTCGATGATTTTCAGGGCGCCGGTGGGGCAGGAGCCCAGGCAGGCGCCCAGGCCGTCGCAGAGCTTGTCCGCCACCAGCCGGGCCTTGCCGTCGATGATCTGCAGCGAGCCCTCGGCGCAGTCAGGCACGCACTGGCCGCAGCCATCGCACAGTTCTTCGTCAATCTGGATGATCTTTCGCAGTACTTTCATTGTGTTGTAAAATGGAGAAGGAGGTTGCGGCTCAGCCGAGGACCGCTTTTTTGAGGGCCTCGACGCCGTAGCGTTCCATGAAGCGGGCGGAGCGGGTTTTGAACCGGGCTTCGCGGATATAATAGTTGAGGGTACGGGTCACCAGGGCCAGGGCCTCGTCGTCGCTGAGTCCTTCGGCCACCAGGTCGCCGATGCGCGGCCGGCCGGCCGCGTTGCCGCCGAAGGTGAAGCGCCAGCCCTTGCTGCCGCCGGCAAGCCCCACGTCGCGCAGCCAGGATTCACAGCAGCAGAAGCGGCAGCCGGAGATGCCCACCTTGACCTTGGCCGGCAGGGGGCCGTCCAGTTCGATGGCCTTGATCCGCTCGGCCAATTCCAGGGTCTCGCGATGGCCGTACTTGCACCAGGTGCGGCCCGGGCAGGCCTGCACGTAGTGCACCCGGCAGCGGGTGTGCGGCAGGGTGTTCGGGAGGTCCAGCTCGGTCCGCAGCGGTTCGACGGTTTCCGGGGCCATGCCGAGAAAGGCCACCCGCTGCGCGCCGGTGATCTTGGTGCGCGGGATGTTGTATTTGCGCGCCAGCGCGGCCAGACGTTCCAGGTCTTCCGGGCCGAGCAGGCCGGCATCGAAATGGGGCAGCACGAGATAGGTCTGGTGGTTGTCGTTCATGGTTTGTCATCCGGCGTCGCCCGCCGGACCAGGGACCGGTCCGGCGGGCAGGAGCGCGCTCGGATCATTCGTTGGTGATGCAGCTGACCGGGCAGGAGGCGGCGGCATCGTCGATGCAGCCCTCGTCGCCGCCCTGGGGCAGGATCACGTAGGCCTTGTTGGTGTCGTCATTGAAGGCGAAGATCTCGGGGCAGAGTTCCACGCAGGTGCCGCAGCCGATGCATTCGTCTTCGTCGATCCGGACTGTTTTCATGGTGTTGCCCTCGCTGGTTGAGGATGAACAGGGCGCGCGGGCAGGGGCTGTCCCTGCCCGCCACGCCGGGTTTTTTCAGCCGAGGATGGCCTTGAGGTCTTCCTCGGGGGTTTCGCTGACAGGTTTGATGGCAAAGGTGTCCACCAGGAACTGGAGCACTGCCGGGCTGACAAAGGCCGGCAGCGTCGGCCCGAGGCGGATGTCCTTGATGCCCAGGTAGAGCAGGGTGAGCAGGATGGCCACGGCCTTCTGCTCGTACCAGGAGAGGATCATGGACAGCGGCAGGTCGTTCACCTCGCAGTCAAAGGCCTTGGCGAGCGCCACGGCGATCTGGATGGCCGAGTAGGCGTCGTTGCACTGGCCCACGTCCAGGAGGCGGGGGATGCCGCCGATGTCGCCCAACTGCATGTCGAAGAAGCGGAATTTGCCGCAGGCGAGCGTCAGCACCACGCAGTCCTTGGGCACCTGCTCGACGAACTTGGTGTAGTAGTTGCGGCCGGGCTTGGCGCCGTCGCAGCCGCCCACCAGGAAGAAGTGGCGGATGGCCTTCGATTTCACCGCCTCGATCACCTTGTCGGCCACGCCGAGCACGGCATTGCGACCAAAGCCGACCAGCACCTGGCCCTTGTCCTCGTCATCGGTGAAGCCGTCCATGGCCAGCGCCATCTCGACCACGGCCGAGTAGTCCTTGTCACTGATGTGCTTCACGCCCGGCCAGCCGACCAGGCCGTTGGTGAACACCCGGTCCTTGTAGCTGTCCAGCGGCTTCTGGATGCAGTTGGTGGTGAACAGGATCGGTCCCGGGAAGTTGGGGAACTCCTTCTGCTGGTTCTGCCAGGCCGTGCCGTAATGGCCGTAGAAGTGCGGGTACTTCTTCAGCTCCGGGTAGCCGTGGCAGGGCAGCATCTCGCCATGGGTGTAGATGTCGATGCCCTTGCCCTCGGTCTGCTTGAGCAGCATCTCCAGGTCGCGCAGGTCATGGCCGGTGATGAGGATGC
>Ga0265295_1005233_pt1 | contig 16754 bp, 18 predicted proteins | sample Munlansysbiofilm_FD_192503 | JGI IMG/M metagenome (GOLD analysis project Ga0265295, IMG submission 192503) | Leachate microbial communities from a municipal landfill in Southern Ontario, Canada - Methane capture system biofilm | ecosystem: Engineered > Solid waste > Landfill > Unclassified ...
TCTAAAACGACCTTTAATTTGAATTCTCCGCTCCATAGTCTATTTGTTTTCTTTTTATCTTTCATGTGATCCCTCCTGCATACACTTATATTGTATCAAAGTACAGGTTTTTGGTATCAGTTCATTTCATGAAACAATCCACCTGTGCTTGGAACCAGATCTACCAAATCGTTAAGGAAAATTCATCAGTTGATTTCCATTATAATAACCCAAGAGATGATGTGATGGAAAGTTTACTTAACGGAACGTGGTGGGAACAACATGGTGGTAGAAGAAGATAGTGGGGAATTCTTCACTATTTTTTTATATCGATTTAGTGTCTTATTAAGTTGCTATTACTATGTAATAGAGCGAATATATACCTGACCAAAGGAGGTCGGTAAAATGCACTATATTGAAACAAAAAAGGGACTCGAAACCCTACTCAAGAGATATCAAGAAGCTGGAGTTACCGATGAGAAATACCCAGTGGACAGATGGATCACCTGCATTACTCAATGCATCAAAAGCCTAAACGGACCAGAGCCATTAGCAATGGACGAGGTTGATTGGGAGAACATCCCAGCCGAGTTAAAACCTTTATGGAGGGGGTTGAAATAATGTACTTGGTAACAGAAGGCAAAAGAAAAGAAAACCAATTAGGATATATTCCTAAGACTCAAGAATATGTCTATTTCCACCGTGGAAAAGAAATATGGAGAGAAAAAGGTGACAAAGAATTACTCGACTATTTTAATGAAGCAAGAGCGGGTACTCGTACTTTTGACGATAAAAAAATTGAAAATAATTATATTTGGAAAAAGTATTGCAAGAATTGTCAAAGCTATGAACGTGAAGAGCTACTAAAAAGCCGCCAAAACGTTTAATATCCCTCATATTTTAGAAAAATTTAGATGAATACTGCGTTTATTTTGACGCAGTTTTTTTGTTGTATATTGACTAAAATTCGTGGGGGGGGGGTAATATATAGGCATATTTTTTATTGTAATTAATAAAAATACCCAGTAATATATTAGCACTGCGATAGAAAATTTAGTCGTGGAGGCTAACCGCCGTTGTTCTATTAAAACTGAATACCATGAAAAAAAGTCAAAAAGTGTACTTACCGTTTAAGAGGTTAATAGGCATATTTGGTTCCTTAGTTGGTATCATAGTATGCTTTATTTTTTTGTGGTGGTGGGTAATACCTGTGAACGCAATAGTGACAAAAGGACATCCCTTCTTCGTATAAGAAAGATATGGCAAACATAAAAAAATATTCAAGATGATCAAATTTAGATCCATGAAATTAGATGCTAATCCATATTTAGCTCCGAGTGACATGAACAAAGAAACCCAAAAAAATATGGATACTGGTTTTGGAAAGTTTTTGAGAAAAACATCAATTGATGAAACACCTCAATTGTTAAATATTTTTGTTGGACAAATGGCTTTTATTGGACCAAGACCTGGTAGTGCCCACAACGAAGAATTCTTGAGAGAATGTAGAGAAAAATACACTCCAAACGCTTATGATGTTAAACCAGGCATTAGTGGATACGCTCGAATAAAAATGAAGAGAGAGCATGGCCCAGAGTTTAAAGCCGAATGGGATCACAAATATGTTTTAAGAATGTCTTTTTGGTTTGATGCTAGCTTGTTTATATATACTATTTTGAAAATTTTTGGTGCTGTTAAAGGAAGATGATATGAAAGTTTTAGAAGTTATTAGTTCACTAGCACCAACAGGTGGTGGCGAAACGTTTGCCGTTAATCTTTCTCGTGAATTATCTTCTCGGGTTGATTTGGCTGTAGTTGTTTTACACCGAAACAATAAAAGCTATTTTATCAATCGATTGAAAGATAAAGGAATTGAACCTATTATTTTGAATAAAAAAGGACATCTTGATTCAAAAAACATAAAACAATTAAGAAAATTTATTTTGAATTTTAAACCCGATGTTATTCATACTGAAAATAATGCAATTATTAGTACCTACTTAGCATTAAATAAAACAAAACTTAAGTATAAAATAAATGTTTTTCACACTATGCATTTACTTCCAGAAAAGGAATGCAATAATTTTGTTTTAAGATTTCTATACAAGCACATTTTTAAGAAATCCAATTTTATTCCTGTTGGTATTACTGAACAATTGGCTAATATTTCTAAGGTGTTTTACAAAAGGAATAATGTCCCATTTGTCAATAATGGAAGTAATTTAGAAAATTTTAAAAACATTAAAGAACTACAAAAAAGAAAATACGACGTAGTAGTTGTTGGAAGATTCTCAAAAGAAAAGAACCACTGTTTCCTTTTGAATTCTTTTAAGGAACTATCAAAAACTCATCCTAATGTTAAAATTGCTTTGGTTGGCGGCGGAGAATTGTTCGAAGACATAAAGAAACTCTCTTCCGAATTAAAGTTAGATAGTTATGTTGAATTTAAGGGTGTTATGTCTGATCCTTCTTCAATTGTTAACGATTCTAAAATAATCACTCTTGGCTCTCTCTATGAAGCTAATCCTTTAACTTTGATTGAAGGAATGTCTTCAGGCTGTATTGTTGTGGCAAATGCTGTGGGTGGTATTCCTGAAATTGTTAAGGATAAAAAAAACGGATTTTTATATAACACAAATGATATGAAGTCATATGTTACTTTTTTAAGTAATGTTTTGGATAATATTGATGAGTTTACAGAAATGTCTAAATGCAATTCTAAATATGCGCAAAATTACTCAATGAAAAATTGTGTTAAAGAATATTTGAATTTATTTAATTCTTACGGGAGGGGTATCTAAATGAAAAAGTATAAAGTTGGTTACACAACTGGTGTATTTGATATGTTCCATATAGGGCATCTCAATATCCTTAAACAAGCAAAAGAACAATGTGAACATTTAATCGTTGGTGTTTCCACCGATGAGGTTGTTCTTGATTACAAACATCATTTGCCTGTTATTCCATTTGAACAAAGAAAACAAATTGTTGAAGCAATTAAATATGTTGATGAGGTTGTTCCTCAAAAATCAATGAATAAATTAGAAGCATGGGAATCTTTACATTTTGATGCTATTTTCCATGGCGATGACTGGAAGGGATCATCTATGTATAACGAGATTGAACAAAAACTCGCTGAACATGGAGTTGACGTTGTGTATTTAAAACATACTGACGGTATTTCTTCTACAGATTTAAGAAAGAAGATAAATAAATAACATGGAAAAAAGTGAAATAAGAGAATTTCAACTCAAACAACTGGTTTTATTAGACGAAATTGATTCTGTTTGTAAAAGGCTTAATCTAACTTATTACATTATTGCTGGTACTTTGTTGGGCGCTGTTAGACATGGTGGATTCATACCATGGGATTTTGATTTGGATATAGCAATGCCTAGAAATGATTATAGTAAATTGAAAGAGTATTATTTATCAAATCCATCAGAAGAATTCTTTTATGAAGATTATGATACCGAAAAATATCATAATTTGACTCACGCAATGCTAAGACTTAAAAAGACACATGTAATAACAGCTAGACTTGCTAGTGTCGATAAAAAAATTAAATACAATGGCTGCCTATTGGATATTTTCCCACTAGATAAGGCTCCAGATGATGAAAAACTTCAAGAAATACAAATTAAAAAATTAAACAAAATCAAGAAGATTTTCTATTATAAAGAAGCTCAAATTTTCGATAATACTTCTTTTTTTAAAAAGATTCTTAAAAAGATTGTTTCTTTCTTCTTGCTAGGGTGCACATATAAACATTTAGGCAAGAAACTTGAAAAAGTTGAAACTATGTACAATGGTTGTGATTCAAAATACTTAGTTAGCATGTCCAGCCATTATTCATACAAAAAACAAAGGCTATTAAAAGAAATCTATGGAGTACCAGGAAGAATAGCTTTTGAAGATAGAGAATATAATTGCCCCGCTCAAGTAGAAGAATATTTGAAAAAGCTTTACGGAGATTATATGAAATTGCCTCCTGAAGAAGGAAGATATGATGGATTAAAAGAAATAACATTTATTGATGAGAGATAAAATGGAAGAAACTATTAAACCACAAAAGAGAGATAACTTAAAAAGGAACATTATTTTAAATACTATTTTTAGAGTATTAATGATCATTGCTCCGTTTTTAACTGCGCCTTATGTGTCACGTGTTTTAATGAGTGATGGTGTTGGTATTTATAGTTATACACAAAGCTTGGTTTCTTATTTTACTATGTTTGCAGCTTTAGGTACCGTTTCGTATGGTACTAGAGAAATTGCTAGAAATAGAGAGAACAAAGCGGATTACTCTAAATCATTTTGGGAAATTGAAATCATTTCCTTAATATGTACTGCTATATGCTTTGGAGGATGGATATTGTTATCTCTTCTTTACACAGAATACAAAGTATATTTGTTGTTATATTCTTTTATGCTTTTAGCAACTGCATTGGATATTAGTTGGCTTTATGTTGGATTAGAAAAATACAAATACACAATCTACGTTAATCTATTCTTTAAATTTTTAAGTGTTCTTTGCATATTTTTATTTGTTAAAACACCTAATGATGTTTGGGTTTATGTTTTAATAACTGCTTTATCTTCTTTTTTAGGAAATGGATCTATGTGGCTTTTCTTGCCAAAAGTCCTTTGCAAAACAAAAATAGAAAGAAATAGCTTAAAAACACATTTTAAAGAAACATTAGTGTATTTTATTCCAGCTATTGCGATTTCCTTATATACGGTTTTAGATAAAACTTTAATTGGTGCCTTAATTCAAGGAGAGACAACAGTTATTGTTGATGGCGAAGAACAAGTGAAGAAAGTGTCTGAAATTGAAAGTGGATATTACGAACAAGCAACAAAAATTATTGATATGGTAAAAACATTAGCTTTCGTTAGTATACATAGTGTTGTATATTCACGAGCTAGTTATTTATACAAAGCAAATGATGGAGAGGCAATCAAAAAGTTGCGCTTAGGCACGTTCCAAATTGTTTTGTTGCTTTCCATAGGAGCAGCTTTTGGTTTGATTGGAGTTGCGGACGTTTTCGTACCTTTGTTCTTTGGCAGCGGATATGACAAAACAATATTGTTATTGAAAATAATGGCTGTACTTATACCTATCATATCTATTAGCGGTACCCTGGGTGCTTTATATTATAGCCCTATTGGGAAGAGAAAACAGTCTTCATTATTCCTAATTATTGGTGCGGTATTAAATCTTCTTGTTAGCGCCCCTTTAGTTCTTTTGCTAAAGTCCACAGGAGCAGCTATTGCATCTATATTGGCTGAATTAGTCATTTCTATTTTGTATTTCATATATTGTTGCAAAGCAATTACTCTCAAAGAGTTTATTTTCATTATTTGGAAAAAACTTTTGAGTGGTGCGATTATGCTTGGATTGTTGATATTGTCCAATTATTTCATAAGAGGCTATTTTGGAAATCAATTAGTTTATTTCTTTACTGAATTCTTAGTAGGATTACTTATTTATTTTATTGTTCTTCTTATTTTAAGAGACAAATCGATTATGCTTGGGTTAAATTATTTGAGAAAGAAAATGAGAAAACAAAATGGCTAATAATATCTCTTGTGTTAATAACTGCACAGGTTGTGGCCTCTGCGCACATATATGCCCAAAAGGGGCAATTGAAATAAAAGAAGATATTTTGAGAGATCATTTCTTGTACCCATGCATCAATAATGATCAATGTATTAATTGCGGTCTCTGTTTAAAGACATGTCCTTCCACAAAAAAAGGAACTGAACTTAAAAATAATCATTGTTTTTTATTTAAACACAATAATGAAGACAAATTAATAAATTCATCATCAGGTGGGGCTTTCCAAGTGATTGCTGAACAAATTTTTAAAAATAATAAAAGTTCTGTTTATGGAGCTGCTTGGAATGGATTAAAAGTTTCACATATTAGAATTACAAGTGTTCATGATTTAAACAAACTACTTGGATCAAAATATATTCAATCATATATTTCAAAAGAGATTTATAAAAATATTAAGGATGACCTAATTAACGGAAATCATGTTTTGTTTTGTGGAACTCCATGCCAGGTCGCGGCAGTTGATGCATATCTCCCTGAGGGTTTGAAAATGAATTTGATTCTTGTTCAAATATTATGCCACGGAGTTCCTAATCAATGGGGATTTGATAAATGTATTGAACATGAAAATAGATTAATTCATGGAAAAATTAATATGTTTGAATTTAGACATAAAGTTTCTGTTGGAACGGATAATAGAAAGTTTATCTATAATTACGCTAAATCAAACAAAACATACCAAGTAATTGGAGACTATTTTTTCTTCCCGTATTATCGCCTTTTCCATACCTATTCAATTTATAGAGACTCTTGCTACCATTGCGATTACAGAAAACATAGATTTGGTGATTTAATCGTAGGCGATTTTTGGGGCATCTCTTCTATTAATAGAAATTATAAAAATGATTATGACAAATCTTTAATAATTGCATTGTCGGAAAAAGGTAATGCAGTACTTCGTTTAATAGATGTGGAATACATATGCGATTTGAATAATATTGCTAAATATAACGAGTCAATATTTAATGATGTTGAACCTAAACGTGAGTACGCTGATTTTTATAATAAAATTTCTGATATAAATTTCTATAGGCAATATAGGATAAAACCAAACAATGAAAAGGCGAAAGCAGGATTAAGAAATTTTGCTAAAAGGATATTAAACTTACTTAGTAAAAAATCAAAAAGAAAATTATTAACTAAAATTACGTATAATGTTAAATGTGTAAAGTAGGTTGCAAAAATGAATATAAAATCTTATGAATTTAAATTAGCTATAAGAGAACTTAATGATAATTCTTATTTATATAAGGATAAGAACTTGTTAAAAGAATTCAAAATCGTTAAAAACCCATTAACAAGATGGTTGGCTGATCCTTTTGTAGTGGAGATTAATGGACATCACTATATTTTTGCTGAGTCGGCAAGCAGAATTACAGGAAAAGGAAAACTTGTCTATTGTGAAATTAATGAAAAAAAGATTAATAAGTGTCACTGGAAAACATGCTTGAGCACAAAGTATCATCTATCTTTTCCGAATGTTAAACAAGTTAATGGAAAAATTGAAATGATCCCTGAAACCTACCAAGATAATTGCATTGCATCTTATGTCTTGATGAAAGAAAAAGGCGACTTTCATTGGGTTAAGAATAATGAAATAGTTTCCGATGTTAGTTGTGTGGACACCGTTAGATTAAACGAAGGATATATCACTTATGATATTTCTTCTAATATTTTTAAACTAAAATTAATTTCTAAAGAAGGAGACGAACTAGATTGTCTCGGTGATACCGACATGGTTTTAAGACCTGCTGGAAAAGTTTTTTTATATAATAAAAAAAATATTCTAGTTACTCAAAATTGCAAAACTATCTATGGCGAAGGATTGATTTTTAATGAGCTAGATTTAACAGATGACAAAAAAATGAAATTAAGTCCTTTTTACACAATTAATTACAAAGATTTAAATTCAATTTTTAATGTTAATTTTTATGTAGGAATACATACTTATAATTTTGATTCTCGCTATGAGATTATTGATGTAAGAGTTAAAAAATTCAATTTTTTAGGGCTCTTAGGAAAAATATTTGATAAAATAAAAAACTGGGACTCAAAAATAAGGAGGGCCTAGATGGGAAAAAGCGTGAACAAAAACTTTAAGTTAATAATTGTTTTTTTGTGCACAATTTTATCTGCATCATCATTGTGCTTTTCTTATTTGTTTGGTAGTGAATCACAAAATACAAAATTCTACAGCTCTCTAATGTCGGTTGATGCTAAGGTTAAGAGCCAATCAAACAATCATTTTTTACATGGGTCTATTGACTGTACCGAAGAATATAATGTCAATGATGAATATAATAAATATCTTGAGCTTCAAAGAAAAACCAAAACTTACAATTCTTATTACAATTCATTGATAGTTTCTTCACTAACAAATGAAAACGGGTCTACTGAATTACTTAACTATCATATTGATTATAAAATAAACGATGATACAAAATTTGTTAGTAATTTAGTTGAAGTTTGCACTTATTACGATGTTGATTTCATGGAAGCAATCGGTCTCCCTTTGTTCAATGATTATGAAGAAGGCACTAATCGCAAAGCAACTCAAATATATCCAAAAACTGGGAAGTCTACGGACTATGGCGCATACATATCCGCTTCACACGCAGAGGAAATTGTTCGCAATAATGGTATGTTAGATGCAGCATTACAAATTAATAGTGAACCAAACGAAGCACTTAAGCTTGCTTTCAGAGAATTACTCTCGTCTGAAAACACAATTCTTTTTACCATTCAAAATCCAAATATTCAAAACGGATCTGAAATTAATTGCACTTTGAACAATATATATTTGGATACAGAACATTCTTTTTTGTTCAATGAATTTCAAATTAGTGTCGGAACAAGAAGATATAACGATTATTATGTTACGTTTGAAAAATACTTTAAAGATTCCGTCTTTACCTTTGCCCCTTATATTTTTAATAAGGGATCTTCTTATTACTTTGATATAAGAAAAAATTATGGTAACCTCGATAGATTTTTTAATGATGTAACTACTTTTAATTTTGCCAAGGACAATTTACGTGTTGAGTTATATTCAGAGGACGGAAATATTTTGGAAGAATCTAATGTGTTGAATGATGCCTCATTGTATGTTGATGGGAAAATTAGATATGTTTGGCTTATTTTAGCGTTGGTATTTGCTTCATTTATAATCATGCTAAGAGATTTGTTTGATAAATCTTTGCCTAACAAAATTAAATTAATTATTACAGCGAGTCCTCTAGGGATATTTGCTTTATTGCAAGTTATTTTCTATCTATTATTGGATTTTGGATACAAAAAATACGCTCTTTACAATGTTTTTAATCCTATGGGAAACATTATATTTTTGATATGTATTGCAGCGGTTATTGTTAATGAGTTTATATGGAGAATTTATGTTAAAAAGAATTAAGGGTTTTCTTGTGAATAGATTCTCGTCTCTTCAATCGGCATTGAAAAGCATAATTTTTATTTTTGTTTCTTTAATGTCATTCTTTTTGGTTCTTTCTGATAGAACTCCTTACAACTCTGTTGCCTTTGCTATTTATGGAGTTGAAACTGTTTTAATTATTTTCTACATTCTAAAATACGGAAAAATTCATATTGATTTATTTGGAGTATTGCTTTTAGGGTTTCTTTTGATAATTCTTGTTTCTCAAATATTAAACATGTCTTTGCTTAATTATCCAAGAACTCTATTTTTACTTTGTGTTTTTGCATTTATTTTTTATCAATTCCTTTTGACATTAAATGCTGAAGAGAAACTACTTATTTTTAGATTTATCTTCATTGGCGGATGTCTCATGGCGGCTTTTTTCCTAATCTATTATTTCCCTGATTCATTTAAATTTAAATTTGAGGATAGACTTGGAAGAGATCTTTCAGACCAAAATGATCTAGCTAAACATTTTGCTTTATTTACCATTCTTAGTGAATATTTTTCATTTAAGAGTAGAGGCAAGAAAAAAATCCCTTACATTATATGTGGATTAGTTTTTGTCTATATTCTCCTTCTTACTGGATCTATTTCAAATTTACTTGTGTTGTCATTACTTACAATTGGCTTGATTGTTTATATGGCAAAAGGAAGAAGAAAATTATTTGCAATTATAGGCATAGTAGCAACAATTATTGTCTTTATAATTCTTTTACAATTGCCTTTTATGGCTTACTTCAAAACTAGAATTGAAAATATGGTTAATACAATTACTACCGGAAGTGGGTCTGTTGACTACTCGTTTATTGATAGATTCAACTTAGCTATTTACGGACTAAGACTTTTTACTTCTAAACCTTTATTCGGATATGGATACGATCAAGTCCAATTCTACACTTGGGGCAAAGATGCATTCTCACATAATAACTTTGTTGAATTATTAGCCTCTTTTGGCATTATCGGATTTATTATTTTTGAATTCTTATTGCTTTTCCCAATTTATAAATGTTGGAAAAAAGAAGGCAAAGAAATTACTGTGTTTTTATTGTTGTACTTGTTTGCTTTCCAATTGTTCTTAATTATTTATAGAAAGAAAATTGAATACTTTTTAATCCCTCTCTCTTTTTCGTTTGTAGAGCCGAAACTCAACGGCATTTCTATTGCAATTAAAAAAGGAAGAATAGAGATATCAAAAAATGGTGCAGATCGAAAGAAAGAACCTGAATCGTATTATTCCATAAATATATAGAATTCTATTTAAAAATGCATTTATCATATATAATGATAGGAAGGAGTGAAATAATGAAAGTTGTTATCTTAGCAGGCGGATTCGGAACTCGTATCTCCGAAGAATCACAATTCAAACCAAAACCAATGATCGAGATTGGCGATATGCCAATTTTATGGCATATTATGAAACAATATTCATCCTATGGTTTTAAAGAGTTTATTATTTGTGCTGGTTATAAACAAGACTATATAAAAAAGTGGTTTAGAGATTATTCACTAATTACATCTGATGTTACATTTGATTTTTCTCAAAAGGATAGAATGATTATTCATGAAAAGCATACCGAGCCATGGAAAGTCACAATCGTGGACACTGGTTTGAATACTCAAACAGGTGGAAGAGTCAAAAGAATTAAAGATTATGTGGGCAATGAAACATTCATGCTCACTTATGGTGATGCGGTTGGCAATATTAACATCAAAGCACTATTAGATTATCACAAATCGCATGGCAAAATAGGCACTGTATCTGTATATAACTTTGGCCAAAACAAAGGTGTTTTGGAAATTAATAACGGCAGAGTCGAAGCCTTTAGAGAAAAATCAGATTTAGATGGTGACTTAATCAATATTGGCTTTATGGTCTTCGAACCAGCATTTTTTGATTGCATTGAAGGAGATGACACGGTTCTTGAGAAAGATCCAATGACAGCTTTAATTGCTGGCAATCAACTTATGGCATATACCCACAAAGGATATTGGCAATGTATGGACACCTTAAGAGAAAAAGAAAAACTAGAAAAACTTTGGAATAGTGGTAACGCTCCATGGAAAATTTGGAAGGATTAATTGTGGATTTATCATTTTATAAAGATAAGGTTGTTTTAATAACTGGACATACTGGATTCAAAGGATCTTGGCTATCTAAAATTTTGATTATGGCCGGGGCAAAAGTTGTTGGTTATTCTTTGGAGGCGCCAACAAAGCCTAGCCTTTTTGAACTCTCAAAAGTCGAGAATCAAATGGTTTCGATTATCGGCGATATTCGTGATTATGAACATTTAAAAAAAGTATTTGATAGATATCAACCAGAACTTGTTTTCCATTTAGCGGCACAACCAATTGTTAGAGAATCATATATTGACCCTAAATATACATACGAAACAAACGTGATTGGTACAGTGAATATTTGTGAATGTGTCAGATTAACCCCATCAGTTAAATCGTTTTTAAATGTTACAACAGATAAAGTCTATTTAAATGATGAAGAACCAGATCATCCATTTAAAGAAGATGAACCATTGGATGGATATGATCCTTATTCAAATTCTAAATCATGTTCTGAACTTGCTACCCATTCATATAAAAAATCATTTTTCAATCAAATGAATGTAGCTGTTTCTACCGCTAGAGCCGGTAACGTTATAGGCGGTGGGGATTTTGCAAAAGATAGGATTATCCCAGACTGCATTAGAGCAATTGAAAAAGGCGGAGAAATCATTGTTAGAAATCCATATTCAACAAGACCATATCAACATGTTTTAGAGCCCCTTTATATTTATCTAAAGATTGTTGAAGAACAATATAAAGACGCTTCTAAACAAGGATATTATAATGTTGGCCCGGATGATTGCGACTGTGTTAATACTGGCGATTTAGTCACTAAATTCTGTAATGCCTGGGGAGATAACATCAATTGGATTAATATACATGATGGTGGCCCTCATGAAGCAACATTCTTAAAACTTGATAATCAAAAGATTAAAGATGTTTTTGGTTGGTCGCCTAGATGGCATATTGATGAATGTATAAATAAAATTGTTGAATGGACAAAAGTCTATTTTAATAACAAAGATGATGTTTCTTCAGAAATGGATAAAGAAATTGAAGCTTTTTTTGGAGGCATTAAATAATGAAGGCTATTGTTACTGGCGCTAACGGGTTTATTGGTAAGCAACTTATTAATGAATTATTAAATAGAAACTACAAAATTGTAGCACTAGACATTAGATTTGATGACGCTTTATTAAGTAATAAAAACGTTACATGTATTAATGTTCTTGATAAAGAAGTGTTTGAGTTAGTTTCTTTAATACCTGCTGATAACTATAACTGCTTTTTCCATTTAGCGTGGGCAGGTACATCCGGCCCAAATAGAGCTAATTATGAAATGCAATTGAATAATGTTAAGCTCGCATGTCAATATGTGGAACTATGTAGCAAAATAGGTTGTAAAAGATTTTTATATGCTTCCTCGATTAATGAAATGGAAACTTATGAATACTTGCAATCTGATGATATCGAACCAAGCGGTGGATATATCTATGGCACTGGTAAACTAGCCGCTCATCTTATGGGAGAAACTGTTGCTAAGACAAACAATATTGATTTTATACCAGTCATTATTACAAATATTTATGGAGTCGGCGAAAAATCCGCAAGAATGATTTACACATCGATTGTTAAACTTATTAATGGAGAGCATTGTTCGTTTACTGAAGGATTTCAAACATATGATTTTATCTATATCACCGACGCCATTAATTCAATTGTTGAAGTAAGCGAAAAAGGAAAACCTTTTAATAGATATTATATCGGTTCTGGTGAACCAAAACCTTTAAGAGAATTTTTATTAACTATGAGAGATATTGTAGACCCAAAAGCGGAGTTAGGCTTAGGGGATATTCCTTTTAAAGGAATCGATATTTCATACAATCAATTCGATTTGAAAAAAGTTGAAAAGGATACTGGATATAAGAATGAAATCAGTTTTGAAAATGGAATAAAAATGACCGCCGATTGGATTAGGAATGGAAAGAATTAACATATGCAAAAGTTTGAGTTTCAAGAGCTGGAATTAAAAGGCGCATTTTTAATCAAACCATTTTTTGCTGACGATAATCGTGGTGGCTTTTTAAAAGATTATTCTAAGGAAGTGTTTGAGAATAACGGTATATCATACGATTTAGCCGAAGTGTTTTATACCATTTCTCACAAAGGAGTTATTAGAGCGCTTCATTTTCAAGAAGTGAATCAACAACCAAAATTGGTGAGATGTGTTTCCGGCAAGGTTTTTGATGTTATTGTTGATCTTAGACCAGATTCCCCAACATTTAAAAAATGGATGGGCTTCTATCTCACTGGTGATAACATGAATGAACTATTGATTCCTGCTCATTTTGCCCATGGCTATCTAGTTATCGAAGATTCCATTGTTTCTTATAAATGCGCCGCTCCTTTTGATGGACCACATGATAGTGGGATAATGTATAACGACCAAGATATTGGGGTTGAGTGGCCATTCGAAGAGATTGGTGGTATTGAAAATTTGATTATCGCGGATAAAGATAAACACTTGCAGTCTTTCACAGACTATTTCTTAAAAGGTTGTAAATGATGAAAAAAAATTTTTTGTTTATAGGTTCCTTACCAACTAAAAAATTATATTTCGATGGTGAAAGAAATAAATCCAGAGACGTTTTAAATTCGCTTCAAAGCAAGTATGGAAAGAAATGCTCTATCGTTAATTTGTCATTGAACCAATATGTTCAAGTTATAAAAATGATTTTTTTATCCATATTTTTTGAGTATGATTTTATATTTGTTTCCAAATGTCTAGTTGGCGGTAGTAAAGCAATAAAATATTTACAAAAATTTGCCAACAAAAGTAATAAGCATAGAATTGTTTTTTATTTAATCGGCAATGGATCAAATGGATTTGATGACAAGGTAATCCATTATGATTATGTAAAACATGCACGACATATTATAGTTGAATCGCCGGATGTTGAATTAGAATTACTATCCAAAAAAATTGTTAATAAAGAATCTGTTTCTATAGTTCCATGCTTAAAACCAAATTATTCAATTGAACCAGTTGAAAAAGAGTATCCTGTTAAGACTTTAAAACTTATCTTTTTTTCTAGAGTTACTGAATTGAAGGGTGTTATGGATGCAATAACCGCTGTTTCAAATATTAACGAAAAGTTTGGCAAAAATATGTTTGAATTGGATATAGCTGGTGGATCTGGTTTTAATGAAAAGGAACAATCTTTCTTGCGTGAGGTTAAACAGCTCGCTAGCGAGAAAAGTTTTATAAATTATTTAGGACTTGATTTAAGAATTGAAGGAGAAGAATCATACAAGAGATTACAATCATATGATTTGCATATTTTTCCTTCAAAATTTTATCAAGAATGTGCTCCTGGTAGCATTATTGATATGTTTATTGCTGGTGTACCTACTCTTTCAAGTAGTTTCCCATCTGCAAAATATCTTATGAGTAAAGATGATTCATTCTTTTTTGAAATGAATAACATCGCAGATTTGGAAAGACAATTATTATTTATATATAATAATCAAATAACTTTGAATAAAATGAGAATAAGTTCTTATAAAAAAGCCAAGTTATATAGCGAAACGCGTTTTATAAATGAACTTGAAATGATTCTAGAAGGGATGAAAAAATGAACCCATATAATGTTTCCGTATTAATTCTTTCTTGTGATAAAAACTACGATTTGTACAAATGGATAAACAGAACGTGTGATTGCTTTTTGAATCTTGGTATCGAGTGCATTTTGGTTACCGAAAACATCATCGAGGGTTTTGACAAAAGAATTAATTCTTTTGCAACACATAATGACAACTTTGATGAGAGGTTTGTTTTTGGCGTTGAACAATGTAAAAATGATAACGTTATTGTTTTTCTTGATGATTATTACGTTCATGATGAACATCTGGATGTTAAATTGATAAATTGGTTGGAAGTAATAGAAAAAGAACAATTAGCCGCTTTGCGAATCGCATCTATTAAAAAAATGTATATAAAGAAAAAGAAAATCAAAAAAGGGTATTATTCCTTATCTCGCATCCAACCATATGAGATTGATTTTCATCCTACCATTTGGAACAAAAAAGAACTTCTTGCCTTGATTAAGAATAGAAGGTTTTCTCCGTGGAGTTTGGAACCGTGTTTCGCTTTATATTTGGAAGACAAAAAAAGTGGAATAACTAAGGAAACCATTCAATATGATGAATTAATCATTCAGGGTGCCTTTTTTAAAAAGCCATATAAACGATATTGTTCTAGAGAATACGAAGGCAATAAGAGAATTGCTAAAGGAAGAAAATTTGTTGCCCGTTCTTTTAAAGTTTTTATCTTTAACATTTCTCCTTACTGGCTTGTTCATTTATTGCGAAAGCTTTTCAAAATCAAATCAGTATCGGCGGAGGCAGAATTGTAATGGTTCCATCTATAACTGTCGCTGTTTGTGTGTATAACACACCAAAGAAACTATTAGATGATTGCATGAAATCTCTGGTTTCTCAGGACTATTCAAACTTCGATATTTTAATTATTGATAATCATTCAACAGAAAAAGAAACGCTGGGATCGCTTTCATATTGGGCAGAAAATTACTCGCATATCGTCAGGATTATTCATAAGAAAGAAAATAGAGGCTTGCACGATTCTCGAAATATTGCAATTAAAAATTGCAAAGGACAATACATTGCTTTTGTTGATAGTGATGATGTTGTAGCAAAAAACTATCTATCGAAATTAGCATTTAATGTTTCCTTGAGGGAGGGGTTAATTATATCCAAGATAGGATTCAAAAGATTTTCTGAAAATTGCTCTTTTGAACATAAAAATATTAAGCCATCCTTTTTTGATAGAAATGAATCCCTTCTAAGATTGTTAACCGAAAGAATAATGCCATCAGTATGGGGGACTCTGTTTCCTGTTTTGTGTTTTGATGGTTTCCTTTGCTCGGAAGAAAATGGTGTTGATGATATGCAAATGAATTTGTATGCATTTGACAAATGTGATTTTGTTGTCTACTCAGAAGAGCAATTGTATGGATGGAGAAATTTCACAGGATCATCGATGAAAAATAATAAATTCCTTCATATGGTTGATTTTTCCTTGCTTAAGTGGCTAGATTATGCTGAAAACAAATGCCACGATGCGGTACCATATTTAAAATTTAGATTAGCTATTTCATCAGTAAAATGTTCTATCGTTGATAAGTATCGTGAAATGAAATGGCATGACTTTGTCTTGTTAATAACTCCATATATCTCAAAGATATCAAAATCACTTAAAACTTCTAAAATATTGTTTTTAACAAAAAAACAAAGATTATCATATAACTTTATGTGCCGATTCAAACATCTTTATTGTTCCATGTACGCAAAAAAGAGAAACTTGATGTAATTTTCCGTAATTGCTTGCTCAGTAAATTTTAGAACAAAACAACCAAACAGTGTTAATTGCTGCGATAGTATTGTTCTTAAGAATAGCTCGTAGAAAGGAGTAATTTAATCCATGATTAATATTTTTGTTCCTACTAAAAACCGTCGGTAGCGTTTTTATTTTGTAGGTAAGTCCCACTTTGCTAATTAACATTATTTTACATTTCTCCATATTTTATTGCATTAAACATTTTTGCGGTTTCATATTTCATTTCGCTCGTATCAAGAACATAT
>Ga0265295_1005234_pt1 | contig 16753 bp, 12 predicted proteins | sample Munlansysbiofilm_FD_192503 | JGI IMG/M metagenome (GOLD analysis project Ga0265295, IMG submission 192503) | Leachate microbial communities from a municipal landfill in Southern Ontario, Canada - Methane capture system biofilm | ecosystem: Engineered > Solid waste > Landfill > Unclassified ...
GGCGTCTCTTGAAATTGCATCACGCCTGAACACGGATCGTTTAACAAACGGCGAACGATTCACCTCCCCGGAGCAGGTCTACCAGCATTACCACTACTCACTACGCGACCGGCGCAAGGAATACTTCCTGGCGCTTCTTCTGGACGGCAAGAACCGGATCCTGAAGGAAGTCCGCATCTCCGAAGGCTCCCTCAATCAGAGCATCGTACATCCAAGAGAGGTTTTCAGCCCGGCGGTCCGCGAATCCGCGGCGGCCATCATCCTGGTGCACAACCACCCGTCAGGCGACCCGGCCCCGAGCCGGGAGGACCGGGAGATCACCCGCAGGTTGAAGGACGCCGGGGAGCTGATGGGCGTCAAGGTCCTGGACCACATCATCATCGGTGATGGGGCTTTTGTCAGCTTCTCGGCCCAGGGGATGCTGTAGCGCCCCGTTATCCGGGAGAAAGTTCTATCTGTAAAAACTTGATGCACATCAATGTGCGCATCTCCTTTTCCGATATAGTTTTCCCATCACGCGGAAAAAACCACGTTCGGACACAAAAAGCCCCGCGTTCCAAGGAAAGACTACAAAAAGGAGGAAAAAAGAATGTTCTGTCATCAGTGTGAGCAGGCCGCCAAGGGTATCGGATGCGAAGTAATGGGTGTGTGCGGAAAGAAACCGGAAGTGGCAGCGCTACAGGACAACCTGCTGTACGTCCTCAAAGGTCTCGCCTTCTTCGCCGACAAGGCGCGGAACCTGGGCGTCAAGGACCAGGCAGTGGACGTCTTCCTTCTGGAAGGCCTCTTCGCCACGGTCACAAACGTGGATTTCGACCCGGCCCGCCTGGAAGCGACCATAAGGAAGTGCCTTGAAATGAAGGAAAAGGCCCGGACGCTCTACGAAGAAGCCTTCACCAAGGCGAACGGCATCAAGGCCAGGCAGTTCACCGAAGGCCCGGCCGCCTGGACGCCCGCGACCGATCTGGTGAAGCAGGGCGAGCAATACGGCATTCCCGCCCTTCACGAAAACGATGACATCCGCTCCGCCATCGAAATCCTCATCTACGGCCTGAAGGGGATGGCCGCATACGCCGACCACTGTCAGATCCTGGGCAAGCACAACGACGAGGTCTATGCATTCTTCCATAAGGCCCTGGCCGCCACCGCCGACCCGGCCCTGGGACTGTTGGACTATGTGGGTCTCTGCATGGAGTGCGGCAAACACAATCTCACTGTCATGGGAATGCTCAACGAAGGCCATGTCGAGCGCTTCGGCCATCCGGTCCCGACCCCCGTGCAACTGGGCACGAAGGCGGGCAAGGCCATCCTCGTTTCCGGCCACGACCTGCGCATGCTGGAGGAACTCCTCAAACAGACGGAAGGGAAGGGGATCAACGTCTATACCCATGGCGAGATGCTCCCGGCCCACGGCTATCCCGGCCTCAAGAAATACTCCCACCTGGCCGGCAACTTCGGCGGCGCTTGGCAGGACCAGGCCAAGGAGTTCGTCGGTTTCCCCGGCGCCATCATCTTCAACACTAACTGCATCCAGCGCCCCGCGGATTCCTATACCGATCGCCTCTTCACCTGGGGACTGGTGGCGTGGCCGGGCATACCCCACATCGACGGCTGGGATTTCAGCGCCGTTATCGAGAAAGCCCGGTCCCTCCCCGGCTTCCCGGACGCTCCGGGCAAGGAGATCCTGGTGGGCTTCGGCCACAACGCGGTGCTGGGCGTGGCGGACAAGGTCATCGAAGCGGTGAAGGGAGGCGCGGTCAAACACTTCTTCCTCATCGGCGGCTGCGACGGCGCCAAGCCGGGCAGGAACTACTACACCGAGTTCGCCGAGAAGGTTCCCAAAGACTGCGTCATCCTTACCCTTGCCTGCGGCAAGTACCGCTTCAACAAGCTGGACTTCGGCGACATCGGCGGCATCCCCAGGCTTCTGGACGTGGGCCAGTGCAACGACGCCTACTCGGCCATCCAGATTGCGGTGGCCCTGGCGGGCGCCTTCAATTGCGGGGTGAATGACCTGCCGCTGTCTATGATCCTCTCCTGGTATGAGCAGAAGGCGGTGGTCATCCTCCTGACCCTGCTCCACCTGGGCATCAAGAACATCAAGCTGGGACCTAGCCTTCCGGCCTTCGTCTCCCCCAACGTGCTGAATTTCCTGGTGGAGAACTTCAATATCGCCCCCATCTCCACCCCCGATGAGGACCTGAAGCAGATCCTCGGGTAAAAGCAGCAGCCGTTTCAATCCTCCTTCATGACGCCCGGGCCGACCCCGTCCCGGGCGATTTTTCAAAACGCGCCTTGCTTTGACCATCAGCGCAAGGAAAGGAGAAGAACAACCATGCGGATTACCGAACTGCGAACGGCCGAAAAGGCGCCGATACAGATAGGCGCGCGCAAGATGCTTATCAGGAAGGACTGCGAACTGATCCATCTCGCCCTGCGGCCGGGCGAGACGCTGGAGCCCCACAGCAACCCGTTCGACGTGGCGTTTTACGTCCTTGCCGGTGAAGGAGACCTGGTTGTCGGGACGGAGACACGGAGGATCGGGCCGGACACGGTTATAGAGATACCGGCCGGCGAGATGCGCGGATGGTCCAATCCCGGCCCAGCCCCCCTGCGCATTCTTGTGGTTAAACTTCTTTAGCGCCTCTCCTGCATGGGGCCGATTACCACGGCCCCTTCTCACATCTGCTTCACTACACTTCACCCACCCATCCGGACAACCATCGGCGACTCATCCCATCCTTCAGGGCCCATCAGTCACCCCCTCATACCCTGCAACCTGAACCGCCGGACAATTGCATGGGATAGCAACAAGTGCGAAAACACTCAAAAACCTCCGCTGTACAATTTATTGTTTGACATATAATTTTATATGGTATAAATTACCAAAAAATTGAGATGGCCGATACGGCACAAAGGAGGAAATATGGCAGACATCAAGGGAACAAAGACTGAAAAGAATCTTCAGGAAGCATTCGCCGGCGAATCCCAGGCACGCAACAAGTACACCTATTATGCGTCGGTGGCCAAGAAGGAAGGGTATGAGCAACTGGCGGAGATATTCCAGGAAACGGCGGACAACGAGAAGGAACACGCGAAACTGCACTTCAAGGCCCTGATGGGGATCAATGGTACCATTTCCAACCTCAAGGACGCCGCTTCCGGAGAAAACTCCGAGTGGACGGATATGTATCCAAGGATGGCCAGGGAGGCCCGCGAGGAGGGATTTAACGATATCGCCTATATGTTCGAGTCCATAGCCGCCATCGAAAAGGAGCATGAGGAACGGTACAGGAGGATCCTGAAGGCCATAGAGGAAGGCACGGTGTTCAGGAAATCCGAAACCGTGCCCTGGAAGTGCCGCAACTGCGGCCACGTCCACGCAGGAAACGACGCCCTCCAGCTCTGTCCGGTGTGCAAGCACCCACAGGCTTTTTTCGAGGTGAAGGCTTTCAACTACTGAGAACTATCAACAATAATACGGCTAGGGCCCATGGAAACTCCACGGGCCCTTACCTTATACATCTATGCCTGTTTCAGACGCTTGAAATCAAACCCCTCATCCATGATCACGTCCTTCAGATCCGATATGTCCCTGCCGCTCTGGATGGCCAACTGTATATAATCCGCGCCGCGAACGTCTCCGAGAAGGACCGCGCCGACAATGGCGTTGTTCCTCAGCACCAGTTTCCGGTAGACAAGCCCGGCCTCATCGGACCTGACCAGGGACTCCATCTCTCCCGCCGCGTCCAGCTCTCCGGCTGCGACCAGATCCACCCCGGCAACCTTCAGCTTGTTGGAAGGCACCGTCCCCTCGTATGTCATGTCCCCGCCGGCCATATTTACGCCCGCGACCCTGCCCTGGGCGGTGGCCGCGGGCCAGATGCCGTAGTATCTCCCCCGGTGCTCGATGAGATCGCCGGCGGCATAGATATCCTCCAGGGCCGTTGCCATGCGATCATCCACCTTGACCCCCAGACCGATCTCCAGGCCCAGGTCTCTCGCCAGGGCTGTTTCCGGCCGAACACCGGCGGACAGAAGCAGGACCATGTCGGAAGGAAATTCCTCACCCTCTTCGGTAATTACCGAGAGACCGCCCTGGCGGCGCGCAATCTCCCGCAGATTCACATCCAGGTGGAAGGAAAAACCCATCCCCTCCATTTGCCTGCGAAGCATTGCCGAAGCGGCCGGGTCCGTCTGTCTCGGCAGGAGACGGTCCGCCAGCTCAACAATGGATACTTTCATCCCCCTCTTTCGCAGTCCGTTGCCCGCTTCCAGACCCAGCAGTCCTCCGCCAACGACTATCAGACGGCAGGGCGCCCCCAGCCTGGCGATGATGCGATCAGCGTCGTCAATGGTCCGAAGGGTCATCACCCCCTCAGCGTCGGCGCCCTTGATGGGAGGGATATGGGCATGCCCCCCCATGGCCAGAAGGAGCCGGTCGTAGGACCAGGAAACCCCGTCCGCGGTGACCACCGTCTTTCCCTTCACGTCTATACCAGTGACCTCAAGGCCAAGATGGAGGTCGATGCTCTTTCTCTCGTACCACGCGCGATCGTGGAGGGTGAAGTCCTTTACCTCTTTTTCACCGGCCAGATAATCGGGAAGGGCAGGGACGTAATAAAAACAGTGCCTGCTCCTGGACAGGATGGTAATTGAACCAGTGGCGTCAGCTTTTCTGATGGCCTCCGCCGCGGAATTCGCCGCGACTCCATTCCCGATGATCACATATTTCATAATAAAACCTCCATGTCTCGGATTGCCCCTCATGTGCGTGGAAAGGGCTTGTGACTGTATAGTCTACATTATTTCGTGAAATATTTTCACCTCTCATTGGTTCACATCATCCGCGATTCATGCACACTCCACGTTTACAAATGGAAAAATCCGGGATAATATGCGGCAGTCGCGCAAATGGCCTCATTAATCCGTCAATGTCGCGCGCGGCCGAAAAATCAACCGTCGCCGGTTCCCACCCAGGAGAACATCCCATGCTCTTTCCCACGGACCCCCATTCTCTCATGGCGCTCGTCACCCTGACAGCCCTGGAGATTGTCCTCGGCATCGACAACATAATATTCATATCCATCCTGGCAGGCAAGCTTCCCCTCCGCCAACAGAAAAAGGCCCGCATCACCGGCCTGGGCCTCGCCATGTTCACACGCATCGGACTCCTCTTCTCCCTTGCCTGGCTGATGGGACTGACAGCTCCGATTTTCTCGGTTATCGGCAAGGAGATCTCCGGGCGCGACCTAATTCTCATCACGGGCGGCCTGTTCCTCCTGGGAAAGAGCACCTTGGAGATCCACGAGAAACTGGAAGGGGAGGAAGGGCATTCCTCGGCGCGCGCGGCCACCTCCTTTGCCGGAACCATGGTCCAGATCATGCTTCTGGACATCGTCTTTTCCCTGGACTCCATCATCACCGCCATCGGCATGGCGCGTCAGCTTTCGATCATGGTTGCCGCGGTAGTCATCGCCGTCGGCTTCATGATGCTCTTTTCAGGGGCCGTAGCCTCGTTCGTGGAAAGGCATCCGACCATCAAGATCCTGGCGCTGAGCTTTCTCATCCTCATCGGGGTCGCCCTCATCGGCGACGGCCTGGGAATGCATATCCCCAAGGGGTATATCTACTTCGCCATGGCATTCTCGGTGGGTGTGGAGATGCTGAATCTCCGGTTGCGGGGAAAGACATCCAAGCCGATCAGGCTCCACCAGCCATACCTGGAGGGAAAGACGCCGGAAAAAGGCGCTGAAGCAGGATAACGGGGAAGGAGAACCGCCGCCCCGTTATCGTATTTAAAACAGTACGGTTCGCAATCATCCCATTTCGCCAGGAATTACAACAACGATTCAAGGAGACAAAGCAATGGAAAACAAATCTACCCAATCACTCTTTTTATCTCTCTGCCTGCTCATGGCGTGCGCGACGGCCGCCATGGCAACGGAAACCGCGCATTCCATGAAAGGGGACGCCAACAAGGACGGATTCATGGAATGCGGAGAGGCAAAGGCATTCGCCTCCGAACGATTCACGAAGATGGACGTCAACAAGGACAGGAAAGTGACCATGATCGAGATGGAGGATGGGATGACCTCCACCCACAAGGAAATGGACACGGACAAAGACGGCCTGGTGGATGTGGAAGAGATGGTAACCTACTGGTGCGGCACAGTTCCGAAGGGCGCCAACGCTTCCAAAAACGGCAACAAGCAACCCCAGTTCCGAAAAATGGACAAGAATAACGACGGTAAGCTGTCCGTCAACGAGTGCGTCGCGGTATTTACCGTCCGCTTCCATAACGCGGACGCCAATAAGGATGCCAAAATGACGAAACAGGAGTACATACAAAGCCTTATCTACTGGTTCGCCGACATCGACGTGAACCATGACAGCGCCATTACCACTACCGAATGGTCAAACTACTGGATAGGGAAATGTCAATCCGGGAAAACGAAGAAGGCATCAGGCAAGAAGTAATTATGATGCCGGAAATGCCAATCCCCTCTTCGGGTAGAGACCCGGAGGGGGGATTGGCGCTTGCAGGGGAATTTACCGGTCGTTCCGGGACGCGACCATGACCAGCGCCACCGCGGAGCGTACAAAAAGCCTTGAAAACTCGCCATCAACCCTGCCGCCCATCCTCTTCCCCCCCCACATCCCGCCGGTCTTGTCCAGCATGCTCGTTCCCCTCCACAGGCAAAGAAAAACCGAAAACGCTCCCCTCTCCCACCCGGCTTTCCACGGTGATGCTCCCCCCCATCAACTCGGTCAGACGCTTGCAGATGGAAAGGCCCAGGCCGGTACCCTCGTATTTTCGGCGGAGACCGCTGTCTATCTGGTGAAACGGCCGGAAAAGGGAAGCAATATCATCGCTGCTGATACCTATGCCGGTGTCGGCAACAGTAGTCACATACCTTTCGCCTTCCCGCGCGCAGCGGATGGAGATGGCGCCCCTCTCAGTAAACTTGATGGCGTTACTCAGGAGGTTGAGCATAATCTGTTCGACACGGCGGGCATCCGCCACGACAGCGCCCACATCCTCGCCCGTTTCCACGGACAGGGAAAGCCCTTTCTTCTCGGCAAGGGGACGGACGCTCATCGCGACCTTTTCCACCGATTCCTTCATGTCGAACCGCTCATGGGCGACCTTCAGTTGCCCGGCCTCGATCTTTGAAATATCCAGCACGTCGTTTATCAGGGACAAAAGATGATTGGCGCTGTTTTTCACAATAGTGAGCTGCTTCTCCTGCTCTTCGGTTAGCGGGCCTCCCAACCTCTGCAGGAGGACACCGGTAAAACCGATGATGGAATTGAGCGGGGTGCGCAGTTCGTGGGACATGGTGGCAAGAAAGGCCGACTTCAGGTGGTCCGCGGCCTCGGCCCGCTCCTTGGCCTCACGCAGGGTCTCGGTGTAGGCCGTCCTTTCCCGGAGAAGCTCTTCAAGATGGGCCTGGTTCATCATCAACTTCTCCTCGGCCTTCTTCCGGATGTCCACCTCCCTTCCCAGGCGCCAGGTCCACAAGGCAAAGAGCCCTACCAGCAGGAGCGCGCCTCCCACGATCTTCCATATAAGGCTGTAATTGATATGACTGTGGGGGCGCATGGAGATCCATTTGGTATAAATGGCGTTTTTCTCATTCTCCGGGATTGTCCGCAACGCCTCGTTGAGGATCGGCTCAAACCCGGGCCAGTCTCCGCGGATTCCCATGGACAATTGAAAACGGTAGGGTGTCTCACCCGCCATCCTGACATTATCCAGTTCCAGTTCGTCCAGGTAGTACTCCGTGGTCATGGTGCTCCCCACAAATGCATGCACCTGGCCCTGGGACAGCATGCGCAGCGCCTTTTCCGCCGTCTCCATGGAAACCAGGTCCAGCTCGGGGTGCTCCACCTTCAGGATATCCTCGCTGAAATGCCCCGCGACCACCGCGACCCTTTTGCCGGCCAGCTCTTTGATGCCACCGATATAGAGCGCATCCCGCCGGGTGAATATTCCTATGGGGAGGGACAGGTAGGGATCGCCGAACACCATGAAACGTTCCCGCTCCGGCGTACGGGTAACGGCAGCCAGCATGTCCACCTCGCGACTCTTGAGAGCATCCACAAGCCGTCGCCAGTTGTCCCCCTTCACGATAACGAACCGCACTCCCAGCATCTCGCCGATCCTGTTCAGATAGTCAGCGGATATGCCGTGGGGAACTCCGTTCTTGTCACGGAACTCCACCGGCGCCCTGTCCGAATCCATGCCCACCCGGATGGTGGGGTGGGCCTTCAGCCAGGCATGTTCCTCCCTGGTCAGGTCAAGTCCGGCCGACTCTTCCCTCAGCCATTTGTGACGGATGGCGCGTTCCTCATCCACGCTTATGGAGGCAAGGGCCTTGTCCAGTATTGACACCAGCAGAGGTTCCGCCTTCCGGACACCGAACTGCAGTACTGACTTTGGTCCGGCAAGCCTCCCCATCAGCCGCAGGTTGTTGAACAGCTCCTTTTCAATGAGGTACACGGCCACGGCGCGGTTGCCTGCATAGGCGTCGGCATCTCCCCGCGAAACCGCGTCCAGCGCGGCAGAAGTGGATTGGTATTCCCGGATCTTCACGGAGGGAAAGTTGTTGCGGAAATGGACCACGTTGTGGAAGCCCCGCTCCAGGGCGATGGTCTTGCCGGAGAGGTCGCTCTCGTTGTTGAAATAGGCGCCCCCCTTGCGCCCGACAATGACATGGGAGATTACAATGTAGGGGCGGGTGAAGTTGAAATCCTTCTTCCGTTTCGGCTGCATGGTGACATCCATCAATGCATCCAGCTTTCCGCTAACGGCCTTTGCGTAGTTTGCCTGGAAGGGACCGGGCGCCGGAACGAGCGCTCCTCCCAGGCGCCTGTTCATTGCATCCAGATAATCCTTGCCGATCCCCGCCTGCGTCCCTTTGTCGTCCAGATAATTGATGGGCGGCCAGTCGTTCATGGCGCCCACCAGGATACGCGGGTGCAGGGCCAGCCAGTCTTTTTCCTCTTCCGTAAGACGGATGGTCACCCGTTCCGTCTTGCGTTCCTGGCCATGCGCCGGTGACGGAACAGCGGCAGGCAAAAACATTGCCAATAAGGCAAAGAGGATGAGATATCCGTATCCGCAGGAAAACGACATCAAAATCTCTCCCTTGCGCCGGATGCGCCGGCCGTTTCAAACCCCGTTTCCGGCGTCGGTAGCTTTGTCATCTCTTTCCTTCCGGCAGAAACCTCTGAACATCCTGCACGAAGGTCTCAGGGTTAATCGGCTTCTCTATATAGCCGGTACACCCGGAGGCGAGGGCCTTTTCCCGGTCCCCGGCCATGGCGTAGGATGTAACCGCCACAATCGGAATATCCGCCAGGTCGGGATTGGCCCTCAGACGGCCCGCCACCTCGTAACCGTCCATCAGGGGCAACTGGATGTCCAGGAGAATCAGATCCGGCCGCAGACCGGCGGCGGAATCGATTCCCTCCCTGCCGTCACGGGCCGCGCACACCCGGAAACCGTGGCTTTCCAGAAGAAATGTGATCAGATAGAGATTCTGTTCATTGTCCTCTATGTACAGCACTGTCGTAGCCATGGCCCCCCCCCGGAATCCCTATTGCTTGCCGTCGAGAATGTCGCGCACCCTTTCCAGAAGCGTATAGGGTGAAACCGGTTTATGCAGATATTCTTCGTGCTCATCGATGAGGACTTTTCCCGTGATGACATCCCTCGGATATCCGCTCATGAAGATGTGCTTCAGACCTGGAGAAATGGCCAGCAGGTCGTCCAGAACCTGACGCCCGTTTTTCCCCGGCATGATGATGTCAATGATCGCCAGGTGAATTCGTCCTTTCAATTCTTCCACGATTCCGACCGCTTGCACACCGTCCGCCGCCGGATGGGCCTGATAGCCGAATTCCCGGAGGATAGCCGTGAAGAGGTTGCGGATCACCTCGTTGTCTTCCACCACAAGCACGACCTCATCACCTCCGCGCATGGAAGCCATGGAAGGACGGTCCGTCTTCACGACCTTCATGTAAGTCAGCGGCAGATAGATGTTGAAGACCGTCCCCTTTCCGGGCTCGGAACTCACGTCCACATACCCGTTATGCTGCTTCACGATTCCGTAGACGATGGAAAGACCCAGACCGGTCCCTTTTCCCGATTCCTTGGTGGTAAAAAAGGGATCGAAGATGCGCTGCCGGGTTGCTTCATCCATTCCCTGACCGGTATCTTCCACGGTCAGGAGAACGTAGCTGTCTCCCGTCTTTCCAAATCCCCGCCTGGAATGGAAATCCTCATCAAGGGTAATCCTCTTCGTCTCTATGAACAGGGTTCCGCCATCGGGCATGGCATCCCTGGCATTGGTGGCCAGATTCATGAGGAGTTGTTCCAGTTGTCCACTGTCACCAAGGATGAACAGGGGCTCTCCGGCCTGGGTCACATCCAGGATCACATCCTCGCCGATCACGCGCTTGAGCAGCTTCAGGGACTGTTGTACAACTTCATTGAGGTCCAGACCGTCCATGCGCATCGCGTCTTTTCTGCTGTAGGCCAGAAGGCCTCGGGTAAGGGCCTCGGCCCTTTCTCCGGCCGCGATTATCTCCCTCAGATTTTCCCTAGAGGGGTCTTCCGGCGGCATCTTCATCTGAACGAGAGTGCTGAACCCGATAATGGCGGTAATGATATTATTGAAATCATGAGCGATGCCACCGGCGAGAGTCCCGATGGCCTCCATCTTCTGCGCGTGGTGAAGCTGCTCTTGCAGCGCTTTTCGTTCCGTAATATCCCGTATCACCGAGATGTATCCCATATCCTTGCCGGCCTCGTCTCTCAGTATGTTTCCCGAAACCTCGGCAGGAAACGATTCACCGTTCTTCCGGCGGTACACCGTTTCCAGAAGCCCCGGCGCCTGACTCTCCTCGCCGGGAGTGTAATGCCTGCCCATCTTCCTGTATGTAGCTTCGTCCGCGAACAGCATGCGCGAGCTTTTCCCCAGGATCTCTTCGAGACTGTAGCCGAATACTTTTACAAGAGCAGGTTCATTGGCATCCAGGATGACCCGTTGCCCGTCGACTACTATCACGACATCCCTGATATTGTGGAATAAATTTCGAAACTTGCTTTCGCTGGCGCTCAGCTCGCGCACCTTTTCCTCCAGCCTGGTGGCGATGACCCGGCTGTAGCTGCGCAGATAGAGTTCGTCGTTTTCCAGAAGGGAAGCACTGGGCGCGGGCCTGCGCCGTTCCGCCGAGGCCAGGATATTGTTCAGTATCCGGACGAATTCTTCGGGGTCTTGTGGTTTGGCGATGAAGGCATCGGCGCCGAGGGAAAGGGCAAGTTCCTCGTCGCGGTCCCCGGTGTAGACCGCCGAGTAGAAGACAAAGGGCACCTGGTTTATTCCGGGCGTGCGGCGCACCTCACGCAGAAACTGGAAGCCGTCCATTTCCGGCATCAGCGCATCGGAGACGATGAGGATGGGCCTCTCCCGGACCGCCACGGCCAACCCCTCGGCGCCGTTGTCTGCCTCCAGAATGCGACACTGGAAAATATCGAGATAGTAGCGAAGCAGCAGCCGGTCGTTCTCGTTGTCATCAACTATGAGAATGGTCGGCTTTCCGGCGGTGTCCGGCCCGTTTTCAGCCTTGTTCATTCCTTCCCCCGTTCACTTATCTGGCCTGGCCGCGCCCGGCGCGGCGGGTGAACTGTTCCCTTTCAGCGTACCGATATGGTTCACAACCTCCTCCACGATCCGTCCGGCGGTCTTGCGCACGTCCTTTTCCGACGCGTTCTTCTGCATGACGAATTTGGCCGCGGCCACATAGGGATTCATGAGCAGGATCGCGCCCGGCGCCCTGCCGGGCTCCTTTTCCGCGCCGAAGACCATGAACGGCGCATCCGGATCAATGGCAAGGTCGCTGATGGAAACGTAAAGCTCCATCTCGGTCGCGCCGGCCCCGAAACCGATAACGGCGCGAACGGCCCGATTGCCCTGGTCCATTTCCGTAAAAACTCCGCGAATCAGCCACCCGTCTCCGGGGAGCGAGGCCCCCGGAATAGAGCGAACGGCCTTTATCCCCTTGGCGGTGAATCCCCTCACCAGAGACTCCGACATCAGCTCTACCAGCTGCCCGGCCGTCCGCTGGGGATCGTTCCGCCGTGACATGCGGGGCAAGACCCGGCCTACGATACCTCCACGCTCACCGGTGTCCTTTCGGGACGTGTCGTACCCGAGCTCGAAATCCTGGATATAAATGGCGGATGGAGGGGAAACAGGCTGGCGGGCATCATCCATGCGGGTGTTGACCTTCACATCTCCGGTAAGCTTTTTCGTGATTTCCCCGGCCATGGAAGCGAAAGGAAGAAGAATCAACAGAGACAGCGCGGCAAAGGCGGCGGCCATAGGGCCGGGACCACGGCAAATGGCTTTCATACGTATTCCCCCCTCTAAGCTGGATGCGGAGATTTGACGCAAGCATCCCCATAACAATAACACGCCGGCCCGGTGTTTCAAGAATAACGCGGTGTTTAAGTCAGTTACGCCCTTTCAGGGCGCGGTTGGTCCTGGCCGTGGGCGTAGCGCTCCAGGGGTCATCGGGCCAGGGGTGCTTCGGGTAGCGCCCCTTCAGCTCCCTCTTCACCTCGCCATAGCCTTTTTCCCAGAAATTGCGGAGGTCCCTGGTCACCTGCACCGGCCGCCCCGAAGGAGAGAGAAGGTGCAGAAGCAGTTTCACCCTCCCCGCGGCCACCACGGGAGTGTCCGCCAGTCCGAACAGCTCCTGGAGCTTCACCGCCAGGACCGGCGCCGTCCCGCAAAGGTAATCGATCTCCACCCGCCGCCCGCTTGGCGCAAGCACATGGGTTGGCGCGCGCTCGTCCAGAAGGCGGAGCTGTTCCCGTGAAAAGAGGGCGCGCAGGGGGATGAGGAGATCCAGGGCCTCGAGATCACGCCTGCTCCGTAGGCCATACAGGTAGGGGCCGAGCCATTCCGGAAGGGTCTCCATGAGGCTCTCCAGTTCGATATCAGGCCAGACCTCTTCCGGAAACGCGGTCCTCATCAGCCTCGCCCTCCCCTGGAAAATGCGTACTGGCTTTCCCCATCCCAGAACCTCCAGGCCTGAATCACGCACGGCGTCAAGGATAAGGGGTAGGGCCTCCTCATCGGACGCCGTCGTCTGTCTCCGGTCAAGGGCAACGGCGCCGATGCGCTCCTCATCCCAGGCAAGGACCCGTTGCCGGTCCTGGTCCCAGAAAACCATCCTTTCCCTTAGCAGCCGCTCCCGGCATTCCTGGCGCACCTGTTCCGGCGTCAGGGCGGACGCCTGGTGGATCAGACCCTCGCCGCCGGTCCCGGCATCCACCTGGAAGGCCAGGATAAGCGGCCTTCCCCGGACACCGCTCCTGGGAGAAAGCCGGGCGCCCCGGCCGTTGGCCAGGAGGAAGCGCTCCCCCCCTGCTTCCCGCGCGGCGGCAATGCGATCAGGATAGGCGGCCAGGAGAAGCCTGGACATATCCTCCGGCCCGGGCCGCGGCCCGCGACTCCCCGCCGCCGGACCTCCACCCGTCAGCCGGGATAACTGGGCGGCGGCGCGCTCAACGGCCCGAACCGCGCCGTCACGCGCCGGGCCTCTTCCCGTGCCCGCGCTCCCGGTAACCGCCTCATAGCGTTCCAGCAGGTCCGATTCACACACCCGCGCGCTCTCTCCGGCTCCATAGCGAAAGATGTCCCGCTCGGAAAGGAGCGCGGCCGTCATGGCCGCGAATCCCACCATTCCCAGCTCCTCGCCCCGCAGCAGGAGTCTGGCCAGGCGCGGGTGCAGGGGCATCTCAGCCATCCGTCTCCCGATCCTTGTGGGACGTCCGTCCCGGTCGATGGCGCCCAGATCACGGAGCAGGTACTTTGCAGCCGAAAACGAGGACGGTGGCGGGGGATCGAGCCAGGAAAGGACACCGGGATCGCTTACGCCCCAAACGGCCAGGTCCAGGGCCAGCGAGGAAAGGTCGGAGACCAGGATTTCGGGGGTGGAGAAGGGGACCATGGCGTTATATGTGTGGCGCCCAAACAACCGGTAGCAGACGCCGGGCGCCAGCCTCCCCGCCCTCCCGGCCCGCTGATCAGCCGATGCCCGCGACTCCCTGACCGTTACCAGCCGGTTCAGGCCGCTGGAAGGGTCGTGCCTGAGCAGGCGCGAAAGGCCTCCGTCCACCACCACCCTGACACCGTCGATGGTAAGGCTCGTTTCGGCGATATTGGTGGCCAGGACCACCTTCCTCCCCATGCCCGGAAGGATGGCCCTCTCCTGCTCGGCAAAGGGAAGGTCTCCATACAGCGGATGGAGCGCAATGGACCGGAGGTCCGGGTCAGCGGCCAGTATCTCGTGGCAGGCCCGGATCTCGCCGGAACCGGGGAGAAAGGCAAGGATGTCTCCCTCGGTCTCGGACAACGCGCGGCGGACGGCGCCGGCCATGCGCAAGGGGAAGCGGTCGCGGGATTCACCCAGATAGCGCGCCTCCACCGGAAAAGAGCGCCCCTCGGAGACAATTACCGGCGCGTGGTCCAGCAGCTCCGCCAGGGGACCGCAATCCAGGGTCGCCGACATCACCAGGATCTTCAGATCCGGCCGCACCTCCCGCTGCGCTTCAAGACAGAAGGCCAGGGCCAGGTCGGCATGGATGCTGCGTTCGTGGAATTCATCGAAGATGACCATGGAGACGCCTTCCAGGCACGGGTCCGCCTGGAGCCGGCGGGTGAGGATCCCTTCGGTCACCACCTCTATGCGGGTCCTGGCGGAAACACGCCGGTCGAAGCGCATGGCGTAGCCCACGGTTCCGCCGGTCTCCTCTCCCAGGGAAGAGGCCATGCGGTGCGCCGCATGAGCCGCGGCGAGGCGTCGCGGCTCCAGCATAACGATGCGCCCCCCGCCCGGTTCCGGCAGATCCAGAAGCGCCAGGGGAACACGGGTCGTCTTGCCCGCGCCCGGAGGGGCATGGAGCACCGTATTGGGCGACAACGCCACGGCGCGCAACAATTCAGGAAGGACGGGATCGATGGGAAGTGGAACTTTCACGGAGATGGGGGCGGGGCAGTGGTTCATCTTGCTCTCTTGAAGGACGTTTCTCTTTCAGTCAGTAATTGAAATTGGCAAGGGGGTCAGACCCGTTGCCTGACCCCCTTGTGCCAACAACGGTGTCTAGGCTCGCCTTTTCGCCATTTAGAATGGCGAAAAGGCGAGCCTGACACCGCATCAAATAATCACTCGGTCAATCCCCCTATGTAGAGAACGGGTGATGACCAGGTGGCGTTTCCTCCGCCCGATATGGAACCCCACTCCACTGTCTTGTTCGTGACCTTTATCAGAACCAGAAACTTCTTCCCGCGAAGGACCAGGTCATAGATATTCAGTCCTTCTTTCGCGGGAATCTTGTTTATCGCCGCTCCGGAAGCGGCCGGATTGAATTGGGGAGTTTCCGTGCCCGGGAAGTCATAGGCCTTTCCTCCCGTATACTCGTGTGTATTGAAAAAATACCTGGTTGCATTAAAGCTGTCATCCGGCGTTACTATGGACATGTTGAACGAGACATCGCCTGTTTGAGGGTTCTTGTTTCCAGACGGAGTATATGGAGGAGGTGATGTGTTATCGTCGAGCAAGGTTATCGTCAGCCTGTCGATCTTCCCTCCGAGGTCCGCGAGGATATGGTTGTACCTGTCTGTAAACGGAAATCCATAGGCGCCTGGATAGGTATTGGCGATAATCTTTGCGTATTTATTGTACGAAGCGCCCTGGAAGGGAGGGGCTGACCACCATTTGGAACTGTCATTGGCGCCCGGCTTGACGAATCCCAGGTTGAATCCGGTAACGAGGTCCCTGTAGACCGCGGAATAGATGTCATTATCCGCCACATGATGCGTTGCCCCATTCACGGTATATGCTCCGTTGCAGGTATAGATCCCGTTATGGGCCTTGAGATCCGTCTTACTGTACATAAGGCTCGTCATCGGAATTGAAATGGTCTGGCCGCCTTCGCTCAGGGTAATTCCCCCGGTTGATATGGCGCCGGTGAAATTGTATTTCTTGGAAGGTTTTCCGTAAAAGACCCCCGCAATGGTAAGGGTTGACCTGTTCAAGGTGGAAAGATAGGCGTCAAATCCTTCATATGCCCCCGGACTCTTCACCGGAGATAGTATCCTGACGATCTCGCTCCCGCTTGTCCCGCCCCTGATCACCGCGGAAGAAGGGTCGGACATGATACCGGCAAGGGCGGCTTCAATACTTTTTCCCTTCTGGTTTCCTGCGAGCGTCAGACGTTCTATGACGGTTCCCTGGATTGATGTTTCCAGAATCATCGGTATCGAGTAGAAATCAACGGCTGTCAGGTTTGCTTTCCCACCGTCGCCATAGGTCAGCTCGACTTTGTCAAAACGGGTCTTGTAGTCCTTATCGGAGGAATTGGCGCCATCCGGCGCATCCGAAGAAAGGGCCTTGTCGTAGGATATATAGATGCGCCCCGCCTTCACGGAAGTCAGGCTGAAATCGGCGGATTTCCCGTTGAGAACCGAATCACTTTTCCTGTCGATGGTCAATGGGGCGCCCGTGAATCTGATATGAGCGGTTCTCCCCGACTTATTGAGTATGTTTACCGTCAGCCCCCCTTTGGAGGAATCAATCTCTGAGGCATCCCGGGCCTCGTCTGAAGAACAGGCGGATAACCCGAAAACAAACATGGCCGTGAGAAAAACACCGAGTAACTGCCGCATCCTTC
>Ga0265295_1005235_pt1 | contig 16752 bp, 16 predicted proteins | sample Munlansysbiofilm_FD_192503 | JGI IMG/M metagenome (GOLD analysis project Ga0265295, IMG submission 192503) | Leachate microbial communities from a municipal landfill in Southern Ontario, Canada - Methane capture system biofilm | ecosystem: Engineered > Solid waste > Landfill > Unclassified ...
CTCGTCATCATTGAATAGTGCACGGCCGGGCGAGGGGATGTTGTGCCGGTCGGTGAACGCCCTCGAGAAGGTGCGGTCCCCTTCGAGCTTGAGGGCGCGTATCGGGGCGCCGAAGGTCTCGATGCCCCGCTCGTTGAGGTAGTCGATTACACCGGTGAAGAGGGGATTCTCGGTTCCGATGAAGACGTAGTCGATCCCGTGGTCCAGGCACGCCTCATGGACCTGCTTCGGATCGGAGGGATCGATGGCAAGGTTTGTTGCGATGTATTGCGTGCCTATGTTACCAGGGGCAACGAACAGTCCGTCGATCAAGCGACTTTGGGAGAACCACCAGGTGATGGCGTGGTCCTTCGCCCCTGAGCCCAACACTAAAACTTTCATGGCGTGTCCTTATCTACTCTCGTAGGATAACGCTACCATTTTAGCGCTTTACAGGTCAACAAGTGCATTGAGGGCCGTCAGGTAGTGTTCACGCCTCACCGCCTGTACCAACGCCTGCTTGATCGAGGAGCTGTGCCCGATCCCCTTGAGGTAGGCGGCGCTGTGCTTGCGCATCGCCTTGCACGCCGCCTCCTCCCCGTAGTGGGCGATCATCAGGTCGAGGTGACGGATGATCAGGGTCTGCAGCTCCCGGCGGGAGAGGGGGACGACCTCCTCGCCCCTGAGGATGGCCTTGGCTTGGTTGAAGACCATCGGGTTGCCGATCGCCCCGCGGGCGAACATCACCCCGTCGATTCCTGTCTCTGCGAGCATCCGCTGTGCATCGACCGGCTCGAAGAGGTCGCCCGAGCCGAAGACCGGGGCGGTGTAGCCTCCATCGGTGACGTAGCGCTTGAGGGTGGCAAGCGTCTCCCACTCGGCCCAGGGGGCGTACCCCTGGCTCCGCGTCCGGGCGTGGAGGGTGAGCATATCGGCCCCGCCATCGAGGGCGGCTTGGCTGAAGGCGAGGTAGTTGCGGCTCCCCTGGTCCCATCCGATGCGCAGTTTCACCGAGACCGGCAGGCCGGTTCGCTCCTTGATGATGCGAACCGCCTCGGTGATGAGGGCAGGGTTCTTCATCATGGCCGACCCCGCCCCGGTTTTGGTGACCTTCGGGACCGGGCAGCCGCAGTTGATGTCGATCATGCTCGGGGAGAAGGGGAGCAGCAGGTCGAGGGCCTGGCCCAGCGATTCGGTACTGTAGAGGAAGAGCTGGACAGCATACTGCTCCTCCAGGGGGGAGCGTTCCAACAGGGCAAGGGTCTTCTCCCCCTCCCGGCTCAAGCCCTCGACACTGACCATCTCGGTGAAGGTCAGGTCGGCCCCGCCCTCCTTTGCCAGGGTGCGGAAGGGCACGTCGGTGTAGCCGGCGAGCGGGGCGAGGAAGATGTTCCCGTCAAGGGTGAGGTTCTGGATGGTTATCGGGTGGTATAGTGGTTCACTCATGGTTCTGCAGCAAGGCCGAACGCCTTGAGGCTGTTAGCATAGAGTGCTTCAGTGATCTCCTCAAGGGGGGCCTGGCGCAGTTGTGCAAGAGCATCGGCCGTTTCTACGATATAGTGGATCTTGTTCCGTTCCCCCTTATAGGCGAAGGGGGTCATGAAGGGGGCCTCGCTCTCGATGAGGATCCGCTCCATCGGCAGTTTGGTCGCCACCTCGTGCAGGGCCCGGCTGGTGCGGAAGGTGAGGTTCCCGGCAAAGGAGAAGCGGAGGTTGAGTTCCAGCGCCCGCCTGGCAAAGGCCCAATCCTCCGTATAGCAGTGGAGGATGCCCCCTTTGGGCGGGAGCTTGGCACTGAGGATTCCCAGGAGGTCATCACCGGCGTTGCGGTTGTGGATGATGACGGGCAGGTCGAGCTGGCGGGCGATCTCCAGGTGGCGGAGCATCATCTCGATCTGCACCCCCTTGTCGCCACCGAACATATGGTGGTAGTCGAGCCCGGTCTCCCCGATGGCGACGATCCGCCGCTTGCTCTGGGCGTGGGCGATGACCCGCTCATCCCAGTCGCGGCCCGGGTTCGCCGCCTCGGTGGGGGAGACCCCCACTGCATGGAGCACCGATGAGGCGCTCTCCAGGTTGGCGTAGGTGCGTTCAAAGTCCCCGAGACTGTTGGTGATGGAGACCACATACTGCACCGAGCGAACCTTGGCACGCTGGACCGCGAGCAATTGTTCCATCTTATCTTCATGCAACAAACCAATATGGGCGTGTGTGTCAAACAGCTTCATGCCTACTCCTTGAGATACATACTCACGTGTTAGGGAGATGTATCAAAAGCATAGCATGACCATATTTAGCCGTCAATCTTTTGTCTTATTTGATTATTCTGCAACAAAAACCCCCTCTTTGCCGGTTTCTGGTATACTCAAGGAAGAGGTGGATGATGAAGTTCAACGTACCTATATATACAGCAGTCGCCGTGATAGTGGCCGCCATGCTCTTCAGCTGCGCCACGGTGGAAACACCACAGATGGGACCGATGGAGACCCTCCGCTCCTCGGTCATCCTCGCCGATGGGACGCCCCTCCCGGCCGATGGAGCATACATCCTGCTCTACTACGCCGCTGATTGGTGCCCCTATTGCCTTGAATACACCGAGCAGCTGAAGAGCTCATACACGGCGCTCAAGAGTCTCTACGGCCGCTCCTTCGACCTGGTCTTCGTCGGCCACGTCAATGATACGGAGAACGAGCAGCTGCTCGCCTTCATGGAGATGGGAGGCTACCCCTTCGGATACCTCCCCTATGAGAAGCGGGAAGCGAGCGGTGTGATGGCCCTGATGGGGGAGGACCGCTTCTACATACCTGGTCTCCTGCTCATCGACCGGGAAGGGACGGTGCTCTCCTCATCCAATGGGGCTTCGATCGACGACTATGTGCGCGATCGCCCGATCTATGCCCTGCAGGCGTTGAAGATCCAGGACTGTGCATCGTGCCAGAAGTAGCGGTACGGCGTAGTATTGACAGACATCCCATGCTTGTAATTATAATGAAAACAATTACTTATGCCATCGTGACACGCATTTGACAATTTGGGTCTCTCATGGTAGCGTGGCAGGGTCAAAACCCAATGGGTGAAGGATCTGTATGAAGAAAGAGCGAGTTCGAAACCCGGGAACCCAGGAAAAACGGAAGAATCCTGGCACCGGCTACATATATCTGGTAAAGAACCCCGCCTCAAACGAGGCCAGCATCTGCGCATGGGACTCGGTCCTCTATCCAGGCACCAGCGTGGTCATCCCAACCCGCTACGGCCTCGATTTGGGCGTGATCGTCGCCAGCGCAGACCAACTCGGCAAGGCCTACGAGCCGGGATCGCTCGAGTTCCACGGTGCCTGCCACCAGCAGCGCTTCGAGGAGTCCGGCGAGGAGGAGCTGCTCTACCAAGATGGGCCTGATGAACACCCCTGCGAGAGCTGCAGGGGGTGCAACCCCCCAAGCGATCCCGAGGAGGTCTCGGTTGCTTCTGATGTGCTGTGGATCGACCGCCTGGCAACCCCGTCCGATCTGAACCGGTACCAGGAGTTGACGGCCAAGGAGGACGAGGCGATGCGGATCTGTCGGGAGAAGATCGCGCTGCACAAGCTGGACATGAAGCTGGTGACCGCCCACTACCTCCTCGGCGAGCCAAAGATCATCTTCTTCTTCACCGCCGATGTGCGTGTCGACTTTAGGGAGTTGGTCAAGGATTTGGTCTCGGTCTTCAAGATCCGTATCGAGTTGCGCCAGATCGGGGTACGTGATGAGAGCCGTGTCCTCGGCGGCCTTGCCGTCTGTGGGCGTGACTTCTGCTGCCACAGCGTCACCGACAAGCTCAACCCGGTCTCCATCAAGATGGCCAAGGAGCAGAACCTCTCACTCAACTCGATGAAGATCAGCGGCCCCTGTGGCAGGTTGCTCTGTTGCCTCTCCTATGAGTATGATTTCTATATCGAGGAGAAGCGCAACTACCCACCGGAGGGAAGCCGCCTGAAGGTCGGCTATGACCTGCTGCGGATTACCGAGGTGAATATCCTCTCCAAGCAGATCACCCTTGCCGGTGGTGAGGGACGGATGGTGAGCCTGCCGCAAAAGGCGGTTTTCTATAATGATGCAACCGCTCGATGGGAAATCACAAAGGAGTGGGCGGATGAATTTTTATCCCCTTGAGTTAAAGCATTGTATTGACCGATTTTATAGACTGTGATATGTTTTTAAACCGTCGGCCCCTAGTTGCCGACACAATCTTTCATACATGATTACATATTCAAAGCAATATGTTCGGAGGTATTACGTGAGTAACAGGTCTGCTGAGAAACGAGAGCGACAGAACCGAGTCCGCAGGATGAGAAACCGTGCGGCAAAGAGCACCATGCGCACTGCCATCAAGAAGTTTGAGGCTGCACTGGTTGCACAGGATCAGGAGAGTGCACAGAGCGCCCTCGACCTGAGCCTCAAATTGATTGACAGCACTGCAAGCAAGGGCATCATCCACCACAACACAGCCAATCGCAAGAAGTCCCGGTTACAGCTCAAGTACAATGCCTTTGCCAGCTCGAACACTGCACAGGCCTGAGGATTGCACGATCGACGGATTGCATAGATCCGTAAGAATTTGTATCAAGGAGTAATCATGGCAGGACCAAAGTTGACAAAAGCAGCCATCATTGAGAACCTCTATGAGAAGCACGGTATCAACCGCGCCGATATCCATACCATCATTGATGAGTTCTTTGAGGAAGTGAAGAATGGCTTGAAGAATGATCAAGTCATCGAGCTACGCGGATTCGGCACGTTCGAGGTCCGTACCCGCAAGGGGAGAGAGAAGGCTCGTAATCCCAAGACTGGCGAAATTGTCTCTGTAGAGACCCATGGTGTTGCCATCTTCCGTCCCGGCAAGGAACTGAAGGATTACGTGTGGGAATTGCGCGATAACAAATCTGAATAATCGCACCTGTTCACCGTATACATAAGGAGATGATCTCTTGGTTGATCTGAATCCCAGACGAAACCTCAGGACAGTCGGTTCTGAGGTTTTGGTCTTATTACTCTCGGCATTTGTTCATTCGATCGCCTTCCCCGGCTTGATTTCTGCCAACGGGGTCGCCCCGCTTGCGTTCATCGCCCTGATCCCGGTCTTTGCCGTCATCCGCAACACCAGCTGGAAGCTTGTCCCGATCTACGGCTTCTTCTATGGCTTCGTGTTCTACCTCTTCTTCAACTACTGGCTCAAGACCTTCCACCCGCTGGCCATCCTGCTGGTCCCGATCATCAAGGGCGGCGAGATGATCCTCCTCTTCCCGGTGTTGAAGGCTGCACAGCAGCTCTTCAAGAAGCATGGCTACCTGGTGGAGGCGCTCGTCTATGTCGCCTACGCCTATCTCAGCCAGGACTGGTTTGCCGGCTACCCCTACGGGACGCTCGGCTCGGCGGCCTACCGCTACCTGCCCTTCATCCAGATCGCAGAGTTTACCGGTATCTGGGGCGTGACCTTCCTCATGGTCCTGCCCCAGACCTTCCTCGCCTCATACCTTGCCGATTGGCATCGCAAGAGGACGGTCTCCTTCACCGGTTTCCTCGCCTCCCACCGGCCCTTCCTCATCACCTATGGTGTTGCCATCGTCGCTACCCTGGTCTTCGGCTTCGTCTCGATCGCCCACTGGAAGGGGGTCGAGCCCGATGCCTACTGGCGGGTGGCGACCATCCAGCACAGCGCCGACACCTGGGAAGGCGGCTACACCACCTACAAGCGGAACTTCAACAACCTCAGGAAGATGAGCCTGGAGGCACTCACAGCCGAACCCGAGGCGATCATCTGGAGCGAGACCGCATTCGTCCCGTCGGTGGCCTGGCATGAGAGCTACCCGAGCGATCCCGATACCCGCGCCCTCGTCGATGAGTTCGTCGCCTTCGGCAAGTCACTGCCCATCCCCCTGGTGACCGGCAATCCCGAGGGTGTGATCGATGACCCGACCAAGCCGGCGCTCGCAGAGGATGGCAGCTGGAACCGCAAGGACTACAACACCGTCATCTTCTTTGAGGGTGGCACAATCAAGAACACCTACCGCAAGCAACACCTGGTGCCCTTCACTGAGCACTTCCCCTATGAGAAGCAGATGCCCTGGCTCTATAACCTGCTTCTCGCAAACGACTACAACTGGTGGGAGACCGGCGTCGAGCCGGTGGTCTTCGAGACCGATACCGGGGTGCGCTTCTCCACACCGATCTGCTTTGAGGATGTCTTTGGCTACCTCAATGCCGACTTTGTGAAGAATGGCGCCGATGTCATCGTCAACATGACCAACGACGGGTGGTCAAAGGCGGTCAGCGCCGAGGTGCAACACCTCGCCCTCGCCGTCTTCCGCTCCATCGAGAACCGCAGGACGACGATCAGGGGGACCAACAGCGGCATGACCTGCCTCATCGATGCCACCGGCAAGATCATCGACCCGATGGAGCCGTTCAAGGTCGGTTGGAAGATCTATGAGGTGCCGGTCTACCGAGGTGAGCAGGTGGGCTTCACCTTCTATACAACCCATATCGATTGGTTCGCCTTCGCCTCCATCTACCTCTCAGGCATACTCCTGGCAGTGGGAGCCGTCATCAAGCTGGTGCACTACCTGAGAGAGAAACAGTCATGACCTATAGCAACGCAGGCCTCTTCATCATCGGTACCGAGCTGACACGCGGTGTCATCGCTGACAAGCACTGCCAACTATTGGCAACCCAGCTTACCCGCCTCGGCTACCACGTCGAGCGCATGGTGGTCGTTCCCGACGATGGCTCGATCGCGACGGTGCTCACCCAGGCGCTCGGGCGGTGTGACCTGATCATCCTCACCGGTGGCTTGGGACCGACCAGCGATGATCTGACCCGCTCGGTGGTCGCCAGCCTCGCCGGTGTCTCCCTGGTGCGTGACCAAGAGAGCTTCGATACCCTCTACAAGCGTTTTGGTGACCGCATCTGGGGCGCCAACGAGCAGCAGACGATGATTCCCGAGGGGTTTGTGGCTATCCCCAACCCCCATGGGACAGCGCCCGGCTTCCGCGGCCTCATCGATGTCGATGGCCGCAGCGTTGCCTGTATCGCCCTGCCGGGTCCTCCCCAGGAGATGGACCCGATGTTCTTCTCCGAGGTGCTGCCCTATCTCGCTCACCTTGCGGGGCACAATGACTTCAGCCGCAGCGAGTACTCAACCTTCCTCATCCCCGAAGCCCAGCTCGAGGAGCTCTGCCGCACGGCCTCCTTCAACGGCTTGGAGTGGGGGACCCGCTTCCAGGATATGAAGATCAGCCTCTACCTCGTGGGAGGCAGTGAGGAGGAGCGCAGCGAGATGGCCGACCGCCTCAGGGCGATGGTCGGCCCATGCCTTGTCGCCGATGGCGATGTCACTGCCGTAGGCCTGCTCACCGATGAGCTGAAGCGGCGGGGGGAGATGGTCAGCTGTGCCGAGAGCTGCACCGGGGGCATGGCCTCCATGCTGCTCACCGATGAGAGCGGCAGCTCCCAATGGTTCTGGGGTGGGGTGACCTCCTACGCCAATGAGGCGAAGGAGGCGTTGCTCTCTGTCTCGCCCGAGACGATTGCCACGGTTGGAGCGGTGAGCGAGCGCTGTGCCATTGAGATGGCAGAGGGCGTGCGTGAACGCTCGAAGAGCGACTGGGCCTTCTCCATCACCGGTATCGCCGGCCCCGACGGGGGCAGTGAGGAGAAGCCGGTGGGTACGGTCTGCTTCGGCTTTGCCGGCACGGGGAGGAGATCGGAGGCGGTCACCATCCACATCCGCAGCATTGGTCGCAAATCAGTGCGCAGGAGGGCCACCACCGCCGCGTTGCTGCTCATGCTTGAATTCATGCGTGGCAGTCAGTTGCTTGACACTGTGGCCAAGTGGCAATATATTTAGTGTATCAGGGGCGGGATAGTAGAACGCACCACCAGTGTTTCCCGCACATTCATATATCTTGATATTAATAGTACCAAAAAAAAGAGGAACTGGGCTGTACCTGTGTTGCAATGGCCAACATGCATGCCCCTTCCGTTGGAGCGAATCCCATGTCATCCGAAGAAATAGCAGAACGTACGGTCACTGCCGAGCCCGTAGGCGAGGTTGAGGTCGAGAAGAAGCCCGTCCGACGTGTTACCAGAAAGAAGGTGGCCACCGTCGAAGCAGCCCCCGCGGCTGTAGGGGCCAAAGAAGAGACCCCCAGCGCCGAGGCGCCGGCGAAGAAGCGCGGCAGGCCACCCAAGAAGGTCAGTGAGGACCAGGGGCAGCTCGACCTTGTTGCCGATTCACCCCAGAAAGTCGAGAAGAGTGCCGAAAGCGAGCCAGCCCCGGCTGTTGAGACCGAACCGAAGCCGAAGGCGCAACCTGAACAAAAGAGCCAGCAGGCCAGAAAACCCCAACAGTATCAAAACCGCCCCCCACGCAACCAACAGCGGAGCAAGGGAGGGCACCAGAAGAGCCAGAGCTTCGGCACCAACCGTCCCCCCCGTCCAAGCCAGGTCGACGAACCCTCGAGCGACCTCAATATTGAAGAGCATCCCGAGGCCCCGATCCTCAAACTCGAGGACTATACCACCCTCTCCATCGATGAGCTGCGCAAGAGTGGCGTCGAACTGGGGATGGACGGCAGCACAATCCTCGATCTGCGCAAGCAGGAGGTCGTCGCCGAGATCCTGAGGATCCACTCCGCTGCCGGCGGCGTGATCGTCGGTACCGGCACCCTTGAGATCCTGCCTGATGGTTTTGGCTTCTTGCGCTCCCCATCGAACAGCTACCTCAGTGGCCTCGAGGATGTCTACGTCTCCCCTGCCCAGATCAAGAGCCTCTACCTGAAGACCGGTGACGTCGTCTACGGCCAGGTACGCACCCCCAAGGAGAATGAGCGCTTCTTCGCCATCCTCAAGATCCTGAAGGTGAATGATGACGAGCCGATCCAGGCGAAGATGCGTGTCCCCTTCGACAGCCTGACACCCCTCTTCCCTGATGAGCGCCTGCGCCTCGAGACCCTCGATGAGGATATGTCCACCCGGATCATTGACATGTTCTGTCCCATCGGCAAGGGCCAGCGCTCCCTGATCGTCGCCCCGCCTCGCACCGGAAAGACGGTGCTCCTGCAGAAGATCGCCAACTCGATCTCCGAGAACCACCCGGAGGTGGTCCTGATGGTCCTCCTCGTCGATGAGCGGCCCGAGGAGGTGACCGACATGCGTCGCCACGTCAAGGGCGAGGTCATCGCATCGACCTTTGACGAGCAGGCAAGCCGCCACGTCCAGGTCGCCGAGATGGTCATCGAGAAGGCAAAGCGCCTGGTGGAGCACAAGCGGGATGTGGTCATCCTGCTCGACTCGATCACCCGCCTTGCCCGGGCGTACAACCAGACCGTCCCGGCCAGCGGCAAGATCCTCAGTGGGGGAGTGGACTCCAACGCGCTCCACAAGCCCAAGCGCTTCTTCGGTGCTGCCCGTAACATCGAGCATGGAGGGAGCCTGACCATCGTGGCCACCGGCCTCATCGAGACCGGTTCACGGATGGATGAGGTGATCTTCGAGGAGTTCAAGGGCACCGGCAACAACGAGATCATCCTCGACCGCCGCCTCGCCGACAAACGCCTCTTCCCTGCCATCAACATCAAGAAGAGCGGCACGAGGCGCGAGGACCTGCTGTTGCCGCCCGATGAGGCTGCCCGCATCTGGCTTACGCGCAATGCGGTCAATGATATGGACGACCAGGAGATGACGCCGTTCCTCATTGACAAGATTCGAAAGACAAAGGATAATGAGGCGTTCTTGCGCTCGATCAACACGGGAGTTCCCATGAACTCCGGTGGGTATTGAGCCAAAGGCCGATTGAGAATCCAAGACTACTGTATACAGCCAGTAGATCGTGATATACCCGGAGGACCAAGACGATGAAAGATGGAATTCATCCCCGCTACGAATTGACTGAAATCCGCTGCTCCTGTGGCAACGTGATCAAAACGAAGACTACAGCCAAGAATGTTGACGTCGAAATCTGCTCTGCCTGCCACCCGTTCTTCACCGGAACGCAGAAGATGGTGGACACCGCAGGACGGATCGAGCGCTTCAAGAAACGCTACGGAATGGAAAAGTAGCATGAAATGGGGCTGCCGGAAACGGCAGCTCTTCTTCTCTATAGGGTGGCCTGACAATTACAATCTTTGATTTTTTGTTGCAATCTCCAGCCAAGTATCCTAAAATTGACCTACATTAGGTTGATGCATGGATAAAATTGTCAAACAACATATAAAAGAGTACGGACAGTCGCCATCGGTGGTTGTAACGGTGCCCGGGATTTGTACGTTCATGGGTGGTTACGCCGATGCGTGCCGTGGATGGTCCCTTGTCATCCCCGACAAGGGCACGCTCTCTGTTGCCATCTCGCTCCGTGATGACCAGATGGTCCGTCTCTATAATGCCACCCTCAATGACCGAAAGCGCTTCAACCTCTCCAATGTGAAGTATCGCAAGGAGGACCGTTGGGGGAACTACCCCAAGGGGGTCATCTCGGTGATGGTCAACGAGGCAACCGCCCTCGTCGGCATGGATATCTCGCTTGAGGGGAGCCTGCTCTACGCCGATAACCAGATGATCAGCACCGCCAGTGCCCTGGCGACAACCCTTGCCATCGACGCCCTCTTTGCCCAGCAGCTCAGCCTCACCAGCCAGGTCAGGATCACCTACCAGGCCAATACGGTCTTCAATAGTGAGCGGTGCAAGATCAGCGACCTCTTGGCGATGGTCAACGGCAAGGCGCACACAGCGCTCTCCTTTGACCTGCAGCACGTCACCTACCGTGAGATTCCCTTCCCCTACGGCGATCCGGAGGGGCAGTATGTTGCCATCATCGTCGATAGCAAGATCAGCCCGAATGCGATGAGAGAGGAGATCCAGATCAAGCGCAGGGCCATTGAGCACGCCTTTGAGGAGCTCAAAAAACACAATTCGAGCGGCTTCATCCGCGACTTCCCCGAAAGCGACATCAGTGAGCGGGTTATCCCGCTGAGCGAGGATGAGCGGCACATCTGTGAGTATGTGCTCTCCGAGAGCCGCCTCTCCAATGATGCGGCGAATATGCTCACCGTCAAGGATGCCCCGCTCCTCGGCAAGGTGATGAACCGCATTCAAGCGGGTCTGCGTGACCGGCTGGAGGTGACCTGCCCCGAGATCGATTGGCTCACAAAACGGGCCGGGGAGATGAGCGGGGTGCTGGGGGCTGTGCAGGTCTCCAACGGCTTTGCGGGCAATATCATGGTGCTCTTGAGCAAGGAGACGCTTTCAAGCTATATTGGACGACTGGAGGAGTATGAGCACATCTTTGGCTTCCACCCTCACTGGTATGTCCTTAGTGGGAATGAAGCTGCCAAGGTAGTGTTGCACAATAAGCACTGATGAAGATTCTCTTGACCAATGATGACGGATACACAAGCGAGGGCCTCACGGTTCTCGCCGATGCGCTCGTGGCCGCCGGTCACGACGTCTGGATTTGTGCCCCATCAAGTGAGCGTAGTGCCTCCAGCCACGCCATGACCCTTCATCAGGAGATCACCATCACCCAATTCGGAGCGATGCGGTACCACTGTAGCGGGACACCGGTTGACTGCATCCTCTACGCTACCCGGGCGAAGGTCTTCGACCACCACCCGGACCTGGTCATCAGCGGTATCAACCACGGCTTCAACATCTCAACCGACATCCTCTACTCGGGGACCGTCGGGGCCGCCCGTGAGGCGGCGCTCACCGGCCTCAAGGCGATTGCCATCAGCTGTAACCGAAGCGCGGATGGCAGCTTCCCCTTCGCCGAGACGGCCTCCTTCCTCGTCTCCAACCTCGACCACTTCTATAAGCTTGCCTCCCCTGAGTGCGTGATCAACATCAATGTACCGGCCCGGTCCAACGGCCTCTGGAGGAGCGGGGTGCCCGCCTACCTGGACTACCACGATGTCATCGAGCGACGCGACAGTCCCGTCGACCTCGATTCGCTGGTATTGGGTAGGCGCGGTGGTGTGGCGCCGAGCCAGCGCTGCCAGACGGAGGAGAGCGACTTCTCTCTGGTGGGCGAGGGGTACATCAGTGTCACCGCCCTGGCGATCCTGCCTCCGGTCCATGAAGAGACCCAACAACGGTTGGAGGCGATGAGCCGTGAGTAGCCGATGTTGGGAGGAGAAGTGCCACCGCTGTGGGCTCTGTTGCCATGAGAAGGTCCTCTATGGCGACCAGCTGGTCATAGACCTGGACAGCTGGTGTGAATTCTTCGATCCCAAGACCAAGCAGTGCACTGTCTATGCCGAGCGGTTCGTCCGTTCGGTACGCTGCAAGAAGATGACCCGCCTGAGGGCGATGTTCGCCCCCTACCTGGCCCCGAGTTGCGCCTACGTCGAGTGGGCCCGGCAGAAGGGGCTGCGCTTTGCCAAGGATCGGCATCTGCGCCTGATCCATAGCAAGACCTGTCCATCCGAGGATTCCGACGACCCCATATACAACGTATTCTGAGAAGAGGGCAGAGTCGATTGACGCTGTCCGGTGCGCTCACTATGTTTGTGTATGAGGGATATCAATGGAACAAACTATCATATATTTGGATAACAATGCGACGACGCCCCTCCATGAGGATGTCATCGCTGCAATGAACAGGGCCAATGAGCTCTATGGCAATGCGTCGAGCATGCACGCCATGGGCCGGGAGGCCATGGAGGCAATCGAGGAGAGCCGTCAGGCGGTACGTGACCTGATCGATGCCCCCGAGGGCTCCATCGTCTTCACCAGCGGGGCGAGTGAGGCGAACAACACCGTCTTCAACCTCTTCAGGGAGCGGATCGACCTCGGGTCGAAGCGTAATCGAATTGTCACCACGACGATCGAGCACCCCTCGATCATCGAGATGGTGGCCCACCTCAGGGAGCTGGGGTATACCATCGACCTCTGCCCGGTGGACCATACCGGTCGGGTGGTGATGGAGGAGATGGAGAAGCTGATGGGCGACGATGTGGCCCTGGTCTCGGTGATGCTTGGCAACAACGAGATCGGCACCATCCAGCCGGTGAAGGAGATCGCCCTCCTTGCCCACCACCATGGTGCCTATGTGCACACCGATGCCACCCAGGCGATCGGGAAGATCCCGGTCTCCATGGAGGAGCTGGGTGTAGACTACCTCTCCCTCTCGGCGCACAAGTTCTACGGCCCGAAGGGCATCGGGGTGTTGGCCATCAGGAAGGGTGTTCCCTTCGCCCCCTTCTTCCACGGCGGTCACCAGGAGGGGGGCAAGCGTGCCGGCACCTACAACAATACCGCCATCGTCGGCATGGGGGTCGCCGCCCGCATTGCCAGGGAGGAGCTCGAAGAGGAGAGCGCACGGCTGTGGAAGCTGAGGGAGATGCTGAGAGAGGGCATCGAGGCATCCATCCCCAACGTCGTGGTCAACGGTAGCCGCGACTACTGCCTGCCGGGAACCCTCGATGTCTCCTTTCCCCGGGCGGAGGGGGAGTCGATCCTCCTCTACCTCGATCTGGAGGGCATCATGGTCTCCACCGGCAGCGCCTGTGCCAGCGGCTCGCTTGAGCCCAGCTACGTGTTGCTTGCCAGTGGGGTGGATATAGAGCTGGCTCACGGCTCCATTCGTTTCAGCTTCGGGCGGTACAACACCGAGGACGAGGTCCACTACGTGCTGGAGAAGCTGCCGCCGATTATCAAGCGTTTGAGGGAGATGTCGATACGATGAGTAATTTCATGGCCCAATGGGTCTACAGTCCTGTTGTGAAAGACCATTTCATGAACCCCAGGAATACCTGGAGTGAAGAGGAGCACTTCGAGGCCGATGGCGTCGGGGAGGTCGGCTCCCTGGCGTGCGGCGACCAGATGCAGGTCCTCATCAAGGTGGAGAATGATCGGGTGGCTGACCTCAGGTGGCTCACCTACGGCTGCGCTTCGGCGATCGCCAGTACGTCGATGATGAGCGAGCTCGCCATCGGCATGACGCTCGAAGAGGCGTACTTCCTCTCCCCGGAGCGGATCACCGAGGCCCTCGGCGGGCTGCCGGAGCACAAGTTCCACTGCTCGGTGCTCGGGGACAAGGCCCTCAGGGCAGCCATCGATGACTACCTGAAGAAGAACGGCAAGCCCAACCCCTGGCAGAGCCAGGTCGCCAAGGTGATCTGTGAGTGCAAGCAGGTTACCGACATCCAGGTCGAGGAGCTCGTCAAGTCCAAGGAAGCGACGACGTTGGAGGAGCTGGAGAAGCTCACCGGATACGGGACGGTCTGCGGCAAGTGCAAGCCCCAGATGGCCCTGCTCTTCGACCAGCTGCAGCACCTCTACCACGTGTAAGGGACTGCATCGGAAGCGGTGCAATGACAATGAATGATGACAAGGCGGCCTTTCCGGCCGCCTTGTCCATCATCAGACGACTGAGAACTCGCTGCCGCCAATGAACTCGCGAAGCAGTGAATCCGCCGGCACCAGGGTATCGGGGATCGGATTGACGTGCTCAAGGAAGCGCAAGAGCCGGCGGGCCGTCTCATAGGCGGGTCCTGATCCGGGTTTCACCATCTTCAACAGTGGTTGGGCGTAGGTGGCGAGGACTCCGAGCTCATAGTCCAAGGCACTGTTGATCATGGCATCGGCATTGTTCTGGTAGGGGAAGATGTAGCGATCCTCCCCGCGGTGCACCGATGGCCACATGTTCAGCGTCGTCTCGGCACTCGCCCCGCGGGTGCGGAAGTCACGCACCATCCGCCTGATGATGCGGTTGTCGGTGGTGCTGATCCGGTTGTGGTCGTCGAGGTTCAATTGGGTCAGGGCCGAGATGTAGATCCGGAAGATGAGATCCTGGTCCAGGGCGGCGGTGAGGTTGGGATTCATCCCATGGATGCCCTCGATGATCAGGAGGGTGCGCTTGTCCATATGCACTGGAGCCGAGTTGTAGGAACGGGTGGTCGTCTTGAAGTCATAGGAGGGGATGATCACCTCCTTGCCATCGAAGAGGTCGCTGAGATCTTGCTGGAAGAGCTGGAGATCGAGGGCCTCGAGGGCCTCGAGGTCGGGCTCCCCCCACTCATCCCGCGGTGCGTTGTCGGGGTGTCGGTAGTAGTTGTCCAGCCCGATCTTGATGGTCTTCTTGCCCAATACCTGCAGTTGGATGGCGAGCTTGTGCGCAAAGGTCGTCTTGCCCGACGAGGAGGGGCCGGCGACGAGGATCGCCTTCACCTGCGAGTGGAGGTTGATCTGGTCAGCAATCGAGGCGATCTTCTTGGCTTGCAGGGCCTCGGCGAGGCGGATGAAGGATTCGACGGTATTCTGGTTGCCCATCTTGTTGAGCTGCCCGAGGCCCTGTACACCGAGGATGCTGCCCCACGCCTTGTACTCCTTGAAGACGGAGAAGAGGAGGGGGTTGTCGACAAACGGTTGGAGCCTGTTCACATCGTGGGAACGTGGGTAGCGCAAGAGCATCCCCTGCTCCTGGTAGGGCTTTAGTTCCCAGACCTTCATGAGGCCGCTGCGGCTGACCAGTGGCTCATAGGAGATATCCAAGAAGCCCATCAGCCGGTAGAGGGTGATCTTGGGGTCGTTGCGGGTCTCGAGCAACGCTACCGTCTGGTCGAAATGGTTCTCCCTGAAGTAGTCCAGTGCGCTCTCATAGGGCAGGACCACCTCCTCGATGGGGTGGTCGCCGGCCACCAGGGCGCGCATGGTCTTCTCGATGGTGGTGATGTCGCTCTTGTTGAGGGTCAGCTCATCATCGAAGCGGAAGTAGTACCCGTCGCCGAGGGCGTGGCCGATGATCAGGCGGCGGGAGGGGTAGAGCATCGAGACCGCTGCACAGATGAGGTAGCAGAGCGAGTGGCGATACATGCGCGTACCCATGTCGCTGAAGAGGCGCACCGGAGCAAGGGTGCAGTCCGCCACCAGTGCCCTTGTGCAGGAGTGAAACTCCCAGTTCACCAGGGCGCCCACATAGGGGTTCTCCTCATAGGGGACAGCCCGCCCACATTCGGTGATGCCCGCTTGGCACATCACATCCTCGACCGAGGAGCCCATGGGCATCTTCAAACTCTTGTTTCCTACGGTTACGGTAATTTCTCTCATATACCAATAATACTGACACTCTGCCCATACAACAAGTGCAGACAGTGCGATTGACACCACCACCGCGCCTAGGTACCTTTGTAGTATGCACGAACAGAGCCGCCGCACCATCCTGGTTGTACACCTCGACACCGAACAGAGTGAGCAGATCATGCTCACCGAGGTGCAGGCTCACCGTACCCTCAGCGGGAGACTGCTCGCCCTCAACCTCTGGCAGCACTACAAGGATGACCCCGGGTTGGAGAGCGCCGCCTACGAGGCGGGCAATCCGGTGGTCATCGCCCCCGGTGTTGCCTCGGAGCTGGGCCTCAAGACACCCCCCTCCTATGTGGTGGTCACCCGCAATCCCACCACCGGAGCGATGGCAACCGCGGTGGGGTCGTCATCCTTCGGGCGCGGGGTCCTCGGCTGCGGGTACCTTGCCGTGGTCCTCGTCGGGCGCATGCGGCGCCTCGGGGCAGTGCTCATCGATGAGGCGGGAGCGACATTCACCTCTGCTGAATCCTATCATAACCGGGGGACCACTGCCGTCAGGCGTGCAGTGGAGCAGCCCCACCTCATGGTCACTGGGCCGGCAGCGGAGCAGTATAGCCCCTACGCCTCGCTCTCAGTCAACGGCGAGAATATTGGCGAGGGCGGGATGGGATCGGTCCTCGGCCGGAAGAACGTAAAGTACATCGCCGTCTCCCCTGCC
>Ga0265295_1005236_pt1 | contig 16750 bp, 18 predicted proteins | sample Munlansysbiofilm_FD_192503 | JGI IMG/M metagenome (GOLD analysis project Ga0265295, IMG submission 192503) | Leachate microbial communities from a municipal landfill in Southern Ontario, Canada - Methane capture system biofilm | ecosystem: Engineered > Solid waste > Landfill > Unclassified ...
AAGAAAAAGGTCTGATAAGAGGATCTTATTTATGTTTGAAGTACACGTTCTGGCCAGCGGAAGCGACGGGAATTGTACGGTAATAGAATTCGATGATGAAGCAGTCATGATAGATGCGGGCATAAGCTGTCGTAGGATTCAGGGGTTTATGGATCAGGAAGGTTATGACCGTAAGAATCTGAAGGCGTTACTCATAACGCATGAGCATTCAGATCATATTGCTGGTGCAGGTGCAACGGCTAGAAAAATGGACATTCCCATTTATTGCAACCGCCCTACTTACGATGCGAGTAATTTTGGCAATGTTCGGTACAATGAAATAAAGACTATGAATTCCTTCATGATCGGAGGGATAAATATCACGCCTTTGCCTACTTCACATAATGCCGTTGAGCCGAACGCCTTCCTTGTTGAAGAAGATGGCAAAAAGGTACTTTTGGCTACTGACACAGGTGTTCTTACATTTCAGGTTGAACAGGCATTAGCCGAGTCTAATATCGCTGTTATCGAATCAAATTACGATAAGAAGATGTTGGCTGAGGGCCCTTATCCCATATATCTTAAGAAATTGATAGGTAGCGATCACGGACATCTTTCCAATGTGGATTGTGCCTTCGCCATAAAACGTACTATGGATGAGAGGAGGAAGATATTCTTAGCTCATTTGAGTAAAACGAACAATACTCCAGACATTGCAAGAGAAGCGGTATCAGAGATAACCGGAATAAAGCGCCTAAATATAGATTGTTTGGAGTTTCCAGGCGATACAAGGACTATCAGGCTGAAGGGTTGACAATTATTGCTTTTTCTCTGTTTACAAGGACTTCGCCCATTATTTTCGGCATTCTTACTATATCTTCTTTTGACAATTTGTAATCATGCTCAGGCCCTGAGAACGGTGGAAGGTCTTCTAAAATACGAATTACAACGAATTCCTCTTTTTCTTCGGGTTCATCGGCTTCAATAATGATTTCCTCTGTCTTCGGAGTGGATTTTACAGGCTCATTATTCAGGAATTCTTCTTCTTGTTCTGAGTTCTCAGAGAATTCTTGTTCGAAATCCGGTTCAAGCATTTCCATTTCAGGTTCATTAGGAATTTCCGTTTCAGATATTGGTTTTACAATTGGTTCTTCTTTTTTGACCTGTCTTTCAATAGGCTTGTCGTCAATTGCGCGGGATTCGAATGTTTTTTTTCCGCTAAGGCGGTCAAGGATACATTCCTGTTTTTTGGATATGTTTAGGATTTCCGTGTAATATTCTTTCTCTTCGGAAGTGAGACCGTCTACGATGTTCTGTGCACCCATCGCACCACGTAGCGCAAGCGAGCTGATCTTCTGCATACGGAGTTCAACGATTTCTTTAGAGAGTTGTCTGGCTTTTTTCTTACGTTGATTGGCGCCCTCTGAAACAAGTGATTCGGAATCAAGACTTATCTGTTTTTCGTATTCTGTTTTAAGACTTATTAATAAACTAGCCATTGCAGGATAGAGATCTCTTCTAACAGTCGATAATGTTTGAGTCTTCTTTTCGACGCGGTATATGGCGCTGAGGTCATCGAAGTCGAGAGGTTCCTGAGCAGAGTGCAACATTACAATCCCTATTTCGGTGTCGATATTTGACCTTATGGTTCAGGTAATGGTTTAGATAATAGAAGGATTCAAAACTTACTTCGATCGATGTATATTCTAGTTAAAATGGAATGTTTTGACAATACGAGATTTAAAGAGTTATTTTCTAGTAAATTATTTATCGCGATTTCCTGTCAATGATGATACAGTTTGTACCAGTTAGTCCATGTCTGTATATCAGCACTTAAAACTAGATCATTAATTATCGATTCTGTGTGAAGATCGATTCTCTTATGAAACAAAGAGAGCCAAAAAAGATAATATCTGCTGTCAATACACACACATGGATCTTAGTGACGTCACTCGCAAAGTTCCTGAAGGTTTGGAAGCAGATATTCTGGTCTCTCCGAGATCCAATCGTTCTGGGCCGGAGGGATTCGATGAGTGGAGAAAGAGGATCATTGTTCGGGTAAAATCTCCACCGCTGGATGGAAAGGCTAATAAGGAGGTCGAGGAATTGATGAAGGGCCTCACAGGATGCCGGTCTGAGATAATATTGGGGCATCTCAACAGACAGAAGACTGTTCTTATTTTCGGAGATTCAGAAAAGATATTCTCTACGTTGGAGGAGTTCATTTGAATGATTCGGAACGTTTGGAGAAGATCCAAAAGGTTCTGGATAAGCTGTCGATCCTTGCAAGGGACCACACGATCCTGATAGAGGGTCATAAGGATAAACGTGCTTTGGATTCATTGGGTGTCATAGCAAGTGATATTTTCTTTGTTCAGGCGGATGGAGGACCCATGAAGGCTGCAGAATATGTTTTCGGAAATTCAAAGAAAGCCGTGATCCTTACCGATTGGGATAAGAAGGGTGAGCTTATAGCATACGAGCTAAGTGTTCAGTTGAAGGACATGGGGATAGAGGTTGACACATCGATCAGATCTGAATTGATAGATTTATGCATATGTTATATCAAAGACGTGGAATCGTTGGATTCTTTAGTGAAAAGGCTGCATAATAAGGTCAGAGGACCAACAGGAATGATATACTAATTTTGTAATGTAGGATACAGAAAATGACAGGCTTATTCATTGTATTCGAAGGAATCGACGGATCCGGAAAGACCACACTGTGTGAAAAGATCCATGAAGCACTCGTGTCTGAGGGGAAAAAGGTTGTAATTACTCAAGAACCTACCCACGATGAGATCGGTACCTTCATAAGAGACGGTATTGTAAAAGATATTTCACAAAAGGCTGAAGCACTTCTTTTCGTCGCCGATCGCGCTGTTCACACTGATAGGATATCTGCGTGGGTGGACGCTAATCTAATCGTTCTTTGTGATAGATATTTTGCATCTACCATAGCATATCAGTCAGTACCGTTAAACGATTCAGCATTGGATTGGGACTGGTTGTTGGCACTTAATAAACCAGTGACACGTAAACCAGATATAACATTCCTTTTGGATATCGACGTGGACAAGAGTATGAAACGTGTGCATGCAAGAGGAGAGAAAGGTAAATTTGAGAATATCGAATATCAGCGTAACGTTCGTTTGAATTATCTTAAATTAGCAAAACAATTTGATTTTACAATAGTAAATGCAGATAGGGACCTTGATGAGATAGCTAAAGAGGTTCTAAAGGAAATAAAGGAGAAGATCTGAAATGCATCCATCTGAAGAGATATATTGTGAAAAAAGCAAAAGACTCAGAGGAAAGACAATAGTTATAGGAATAACCGGAAGTATCGCAGCTACTGAATGTTTCACTCTCATAAGAGAATTGATTAGGAATGGTGCCAAGATAATTCCGGTTATGACTCTGAATGCGACTAAACTGGTTGCACCGGACTCGATAGAGTTTGCTTGTGGCATGAAACCGATTGTAGAATTGGGGGGTCAGGTAGAACATATAACATATTTGGGATGTGCATCTGCAGCAGACTTGTTCCTTGTCTATCCGGCGACCGCGAATACGATATCCAAGATGGCGACAGGCATCGATGATACATCGGTGACATCGATGGCGGTGGTGGCATTGGGCGGAAATGTGCCTGTGGCAGTCGCTCCTGCAATGCATCAGCAGATGTTTGATAATCCAGCTGTGTCAAGGAATATAGAGACGCTTAGATCCTGGGGAGTTCACGTGATAGGTCCTAATAAGGAAGGCCCAAGAGCAAAGATCGCTTCCAAAGAGGAAGTGGTAGCATGGACCATCAAGTTGCTTTCAAGGAATGATTTCAACGGAAAACGTATGCTCATCATCGGAGGTCGTAGTGAAGAGCCGATCGATTCGATGAGGATGATCACCAATCGCTCCACAGGTCTGATGTCAGTTACTCTAGCACAGCGTGCATTCGAACGCGGTGCAAGCGTGGAACTGTGGATGGGAGGGTGCAGTGTTCCTCTTCCCGATTATATTCCTGTAAAGAGATTTACGAAGGTTTCGGATCTTTTGCAAATGATAGATACCATTGATCAAGATGTTGTTATAGTTCCTGCTGCGTTGGCTGATTTTACACCGGCTGATTCTAAAGAAGGGAAAATACCTAGCGATAAGAAGTTCGATATGATTCTCAATCCTGTTCCTAAGGTGCTTCCTCTTATTCGTAAAAAATGTGAAAATGTCATAGGATTCAAGGCTGAGTCGGGTCTGGAGCTTTCAGAATTGGAAGCCAGAGCAAGATCACGTTTGGAAGAGTATGGTCTGAAAGCAGTGGTTGCTAACGATGTGGATTCTGTAGGAAGAATATCAACATCAGCTACATTTGTTACATCCGATTCATCAAAGAATATTACCGGGTCAAAATCTGATATTTCGGATGCGATCCTTGACTTTTGTGCGGCGAAATTATGATATCAGCATTCTGTCCGGCACATATAACCTGTTTTTTCCAGCCTGTTGACGCAGTGGATGTTCTGGCCAAAGGTTCCAGAGGAGCAGGTATACGTTTGAATCTTGGAACTACTGTGGAATTGGAAGAGCGTTCATCCGGTGAATCGAGGGTAACTTTGGACGATATTGATTCAGATGCTCCGATAACCAAAGCGGTATTGAACAGTTTGGCACCTAAAAGGTCATTCAATGTTACAGTAAAGAATGATCTTCCTACTGGTCAGGGATTCGGCATGAGTGCGTCTGGTGCCATAGCGGCATCATTGTGCGTATGTGAGCTTCTGGGTCTAAGAAGAGAAGAGGCGTTCAAAGCAGCGCATATAGCAGAGGTAACATGCGGTGGGGGTCTTGGAGACGTATCAGGATTGATATGCGAAGCTCATCAGCCGATCAGAATATCTGCAGGTCTTCCGCCTATTGGCGAAGTAATAGATTCTGAAGTTAAGTTCAACAATCTCACGTTGGCTGTATTGGGTCCGAAGTTGAATACTTTCGATATTCTGAGTGATATGAGAAAATATACAAGGATAAGCGAGGTCGGAGCGCTGGCGATGTCTGATTATATAGATAATGCCTCCAAAGAGGCGTTGTTCAGGGTATCCAACAAGTTCTCTTCGGGTATCAAGATGGAAAGTATCCTGATGTCCAAGGCAATAAGGGAGTTGAAGGAAAGAGGAATAAGATCTGGAATGTGTATGCTCGGTAACAGCATGTTTATCGATTCATTCGAGGATGTTGTCAGAGATGTATTGGATGATGTTCAGTTGTTCACAGCTCGTTCTACAGATGTTCCCGCAAGAGTCATTCGAAAAGTGTGAAGAGGGTATCGTCTTCTCCGACATCGAATAATCCGATTCTCGCGCCGCAATCTAGCCACCCATGTGCATAATTTACTGCAGCGAATGCTGTTACAAGGTCCCCGTCCTCTCTGAAATGTTTTGCATCTTTGTAGTATGAAGTTGCCATGTTAAGGAAGTCATCTGCAAGTCTTTTGTTGAATGAACGGTCTGGTGCTGCGATCTTTAATTTTTCTAAAGCTCTGCGAGTAATGTCGAGATATCTATCGATCTTTTCGTCTGTGACCGTATTCTGCATGTTACAGAGGATTAAGATAGAACAATAAAACGGTATCGAAAGTGGATGAAAAAGTTGGTTTTGGTTAAAGGCTGACATCATAGTCATTAATAAATCGGATTCACAGACTGTTGATTGCAATTGTTAATGCTTGTCTGTATAATGCGTATTTAATTATAATAAAACGCAAATTAAGGACATATGATAGTAGTTGGAGGATCATCGTCCAGAGATTTAGCTAAGGATCTGGCAAAGCTTTTGGGGTGTATTTACATTCAGGCAGCCACAATGAGGTTTCCCGATGGGGAATGTTATACTAGGATCGACAGTGATAAGCTGGATGATGACATAGTTATCGTTCAGAACACATATCCTGACACTAATATGATAGAAATGTTCCTCCTTCAGGATGCAGTCAAAAAGATGGGTGCGAAATCGATTTCATTGGTAATTCCATATTTTGGATATGCAAGACAGGACAGGACATTCAAACCTGGAGAGCCGGAGAGTGCCAAGGTCATGGCCAAACATCTGAGCATGGATTGCGATCGTGTAATTACCATTGATATCCACAAAGAGACTGTTCTTGACCATTTCACATGTCCTCACAGGGATTTGAAGGCAGCAGCAGTAATTGCAGACTATTTTAAAGGGAGAGGGATCGACCTGGTTCTTGCTCCTGATATCGGTGCGGCAGGCCGTGCCAAAGATGTCGGGGACAGAATGGGTGTTGCTTACGATCATCTCGAGAAGACTCGTCTTTCAGGTTCCGATGTGCGCATCACTCCTGCAAAGATGGATTGCAAAGGAAAGCGCGTTCTTATCGTTGACGATATGATATCCACCGGAGGAACAATCATCGCAGCCACACAGGCACTCAAAGATGCAGGTGCAATAAGTGTGGCTGTTGCATGCACACACGGTGTGTTCGTCAATAATGCTTTGGAAAGACTAACTGGAAGTTCACTTGACACAGTTCTTTGCTGCAACACGCTGGAGAATGAGATATCTCACATCTCTGTTGCAGAAACCATTGCCGATGCTCTTAAGGAGAAGTGGTGATATTTTTGCAAAAAGAGGATAATTTTAACGATTGGTATATTGAAATCGTCGAGAAAGCAAATCTTTCCGATAAAAGATATCCTGTAAAGGGAATGAATGTCTGGACACCATATGGTTGGAAGATCATGAGAGGTATCGATACCTACATCCGTCAGGAGCTTGACGCTACTGGACACGATGAGGTTTGTTTTCCACTGTTGATCCCAGAGACCGAGTTCAAGAAAGAGAAAGATCACATAAAAGGATTCGATTCTGAAGTTTACTGGGTAACGCATGCAGGTCTGAACGAGTTGGATGTTCGTCTGGTCATCAGGCCCACTTCAGAAACAGCAATGTATCCTATGTTCTCGTTGTGGATAAGATCGCATCAGGATCTTCCTCTGAAGGTCTATCAGATCGTTAACACATTCCGTTATGAGACCAAACAGACAAGGGCATTCATAAGGGTACGTGAGATCCACTTTTTTGAATCACATACATGTCATGCAACAGTGGAGGACGCGCAGTGTCAAATCGATGAGGATGTTGAGATTCTTGCAAAGATCGCAAAGAGACTGTGTCTTCCGTATTCATTGTTGGTACGTACAGAATGGGATAAATTTCCTGGAGCTTACTATACTGTTGGTATCGATACTGTCATGCCCAATGGAAAGACACTTCAGATTGGTTCCATCCATCATTACCGCACGAATTTCTCAGAACCTTACAATATAACGTTCGAGGATGATGACGGTGAACACAAATTTGTTCATCAGACAACATATGGTATGAGTGAGCGTCTTTTGGGTGCGGTAATAGGTGTACATTCAGATGATGCAGGCCTGATAATGCCTCCAGATATAGCTCCGTTCCAGGTTGTTATCATTCCGATCCTGTCAAAGACCAATTCCGATCTTGTAATGGAGGCGTCTAATATGTTGTTCAAGACACTTACGGATGCAGGACTCCGTGTGAAATTGGATGACAGGGATGCAAGACCCGGAAGCAAGTATTATGATTGGGAGATCAAAGGTGTTCCTCTTCGTTTAGAACTCGGAGGCAGAGACATCGAGAACGGTGTAGTGACATTTGCGAGAAGGGATAACAGCGAGAAAGGAACAATCGATATAACCACAGTAAGCGATGGTGTTCGTCTGCTTCTTGATGTAATTTCACAGTCGATGTATGATAAGGCAAAACAAATCCAGCAATCGCATATTCAAGAGATTGATTCTTTGAATAATATTCCCGAAGACAAGGTCCTTAAATTCGGATGGTGTGGATGTGAGGAATGCGGACACAAGTTCGAGGATAATTATGATATGAAGATCCTAGGAACACCATACATTTCAGAGAATTATAAAGGCAAATGCATAATATGCGGAAAGTCCACAGATAAACCGGTCTACGCTGCTCACACAATGTGAATTCAACAGGCGTACTGTCCACAGTACGCCTGAATTTTATTTTGATAGCTATTCAATGAGATTATTAGATTTTTGGATTCATTTGAAATTTCATAAGATTATCTAAGTGTTTGAACTGCCATTTACTTTCGGCATCCATATCATCTTCTGCAAGATATACTGCCTTCAAAGCGTATGTTGCAGTTTGGTTGGCGTTTCCTTTGAGCTGTGCTGTCGCTGCAGCGTGTCCGCACGCGTGTGCAACTGCTCTTGCGGATTCGTCATCTGTTGTTTTTGCAGCTTCATGTGAGGCTAATGAGAATTTACGTGCATCCCCTACAGTTATACTGCCCTTGACAAAGTCACGGCAGGCCTGAATTGCGTATTGAGGTGCTTTATTCTCTGTACCGGACCTCTCGTAATAAAAAATAACATGTTCTGCGCAACCGCAGGCCCATTTAACCAATGTCTTTTGATCACAGGTGCTTATGAGATCTTCTATTGTTTCGGGTTTTTTGCGTTCTACGAAGGTCGGTTTCCACATAATTTCTCTGGTATTATGTTCTATGATTTAACACTGTATCTTGTTGAAAAACAGCCATTTTTGATCAAGGACGTTATATACTCAACGTCTGGGTTTAGAATGTACATATAGAAAAATCAATTTTGCATAAAATAATGTGTGTAAATATAAGGGCCTGTGCTAAAGATCGGATATTGAAGGGTTAGAGGCAAATCGATCATTATATGATAGTGATGTTTCATGTAAATTTTTGATTGTTCGGATAGAGTTTTATCGAAAGGGTTTAACAACAGTATGCTATCTTCAGAATTATGCCTTTCAGAGAGAATGAGTTCGTTTATTTGGTAGATGCCGCAGGTAAAAGGGTCTGGTTGAAAGTGGCTGATACGATGCTGAAGATCGCAGCTCTTGGAACAGTTGACGGTTCACGCATCATGGGACTCGATGACGGCGATCATATCTGTATTGTCGGAAGGGATTATACTGTGTTCCGCCCAGGTACCATAGAACTCATGGATTCTCTGGAAAGAGGTGCACAGATAATCACTTCTAAGGATGCCGCCACGATCCTTATGAATTGTGACGTGAAATCAGGCGATACTATAATAGAGGTCGGAGCGGGGTCCGGAGGATTGACGACTGCATTATTGGGAGTGGTTGCACCAACCGGAAGTGTTCACACCTTGGAATTCAAGGAAGAGAATGCTTTGAGGGCTCTTAGGAACGTCAAGCGCACGGGGTTGGATAAGTATTGGACTTTCATTATTGGAGATGCTAAGAATGCATCTGTTGATATTATGGCAGATGCGTTGATCATGGATATGCCAGATCCTTGGCTTGCATTGGATAACCTTATCCCTCATCTTAGGAATGGTGGAAGAGTATGTGCATATGTTCCGAATATGAATCAGGCAGAATCCATTGTTATTGCGTTGCGCGATAGGAATTTTGCAGAAGTATATGCACTTGAGAATCTTCAACGCGGATTAGAAGTTCATCCAGGTGGCGTTCGTCCTGCGTTCGAGATGCTCGGTCACACTGGATATTTAATCTTTGGAAGAAAAAGGACAGAGTCAAAAGATTCAGTTTGATATGATCGTGCATCAGTTTAGAGGCTGCAGATTATAAAGGCTAATGATAGCATTGTTGTTAATAATGCCATATGGGGGTACGTCAGATAAGTTGTGATTTTAATATGCATTTTGATCGATGTCGGTAATTCGTTAGTTGCTTACAAGGTGCATTATATGTGGAAAATTCAAGCTTGTCTATCAGAATCATTTAATTATGCGCGCGTAATACATTCAATAATGGCAGTAATCGACATCAGAATTGAGCTCAAGAAAGGCGTCGCTGATCCCGAAGGGACGAATACGAAAAAGACACTCGAATCACTCGGTTTCAATGGTATCGAGAATGTTAAGACAGTCAAGTTCTTCGAAGTCACACTTGACATGCCTGCCGATGAAGCAAAGAAACACGGGGAAGAGATGTGTAAAAAACTTCTGGCCAACCCTGTAATTCAAACATATTCTGTTACAGTGAGATGAGCCGATGTCCAAAGACGGGCTTATGACCAGAAGGAATGTTCCATTCGAATTATTCGATGTTGACATTCTAAACGCGACCGATGCGGATTTGAATAAGATCTCAAAGGATATGAGTTTGAGTCTATCACTCGATGAGATGAAGACCATTAAAGACTATTTTGAGAAGGAAGGAAGAAATCCGACCGACGTAGAGTTGCAGTCACTAGGTCAGGCCTGGAGTGAACATTGTTGTTACAAGAGTTCCAAACCCATCCTGAAAGAATTCGTATTCGGTATAGAACGCGACGACGTCCTTTCTAGAGGAGATGCAGGTGTGATGATTTTCGATGACGATTATGCTTATGCATTGAGGGTCGAGAGTCACAATCACCCTTCAGCCATTGAACCGTACGGCGGTGCTGCAACAGGCATCGGCGGAATTCTTAGAGATGTTATCTGCATGGGCGCACAACCTATAGGACTTGCCGACCCATTATGTTTCGGTCCAATCGATACGAAAGCCGAATTGCCACCCGGTATCAAACATCCTCGCTATCTTATGAGTGGTGTAGTTTCTGGCATCAGAGATTATGGAAACCGTGTAGGTATACCTACCATTACAGGAGGATTCTTCTTCGATGAGAAGTACACTGGCAACTGCCTAATAAATGTCGGATGTCTCGGGATCATAAAAAGGAAGGATCTCGGACTTAATTATGTCGGAGGTCCAGGTGAGATAATGATCCTTGTCGGAGGACGTACTGGAAGAGACGGAATCCATGGAGTCAATTTTGCATCAAAGGATCTGACATCTACATCACAAGATGATTCAAGGGGAGCTGTTCAGCTTGGAGATCCTATCACAAAGGAACCGGTCATGCATGCATGTTTTGAAGTAAACGAAAAGCATCTTATCACCGGAATGAAGGACCTCGGGGGAGGAGGTCTCAGCTGTGTAGTTGGAGAGATGGCACTGGAGGCGGGATGCGGTGCGGATGTCGATCTCGAGAAGGTTCTGTTAAAAGAATCAGGTCTCGCTCCATGGGAGATATGGGTCTCTGAATCGCAGGAACGTATGATGTGTTCTTGTAAACCTGAGAATGTTGACAAGGTCCTTGAGATTTTTAAGATGTGGGATGTCCTCGCGACACCCATTGCGAAGACCACATCGGTTCCACGTACACGTCTATATTGGAATGGATCTCTCATCTTTGATATGGATCTTGAGTTCCTTACCGGTGGACCGGTCTATCACAGACCATATACATTGCCAAAGGTATCTTCAAAGGCAAATGAGAAATTTCCCAAGCTTCCTGGTAATGATGAGATAATAATGTCACTTATATCAGATCTTAACGTTGCATCAAAGGAGTGGGCGATAAGGCAGTATGACCACGAGGTACGTGCTTCTACAGTTATCCATCCCATGGTCGGTAAGATGAATATGACCGGACCGGGCGACGCATCCGTTCTTATGCCGGTTCCCGGCAGATGGAAGGGACTTGCCGTAGCAACAGGATGCAATCCGTGGTTCACTGCGCTAGACCCATATAACGGAGGCATGTCGAGCATAGATGAGGCGTGCCGTAACATTGTAGCAGTAGGCGCAATGCCGAATGCATTCACCGATTGTCTAAATTTCGGTAATCCCGAGAAGCCCGATAGATTGGGAGAGTTCAGGGAAGCCGTGAGAGGTATCGGAGAGATCGCAAAGGAACTCAACATACCTATACCGTCCGGAAATGTCAGTTTATACAACGAGGCCCCTGGAGGAATTCACATTCTTCCGACACCCATGATTGTTGGATGCGGACTTATTGATGATGTTAGAAATGCCATCACGGCCGATATGAAGAAAACTGGAAGCTGTCTTTATCAGGTCGGAAAGACCAAGGATGAGATGGGCGGTTCGTTATTGTTCCGCAAATTCCATGGAGAAGAAGGACAGGTGCCAGGCGTCGACATCCCCCACCTCAAGATATTGATGGAGAAACTCTTGAAGGCTATGGGCGAAGGACTGGTGTTGAGTTGTCACGACTGTTCTGATGGAGGGCTTGCCGTAGCTGTTTCAGAGATGTGCATCTCTGGAGATGTAGGAGCTCAAATAGATCTCAAGGCACTCGGAGATCTCAGCGAAAAAGTTAAATTGTATTCCGAGAGCAATTCACGTTGGATTGTAGAGATAGATGGAAAAGATACGGAAGAATTCGAGAATATCATGGGTGACGATGTAACCTGCATCGGCATATCAAAAGGAGATTCCCTTGTGATCAAAAGCGCAAAGGTGGACATACCCGTCAGTGTTCTGAGAAAAGCTTGGAACGATCCCATTTGGAACATCATGGGAGGTGCTTCGCAATGAAAGCTAAGGATGTAAAGGTCTGTGTACTCAGGATAGAAGGAACGAATTGTGAGGACGAGATGGCTGAGGCATTTAGTATGGTCGGCGTATCGGCTGAGAAGGTCCATCTCAAACAGTTGATAGGACAATCACCTGCATCGCTTGCAAGAGATCTGGAGGATTTTGATGTACTTGCATTGCCAGGAGGATTTTCTGCAGGAGATTATGTTCGTGCAGGGGCCATCTTCGCAGCGAGGATCAAAAGTGCCCTCGGACCACAGGTAAAGAAATTTGTAGAAGCTGAGAAGCCGGTTCTTGGAGTTTGCAATGGATTCCAGATATTAGTGGAGTTGGGATTATTGCCCGCAATGGAAGAGACTATGACGCCTGTTCCTACCGCAGCATTGTATACAAATGATTCTGCAAGGTTTGAGTGTCGCCCCACGGTTCTCAGGAATGATAACAGAGGAAAGTGTATATTTACGTCTGATGTTCAAAAAGGAAAGCTTTTGATGATTCCATCTGCTCACGGAGAAGGGAAATTGATGAGCATGGATCCTGATTTCATTGATAAACTTCAGGATAATGATCAGATAGTGTTTAGATACGTATGCGGGAATGGAGAGCCTGCAGAATATCCATGGAACCCCAATGGATCACCGTCAGACATCGCAGGAATATGTAATCCTGCCGGAAACGTCATGGGCATGATGCCCCATCCTGAGCGTGTTATGACAAGATTCACTCATCCAGATTGGACGAGAGGATATTCTTCTCAGGATGGAGATGGAAAAGCCATCTTTACTTCTGTAGTGAGATATCTTACGAAGTGATCAGATGCCTACTCTGACATCGACATGATCTCCATTGCCGAGGCTGAGTGTCCTTCTGAGATGATAATGGCACACTATCTCAATAACATCCGAATAGTGTGATCTATCAGGCACTACGATGGCGCAATCGATGTTTCTGATCTTTGCTTTGTAAGCAATTACGTTTCCGAAGCTTCTCCCTTCTGTAGTGAAACCTTCGATGATCTGTCCGGAAGTGCTTCTGATGACATCTAATTTTCCAACATCATCCTTATCGACTGTTATGTTGAGTGTACCTTCAAAGGGCCTGAATCCTAATTTTTTTTCGAATTGGTTCATATAACCCTGTTGGCAAATGTAATATCCGCCCTCTCCCATTCCTTCGGTTACAATTCCATGGATGGTTATATGGTCTGTAAGTTCGAATATTCTGCGGTATTCATTATATTCGAGTTTTAATTCATCTATACCTTTCGGTGTTAGTTTTATTCTCTGTCTTCTTGCACCAAGGTCACGAACAATTAGTTTTTCATCAAGAAGTTCTAAAATTCTTTTCGATGCAGATTGTTGGCTCATTTTTAGTGCATCACCTAATTCTCTAGAAGAAACGGCAACGTAGTCATCCATTCCTCCAAGTAATGCAATCTTTCTCAATGCAAAGGTATATTTCTCGTCCACGAAGGTGTCAGAGTGATTAAGAGAATTTAAAACTACCGTAAAAATGGTAGCATAGATATTATTAGTTAGTATAAAAGTTGGCCCCAAAGGGCCAAAAGAATATGTTTTTGTTTAAATCCTGCTCAACCATTTTTTTGAGGAAGGGAATGAGACGACGGCAATAATAAGTAATGTTATTGCTGCAAGGATGATGCCTGCGTACACGTCAAAGTACTTGCAGACCGTGAACATGGCAATAAGACCGATTGTGAGCAATGCCATGAATGTGATCATTCTCCAGCCCCACTGACCAGTCTTTGTGAATGCTCCTGCTATTCCGAAGAATAAACATGCGATAAGCATATACAGTGCCATATTGAGGAGTGTATCTGGTTCGGATGTGTAGAACACAGCCAAACAAATAATACTCGCGACCCCTCCAATAAGGCCAAGTCCGCATCCAACGGATATTTTTTTGGGTATTTCTGTCATTTTTGCACCTGCTTTGTAATTATCTTTTTCTAATTAATCCTTCTCTGTTGTAGCGATCATTCTGATGCTCTCAATACAGATCCAAAGAAGTGCAAGGATGACTGCCCATCCTTCTGCCGTAGCATTGTTGTATCCGATACCGAGTCCGATGATCATACAAATTATTATGATGGGCACTCCGGCATAAAGTTCGTGGTGTTCATACCAGTTTCCTGCTGCGAATGAGATTGCTGCGCAGAGTATGAATATGGCCATAGTTATAGCAACAAATTTGTGAAGATCTCCATTACCGATATCCATTGTTATAATTCCGACCAAAGCTAGGAACAGTCCCGCCATAATCATGAAGATCCCACCTGAGGCATGTCCTGCATTTTTGGCGTATAATGTATTTCCGATACCGAAAATTATGGCGAACGCACCGGTGAGGACGCATCCGTATTTGAAGTATAAGCTGGCGTCTGTATTCGATATTCCTAATTTAGAGATGATATCTTTGCCAAACACCCATGTGGGATCCAATGCTGCAGCACAGATCCACGTAATAGCGAACACCGCAACTGCGAAGATGCCGAACCAGGCAAATGCAACATTGTGTGTTTTTGTGTCATTCATGACCCTGAACCTTCTTCCAATTAAATTAGGTTTGTGTATAGAATGAACTTTGATGCTTGTTTTAACTTGAGAATTTTTTGATTCTTCTTATCAGGATTTGAATATCATGATATTTTCGAAATAGTGATAACGTTTTGATTTAGGTTGTTATTTTTATCTAAATGTCTTTTGACACAGTATTGAAATTTATTTATCGTATTATTTGGCTTGTAGTTTTAAGCAAAGTGTAAATTACCACAATGAGTCGGGGGATGAGGGATCAAATGAGAAACATTTATTTTGTCGGAACTGCCGGTAGCGGAAAAAGTACTTTGGTTGGGGCATACAAACAATGGCTTGATGACAATGGTATTGATGCTATCGTCATCAATCTGGATCCAGGGGCGGACAGACTTCCATATACGCCTGATATAGATATCAGGGAATGGGTATCGTTAGACGAAGTTATGAATGAATATACATTAGGGCCTAATGGTGCGCAGATTGTTGCGGCAGATCTTATGGCTATGAACATCAACAAACTCGTTGATGTCCTTCAGACATTCAAGACAAAATATGTTTTGATCGATACGCCAGGTCAGCTGGAATTGTTCGCATTCAGAGAGTCCTCAGAGATAATCATAAAGGCATTGGACAAAGAGAAATCTATGCTTGTTTATCTTTCAGATCCCATACTATGCAAGTCACCTAACGGATTCGTTTCATCGATGGTCCTTTCTGCGATTGTTCAGTTCAGGCTTCAAATTCCTATTTTAAATGTGCTGTCAAAATGTGATATGTTCAAAGAGGAGGAGACAGAAAGGATCATGTCATGGTATGAGAACTCCGACGTTCTTTATGGAGATCTTCTCGACATGGATTCCAGCTCAGAAACAGTTGTAGGAATGGAGCTTTTCAAGTCGTTGGAGAACATGGGCATATTTGGCGAGATACGTTCCGTGTCGGCTCAGGAAGATATCGGTCTGCCGGAAATCTATGCAGCATCGCAACTTCTGTTCTTCGGTGGAGAGGACTCCGAAGAGTAATAAATCTAAAAATTATAAATCTCTGAGTGGAATCATTTTTCCACTCAGAGTTTCAATTGAAATGCAGTTTCTGTGTTTACGTCTTTTCTCTCTGTGTTGAGCTCGATGACGTCTTTACTAGGGTCTCGGATTCCTTTCTGTCTTTGTCCATCATTTCATCGAGGTCCGCTATCTGTTTCTTAATCTCTTCCGGCGTAGGAATGGTTCCTAAGATATCATCTGCCTTTCCTACAGCTTCTTCGATATCTTTTCTATTGGAGACTTCTCTTTCTGGAACAGATGTTCCTGAGCCCATGTATTGGGACATTCCATCTATGAGTTTTGTGAGTTCAAGAGGGAAGAAGATCTTTGATGATTGTCCTTCTCCTACTGATTTCAGGGTTTCCATCGACAAGACCGCCATGGCTTTGGAATCCAGAGCTGATGAACCTACTGAAATGATACGGAGTTTCTGTGCTGCTCCTTGGCTTTCAAGGATTGTAGCAAGTCTTTTACCTTCTGCCTGAAGGATCATCGACTGTCTCTGTCCTTCTGCCTGAAGGATCATCGATTTTTTCTTTCCTTCTGATTCAAGGATAGATGCAGTCTTCATACCGTCTGCCTGAAGGATGGCTGCACGTCTCCTTCTTTCTGCAGATGTCTGTTCTTCCATGGAATCTTTGACCTTTTTTGCAGGGTCCACTTCTCTTATTTCGACAGCTTCAATTCTTACACCCCATTTATCGGTGGAACTGTCAAGGGTGTCTCTGAGTTGAACATTGAT
>Ga0265295_1005237_pt1 | contig 16749 bp, 10 predicted proteins | sample Munlansysbiofilm_FD_192503 | JGI IMG/M metagenome (GOLD analysis project Ga0265295, IMG submission 192503) | Leachate microbial communities from a municipal landfill in Southern Ontario, Canada - Methane capture system biofilm | ecosystem: Engineered > Solid waste > Landfill > Unclassified ...
AATGTGTTTAGGTACACACAGTTGCCCGCCTTGACGGTGCCGTGAGAGTTCATATGCAAGCGCCCCTAGCGCCGTTTTTGAGCGGCAATAACGGGCGGTTGGACTGCCACGGAATGAGTTGAGTAAGTCATCCATATGTTTTAGTTTAATCCGGTACCAAGAAAGAGAGCCGACTAAGACAATTCTTCTTGCTTGCACCATCTTCCATAAACCAGCATCTTGAAGTTTTTTTAATAAGTAATAGACGCCCGTATAATTAGTCCCGACGGTTAAGGGGAAACCTTGTTTGGTCACGAGTCCGCCCCGTGGGTGATAAATTCCAGCATTAAGAATTAGCCCGGAAAAGTCACGATAACTGCTCGCGATTACTTCGACAAATTCATCAATGGCAGTAAAGTCTGCTTGATCATAAGCAAGCACCACAATCTTGGCATTTGGATATAAATATAAGAGTTTTTGTCGTGCGGCTTCGGCCTTATCTAAATTACGGCAGGCCATAATAACTTTAGCTCCGAGGCTTAAAAAATGTTTAGTGGCAGCATATCCTAACCCACTATTGGCGCCGGTCACAATATAAGTTTTACCATCACAGTTAGAAAATTGGTTTAAATAACGTTCAATTTTTTTCATGCTTACTCCTTACCCTATATTTGTGCTTGAAGCTCAATTAGTTCAACTTCTTCTTCATTTGTTTCAACGCCGTCCCACCACTTAGCGCGGTGATAAATCGCAGCCGCAATGCCGGCCCGCACGATTTCAATTGCCCGATCAATCAGGAAGATAAAAATCACCAGCGAAGTCCCTAGTCCAATTCTTTCCATCATCGAGTGTAAGAAAATCGATTGTTCAAATAAAGACCGACTGATGAAGACAAATAAGACAATCAGTGGAATTTTAATCAGTAGATACGGCACATTTGTAATCCATATCGCCGATTTAGTATAACCGCCTGCTCTGGTAATAAAAATGACATTGCTTGAATAAAAAACAAAGGGGAGACTAAGCGCGTGAATAATCATGATTGAAACTAAAAGGGTTGTCGTTGCGGGTTCGAATTGATAGACCGCAGTTACCAATGGGATTAGCGCAATCATCGCTGCGGTGGAGATAAGCGAGAACAAAGAAATATATCCAAGTTGCCACCTCGCATTAGTCCGCGCTTCTTCAATCTTCCCGGCGCCAATTCGCATTCCCACTAAAATAGAAGCCGCTGAGCCCATGCCCCCAACAAGGGAAACGACAATATCAACAATGCGCGATGAGAGGTTGACTGCCGCAATATTACCAGCATTTCCCGCTTCAATCCGCGCATAGGCAAAAAACATGAAAATACCAATTGCTTCCGTGATTACTTGTGCAAAAATCATCGGCGAGCCTTTTTGTAAAATGTTTGCTACCATTGTTTTACTAAACGAGAATATTTCTTTGAATTTTCCATAGAACTCGGGTTTAACTTTAAAGTAGTGAATAAGCATAATTCCTAGTTCGATGAATCTAGCAATAAGTGTGGCAATTGCGGCCCCGACGATGCCCATATCAAGAACATAAATAAATAAAAGATTTAACAAAACGTTGCTAACCGCTGAAACTCCCGTCGCAATCAGCGGAACCATCGTTCTTTTTGTTGCACGCAGGGCAAAACCGATTGGAATCGAAATCGCCATCGGAATAAAAGTAAAGGAGATGATGAAGAGGTACTGTGACCCATAGGTAATCATCATCTCACCATCAGCCATTGTCGTCGCAAAGAAAGCAATAATCTGCCGTGAATAGATCGCGCCAAAGGCAAAAACGATTAAGGAAAGGCCCCCGACTAAAACTAGCGAAAGCCCAAAGACTTTTCTGATTTTATCGTGACGTTTCGCGCCTAAATAGTGCGAGATAAAGATTGTACAAGATAAGGCAACCATGATTGCAATAAATTGAAACGAGGAAAAGTATCGATTGGCAATCATAACTGAGGAAGTTAGTATTTCACTGCTTCCGAGGTTAGTACGACCCCACTGGCCAATCATCGCCGAATCTAAAAAGTTAATCAGTGAAGATAAGAGTTGATGAAGAGCAATCGGCATCGCAACAATGAATAGTTCGCGATAAAATTGTTTGTCGCCAATGTAGCGTTTAAAGAAATTTAACATGCGGTACCTCGAAATGTATAACGATTGTAATTATACACCAAATGTCTCTTTTCTTGCTAGATTGTGACAAAAAAAGACGGCTATAAATAACCGTCTCTTTGCAGACACTTTGGTCAAGATTTATCAATCAGGAAAACTATTACTTTAAACTGCTTTTTTCTTTTTAACTAAATAATAAGCAAGTGTCGCGGAAATACTTATAGTGGCGATTAAGAGCATATATTTAGATAATGTTTGTCTCGTTGGCGTATAAATAACTCCTCCACCGCCAGGTGTTGCTGTCCAAACTATTAAATAGTTTTGTCTTGCTCTTGCATCCACAAACAGTTGAGACTCGTTGAGTTCATAAATGTTTTTAGCACTCGAGTCCATGAAGTTATACTCGATACCTAAAGCCTCTGAGACCGCTTCACAGTTTCCACCAGCTAGATTGCCAATACCTGTTAAGCCATAATTAGCGAAGGCGACTGCTTGTAAGTAGGCGTTAACGTTATCTAATGTGGTTGTATGCCAACCTAATCCGCCCGCGCCATCAAGATAGGCACCCCACTCCGTTTTTGTCCAGGTGCCGACAATCCATTCACTTGTGTTCCAAATTGCCGCGGGGGTTATAACTGCTGCCTTCCGGCTGAGATGATGTTCTAGGGTCGCATTGGCGATGCCATCAACTGTCCACCCTGTTCCGGGGTTTTCGCCAAAGACACCAATGATGTCAATTAGTACATCATTTTTAAATAGCCCTACACTATCATTACCATTAAAAGTAAAATCAGCGTATTGATCGATCATATCGCGTAAAAAATAGTCGACATTATAGTTGGCCAGAACAAAAGCTTCTTTGGATGTAATTATCCCAGAAAGATTTAGTTCACTGGCCCACGTTCCCGCCCCATCTGTATCGATTTTTATCGTATAAATTCCATCTAGTCTAACTAAAGATTCCGTCGGGTTATAAAGTTCAATGATTAGGCTGTTAGGTGAATTATGACTGTATTGCGAAATAAATAATTCATCTGCAAAAAAATTGACTCCTACCTTGGCCCCTTCGTTCGTAACCTTAATCGGGTAACTGGTTGTTTTGCCTTCATAATTAATTACAACAGTTTTCTTGCCTAGTACCGTCGTATCAATGGTGTTTACAGTAAAACCAGTTGGTGTGTAGAATTGTGTATGTTCTTTTTGAACAGTAAGTAGTAACCCGGTTGTCGTAAACTTCTCGCCTAGCGAAAATGTCGTGATTGCGGCGGGGTTTTGAATAGAAATTTCGACCATCGCATTAGCATTAACAACAATACCAGTAAGTTCATCGGTTTTAGTCACACCACCATAGGTGTAACTTATCGTCACACTTGTGATTCCTACTTGCAGAACTTGAGGGTTAGCTTGACAGTTCTCACTTACATCTTCGGATGGTAAAACGAGATGATTTACATCATCATAAAAGCTCGCTGTCACAACCATGTCATTGCGCCAAAAATTATCACCTTCATAATAGGTTTTATTTGATGGCTCGGTTGTAATATCAATTCCTGTTAAGGTTTTAACATAAGGTTCTCCATCAAAGAAAGTAATTCTTTCAACGGTCACACCACTTGCGACTTCACTAGCGGTACTTTTAGTAAAAATTATTCGCATATAGTTGTTTTGACTAAACGGAGTGACCGGCTCAAAGACTAATGTCGTATTTTCAACAATCGCGACCGCCAGTAACTCTGAGGTCACACTAAAGTCCGCCTTCGGTGAGGTTTGCACATAAGCCATATCATTTGTATCAGCCTCCCAGTTGCTAAGCAGCGTTATTTCTACTTTAGCTAGCGGAAGGGGAATCTTCATATTGACGCGAAGATAGCTATAAAAATAGGTCGAACTGATTGCAGCTGGCGCATTTAAAAGATTGCTCACTCGTAGCGTTTCACTATCGTTGCCCCCAAATCGTGTTCCGGCTACCGCATAAGCATTTGTACTAGTGCCAATTGATAAAATTGGAATCTCAACTTGCTCATGCTTAAGCGTATAGTAATCGATGTCCGTGTAAGAGTCGGAAATACTCCCAAACATTACCGCTTCTTCATTCGAGTAATCGATAATGTATTGGTCGCCATAAGCGGCTTGAGCCTGAATTGGTGCTTGATGTAGTTGTCCAGTGATGAGACCGAAACCAACTAATAATGTCATCATGGCAAGTTTCGTCTTTGTTAACATTGACATATGTTACCTCCTTATAACATCATCTACAGCGTTAAACACAAAACCTGACTAATATATTTTGATTTTATCACCAAATTATAAAAACACATGCAGATATAATAAAGGCAAAGAAAAAGCCACCCGAAGGTGGCCTTATTAAGAGATTGTAGTTATTCCACTAAAGGATTAGCCGTGAACACGCCTGTGTTAGTTACAAAGTATTGTTCATTAGCATTGCTTGGGTAGTGGCCAGGTTGGAACCACCATGCATCGGCGTTTCCATTGCTACCACCGCCGCCAGTCATCGTATCGCCATTAGTCTTCCATGCAAAACCAACACGTTGGAAGTCGCGGCTTGGAAGTAAGATGCCAGGAATGAAGGCTTCGGCATAAGTAACAAATTCAGCTTCGCCTTCAGTGTTCTCTTGGGAGACAAATGCGCCTTTTGTGAAGGTTGATTGTCCACCATTAGCAGCGACAAAGTATTGATTACCACCGTTGACAAAGAATTCTAAGTTAGTATTCATATGCCAAGTTGGATTATCATCGACAAAGACGTCATGTTTAGCAATCGCGGCAATATAAAGACCATCATCACCCCAAATCGCCATAAAGCGAACGCTCTTATGAGCACTGGCAGCCGTCCCGACTTGTTCAACAAAGTTTGTTGTAAAAGCGGCATGTTCAGCCCAATCGCTTAAATCGCCATCGATAGTCATCAGTTGAGGTTCAGCGTCTAAATTGACTTGATTGGTCTTAAAGATACCATTATAGGTTACATAGGCTTGATCAGCATTACTAACCCATGTTCCTTTTGGAACCCAGTATGCATCATAGCCACCACCAGCAGCTTCGCCACCAGTAATTTCATCACCATCGGTCTTCCATGCAAATCCAACGCGAATTTGTCCAGCAAGGACTGAGTTGGCAGGGAATTTTGCAGTGGGGACAAAAGCTTCAACAGTTGTCTTAAAGTTGGCAGCGCCTTCTTCACCAGCAACTGTCACCATTTCACTTGTGACTTTAGCATTTTTGAATGCTCCGGCAGAAACCCAGTATTGGTTGTTGCCATTAATAAAGAATTCAAAGTTAGTATTTGTATACCATGCTCCTTTATCAGTAAGAAGAATATCATGGTGGACTTCAACAGCAAGGAATAGGCCGGTTTCATCAAGAGCAGCATAGAAGTCAACTGACTTATGTTCAGTGTCAGGGGTAATGCCCGTGATGTTTAACTTATTTTCAAAGGCCCGAACATTGGCCCAGTCGCTAATATCGCCATCAATAGCGATGTCAGAAATCGAATCATAAACAACTTCGTTAATGCTAAATGCACTAAAGACGACAAGATTGGCCTTGACACTATTGTCTGTATCAGACATTTTAATGACTAAGGATGGTCCTGCGGTTTCGTCATAACTAAATTCGATCGTGTTTGTTCCACGAACTAATTCATAAACGGTGCCGTTAACGGTGATATTTGTAATCACACTCACATCAGCAATAAAGCTTGCATAATAACGACTACCAGTTTGAGCATCGACGTTTTTGTAGTAGAAAACTAAATCGTCGAGAGTGGCATCAATTCCAGCGGTGTAACGAAGGGTGTAAGCCCCTTCTTCCATCTCTGAAGTTGTGACTGTAATCTTGTCAGTCGCGGTGTAATGTAAGACACCAGCGTTAGCAGTTGCGACCGTACCATCTCCAACCGGAATTGGATCAGGGAGAATAATCTCTGAAGACGAAGGTTCTGGCTCACTTGTCACAACAGGTTCACTCGTGATTACGGGTTCACTAGTCACGACTGGAGCACTAGTCGGATTTTCACTTGTCGTCGTCGGTAAGGATGTAGATGGATTTTGTGAAACGCTTGGATCGCTTGTCTCAGACGTTGGTCCACAAGCCGCCACTAACATCGATACCATAATTAGAAATAACAATTTTGATGGTTTTTTCATATTTCCTCCTTTATCAAATTGTGTTTTATATTTACTGAGTGCTTACAAACTCAGTTTCAGCCTAAGTAGTTAGTCTAGTAATAATCGGGAAACCGGTCATTGAGTGCTTTGATGATTTTAGGGTCAACTTTGGGCTTGCGCTCATAAGTCAGTAGCCCATTAACTTCAACCTCAACATCATATAATTGCGTGTAGCAATAGCCCGCTAGCACCGAAGAATTTGCGATATCATCAAGAATACGGCCGTATTCTTCAATTAACGTTTGCGCATTATGTACCGAGGTGTAACCCCAGCCTTCACCATCAACAACAAGACTGATGCCCCCAAACTCTGTGAGCATAATTGGTTCGCCTTGATGGCGATATCCATCAGCGTAAATAGGTTTATCAGCCGGAGTTGAGGCAAGAATCGCTTCTTTACTACTAAGATCGTGGCGGAATTTTTTTCGCGTCACTTCGGCATCGAGCGCTCCATGTCTATAGTTGTGGATGGCGCATATATCAGTGGTTGTTAACTCCCAGCCATCATTAGATATTACAAGGCGGGTTGGGTCATATCTCTTAATGTAGTTATATAAGTCAAGGGCGTGTTGTTGCTGTTGCTTGTCGGTCCGAATCTCTGGAACACCCCATGATTCATTAAGCGGAACCCAAGCAATAATGCAGGGGTGGTTGTAATCGCGAGGCAAAACTTGTTTCCACTCATTCATATCACGTTCCGCACTTAATTCACTAAACTTGATTGAACTAGCCATCTCACCCCAAACAAGAAAGCCAAGTTGGTCAGCATAATATAAATAATATTTATCTTCGACCTTTTGATGTTTACGCGCCCCATTAAAGCCAAGGCGTTTAGCAATCAAAATATCATCTTTGAGAATCTCCGTGGTTGGTGGTGTGAGCAGTCCTTCTTTAAAGTAGCCTTGATCGAGCGCGAGCTTTAAATAGTAGCGGCGGTTATTAAGATAAATGTGCCCATCTTTAGCCGAAATTTTTCGCATACCGAAGTAGGTTTTAACCTGGTCTAGTCCATAATTGATGACTAAATCAAATAAATAAGGATTATCCGGACACCAAGATTTCATTTCAATATCTTGTTGTTTCTTAAACACTTGATAGCGCGCCACGAGATGGTTATCATCATTTTTAACAAAATCAACTGCGACTTTTTCCCCGGCAATCACTAGTGTTGGTAAAATCGCTACATTTGTAACCTCAAGGGCGATTTCAACTTTTCCGTCATCGTATAGAGGCGTTATTTTAACTGACTTTACATAGTCGGTTTCCACTGCTGATAGCCAGACACTTTGCCAAATTCCTGATGTACGGTTATACCAAATTGATTCGGGTTTTTCCTTCCAATATTGCTTACCGCGCGGCAAGTATTCATCTTCTGATGGATCGTGGCAGAACACAGTAACGATTTCTTGTTCCCATGTTAGATATTTACTGATATCCAAACTAAAGCCAGTTTGCCCACCAGTGTGGGTGCCAACAAACTGCCCGTTGACATAAACTTCACAAAAGTAATCGACTGCTTCAAAATTTAAGAGGACGCGTTTACCTTTCATTGTTTCAGGGACTTTAATGTTTTTTTGATACCACATATCATCATGAAAGCTCGGGTCGTTAATGCCGCTTAAAATTGTTTGAAAGGCAAAAGGTACGTTGATATCTTTATCAAAATCTTTACCCAAAAACCATTTTTGCTCGTGACCAACTTTGTCGTCATCAAACGCAAACTTCCACGGCCCATTTAAACTCATCCAGTTGTCGCGGACAAAATCTGGCCGCGGATATTCATTGCGATAAATCATATTTTACTCTCCTACTTGAATCCGGTGTGCGAGACACCTTCAATAATTTTATCTTGCACAAACATATAAACAATTAGTACAGGAATGATTGAAACAATGGCAGCGGCCATCGTTTGTCCATATTCATAGTTCGTATTACTTTGCATCGTCGCGAGACCCGTTTGCAATGTATAAAACTGTGGATTTTGAATGACTGAGGCAATAATTGAAGGCCATAAATAATCATTCCATGTCGCCATAAAGGCAAATAAGCCCGCAACCATCAACGCTGATTTTCCTAAAGGTAAAACAAGCTTAAAGAAAATTCCCGCATGCCCTAAGCCTTCTAATTTTGCACTCTCAATTAGCTCATAGGGAATGCCTAGGAAGAATTGACGGACAATAAACAGACCAAACACACCACCAAGACCTGGCATAATTAGTGCCAAGAAGGAAGTAATGTCAAAGTCTAACCAGCCAAATTCAATGACCATCGAAAAGACCGGGATCGTATTAATAACGCCAGGAATCATCATCGTTGCAAGAATAATTCCGAAAATGAAATTACGACCCTTCCAGCGTGCGACTCCAAAAGCATAAGCGGCCATACTAATAATAAAAACATATAAAAGTGTATGAATTGTCGCAACTAAAAAGGAATTGCGTAACCAACTAAAGATTGGATAAACATCATAATTAGCAAATAGATTCTTATAGTTATCAAAGGTAAATCTATTAGGAATAATTGCGAGGACATTATTAGTTATTTCTTGCGTTGATTTAAATGAGGTGCCAAGGGCCCATAAAAGTGGGAAAATCCAGATAATTGCCAAAACAAGCAAAATCCAGAAAGCGACAATTTTCCGTCTTTTTTTCGATGCTCTAATTGCCATAATTATGCCGCCCCTTTCTTTTTATTGTAAATGGCCTGCGCACTGCCCACCGCCATAATTAACAGCCCGAAAAGAATGGCCATCGCTGTGGCAAGTCCTGGTTGGGCATTGGCTCCGGTTAATAATCCGCGGATGACCATCATCATCACGGTTGTCGAACGATCGGGTCCGCCTGCCGTGAGAATTTCGGCTTGACCATAAATACCAAAACTTGCAATTGTCGTGTTAATCATCGCCAGAAACATCTGCGGGCGAATACTTGGTAACGAGATGTACCATAACACCTGCGGATAGTTACAGCCTTCTAATTCAGCGGCCTCATACATTTGTTTATCAACTTCTTTTAAACCCGCACTAAAGATAACGGTGTTAGTGCCAATCGTCCACCAAACAGTGGTGACAAGAATTGCAATCCACGCTCCGGGTTGGGAGTTAAGCCAACTAACACGGTCAAAGCCAAATAATTCAATAAACGCGTTAACAAATCCATTGTTGGTATCAAATTGCCACTTAAAAATAATTGCCACCGCCGAAACGGAAAGAATCGTCGGGAGAAAGAATAATACTCTGAACAATTTATAAAAACGTGGTTCAAGGTCAAGTAAGATTGCGATAAACAGTGGAATCGTAATAAGCAGAAAGACACTAAAAACAACGAAAATAAGTGTGTTTTTAAGTGCATTCCAAAAGTATTGCGACCATAAAGTAATCTCACCGACGCCAAAGAGAATCTTTTGATAATTCTCGAGACCGACAAAGACGGAAGCCGAGCTGTCAAATAAATTCCATTTAAAGAGACTAATGTAGGCACCATAGAAAAGTGGGTAAACAAAGAAGACGGCAAACATTACTAAAAATGGTGCCGCGAGGAGGGCAATTACCCAGTTCTTCTTAGCAATTACTAAGAGGCGCTTTAATTTAGACTTTTTTGGTTTAACTCTAGCTTCCATCATGATTAACTCCTTAGGAGGATTTAGCCTCAAGGACTAATTGACGACCCTCTGAGGCGGCTTGATTAAGTAATTCAAGCGCATTGTAACTAGGCGTTTGTAAGGCTTTAGTTACTTGTTGGAAAACCGGAGAAAAAGCTTCGTAGTAATATGGTGAAGTTGGATTTAATTTGAAATCAAGAACATTTCCGTAATCTGCGTGATGGGGAAGGGCTAAATATTCTTCACTCTCACGGGCAATATTACTGGCAGGGACGTGACCGCCACCTTCTGCCCAAATATAAGCATGTTCGGTCATCCATTTCATGAAGGTCAGTGAGGCTTGTTGTTTAAGGGTTTGATTACGACCTTGTGGCAGGACGAATGTATGGGCGCGACTGGCCATTTTATCCGCGGATGCGCCTGTTTCGTTAAACATCTTTGAAAGCGAAGTGACGCCAAAATTGATGCCTGATTCTTTCATGCTATTAATCATCCAGTCCCCGTTAATATGGAACATGGCTTTACCTTGATTAAATAACATTAAGTCACTATCAACCGAAACATTAAGGGGTGAGATTTTTTCAACGTGGATTAAATCCGCGACTGATTTAAGTGCATCAACCCCGATTTGATTGTTATATGATGGATTAGCTTCACTATCAATTTCGACCCCGCCAAATTGATAAAAGGCGGTTGTATAAATATATTCGCTCGGCCATGCCGCGGCAAGTGGCATTCCCCAGCCACCCGCATTGGTGTTAGGCATTTTTTTTGCGGCGGCGATGAGCTCGCTGCGTTTAGTTGGTACCGTTGCTGAATATTGATCAAGTAAATCCTGATTGTAATAAAGTACGGTTGTATGAATATCAAGTGGGACTCCGTATAGTTGCTCATCAAATAACATTGAATCAAATACGTCTGGTAAGTAATCTTCGCGCGAAATTTCAATTTTGGCTTCTTCAATTAAATCTGCAATTGGAAAGAGCAAATTTTTATTGGCAAAAGCCGCAACTTTATATGAGTGAACAAGGGCCACGTCATACGCGCGTTTCATTGGAATTGTGATATTGAGTGATTCGTAATATTCTAGTTCCGACATAAAGGTTTCTTGAACGTTAATTTGTCCCTCGAATTCAGCGTTGAATTCACGGACGAGTCTTCTCATTGCCGTCCCGTCACTACCCGTAATCGGATTACCATAAGTGATTTGCACATCGTTAAAGATGATGTTCCCTTCACTATCCATCGAAACTGGTTCTTGCGAGATACTCTCACCTGGGGTTGGACCACAGGCACTAAGAAGTAAAACTCCTAGTAAGCCAAACAAGCTAATATTTTTAGTTTTCATAGTTCCTCCTATAAATTTATGTAAGGTTTTGTGGCGCTACTGCTAGCACCTTGATTCTGCACATAGGGCCATCCATCGTTAGTCCACTCCAACTTATCAATTAGCAGTGTTCTACGGTTGGTGGTTCCGTATTGGGCTTCTTTAGTTGTATCAAAGCCGTGATAGAGAATCCAATAATCACCGGCATCATCTTCGATAATTGAATTATGTCCGACCCCAACAAAGCGTTCATTGCCGGATACGACTGGCGAACCGCGATTTTGGGCATTGGCCATCGCTAGATTATTGTGGTCAACATAGGGCCCTAGCAAGTTTTCACTACGGGCAACGAGGACACGATATGAAGAATTTAGACCCTGACAACACGTCCCGGTTGAAAGAAACATGTAGTAGTAGCCATTGATTTTTTTAAAGTAGACTCCTTCATGATTGTTAATATCCCAACGACCGTTATCAATTCCCGCGAGGAGAATCTTATCAGTCTTAGCCGTGGCCGGATTTAATAAGCCTAAGCCATCTGCGGTTAACTCAATCGCATAAATACCAATGAATGAACCCCAGGCCATAAAGACACGACCATCCTCAACGACTACGGCCGCATCAATGGAGTTACCAACACCGACTTCACTAGAAGTAAATACTTTGCCGTGATCTGTCCACGGTCCAAGCGGAGCATTGCTACTAGCAACCCCAATTCCTGGGTCAGGATCACCCCAAGTTGAGAGTGAATAATAATATAAGTACTTATCACCTAATTTGATCACATCAGGCGCCCAAATGCCCGCGCCGAGTGTCCCCCAATTAGGGAGGGTTGAAACTTTAAAGACAGCATCTTCATAAGTCCAATTTACAAGATCCGGACTTGAGAGAATTGGTCCATACTTGACGCCATAATACTCACCCCATAATGCATTATCTTGTGTGCCGTAAGCATAGAAGATTCCGTCATCACCACGAATAATCGAAGGGTCCGCTAAAACGGGTTCAAAGACAGGGTTGGTGTAGTTAGGATTCACTACTTCGCTAGAAATGGGGTTGCTTTCCTCACTAGTTGAGACTTGTTCACTAGACACTGGGCCACAACCCGTCAAAATCATGCTAAACAAGAGCGGAGTAATGATTAAGCGTAAGCGCCCTTTCATCTTAAGCAACCGTGACAAGCAATGAGTGGACAGTAATTGTTGAAATATCACTCAAGCCAATCAGCAGACTAATTTTGCCTGTGTTATATGCCACTGTTGGGCTAAACGATGTGGTAAAAGATGATTTTGTTGAGGTGACGGCAATCGAGGTTTTAACTAATGTTTGGTTGATACTATCAGGCCCAGTCATCACGTTGACTGCTTCTAAGGCGAGTGTCGTGGGCAGGGTTGCTTCGATTTCAACCGTAATCGTATAGGTTTTCCCCGAGGCGAACTTACGGCCATCTTGGGATATTTGTGCGTGCCAATCAGCGGTCGAACCATTAATCACATCGAGGATTACGCTATTATTAGCACGATCTTCGGTGAAGACAATGTCAGCACCATATGTTGCTTCTTTACTCCAAGCATAGAAGCCATAATTGAAATCGCCATTGACGACTTGATAATCTTGATAAGTTCTAAAGTCGATTGTCGTTGCTTCTCCAGCGGTGATTTCTTCGTTTTCAAAGCGATCAATACTCACAGTATTTGCGCCTTGTCCACCTAAGAGAAGAGAAAATTTTGCGTTAGTGGAAACACTGGCTTTAAATTCGAGAACGAAGGTTTGAAACTCCGTAGTTAACTCAAGCAAGTCTGAAGCAACTTTAGCAAAACTTTGGGCCGGATTAGAAATTTCGATTGTCATTCTTCGGGCGACTGAAGCTTTAGCGACAATCGTCGTCCGATAAATTTTGCCACTATTAATGCTGATTCCTTGTTGATAAAGTTGAATATGCCAGTTGTCATTACTACCATTGCTAATTTTGACATCCATTTGACCTTCAACGGCTTCGAAATCGGCCTTCGCGGTTCCGTTTGTTTGGTTTACATCAGCAACCCAACCTTGGAAACCATTAGTGAAATCACTATTAATTAAATTGTAAGGATGAGCTTTGGCGATTGAATAATGAATACTACGGTTATGGAACGAGAAGTTTCCTTCATCATCAACAACACGGTAAGAAATCATCATTCTTGTATTAGCATTAACCGAAATTGGAACTGCACCCCAAATTTCGACACGGTCTGTAATGTCATTACCTTGATAATCGACAACGCTTGCCGGTGCTAGTAAATCAAATTGGTCTTTACTAGAAATGCTCACGTCGGCCACGTTAGTGAATGTTGCACGCTTTTCTGTTGGCGCAACTTCGACTTGTCTGACGCGAATATCATCAAGTGTCAAATCAATTGGATTAGTATTTGACGCGGTCGCATCAATTGGGAGGTTTTGGCCGATGTAAATAACGGCCTTAACAAAGCCTACTGCCGCCGTTGTCGTGGCATAGACTGAATATTTCGTATACTCACTCGTTAGTTCAACGGCTTGATAGCCGGGAACCATCATCGAATAGTTATTAGAAACGTTTTCAAAGCCCGCACTAATTGAGCGTCCATAATTACTCTTGGCCTTAAATGATAATTCATAGGTTGTATTGGCTTCGAACTGGATGCCTGTTTGATAAAGTTGCAGCGCCCAGGCTTCGGTTCCCGCCCGGGTCACACTAATATGAGCTTCTTCATTGCTCACAGTAAAAGTCCCCGTGCCACCAGGTTGATCAAAAGTCCAATAAGCTTTTTGAAATTCAAAGCTACCATTTTGGACGTTAACACCTTTAACAACGTTTATGCTGCGATATTGGATTGATTTTGTATTAACAGAGTTGGTCGCACTATAGGTAATTGTGTAACCTGAAACGTAGTTAGGCGTAAAGAAATCATCTTCTTCAATCACTACTTCTAACTCGCCGTCAATCCCGTCATAAGCCTTAACACCTTCAAGTAGGTCGAACTCATCACCTAATTGAACGACGGTACTTTCAATCCCACTCCACGTAATTCCGTGTTGACCTTGTGAGCTAGGTAGCGAATCTTGCGAGTCATTGCCTGAAATCTGTTCTGAAGTTGTTGATGAGTTTTCACTTTCTTGCGATGACACATTCGGTCCACACGCACTTAAAGTCAACATCATCATCAGTGGTAATAGTAGTAGTTTCTTATTTTTCATACTGCCTCCTTAATTGTTTTTTCAGTAATCTTAATTATCTGTTAGCGTAGTCAAATATAGTTTTGGCCCAGGTTTGCGGTTATTACTTGCCGTATATCCTAATGTGTGGGGGAAGCCATCTTCATCCCACATTAATTGGTCGAGCAACATTACGCGGCGATTAGTGACGTTTTCCGGATAGCCATGATATAGCATCCAATACGTTCCCTCATCGTCAATGACCACGGAGTTATGACCGGTTGCCTTAAATTGTGTTGAGCCATAAACAACATAGGTTCCCACATCCCCGGCTTTTAAGTCACGATTTAGTTTGTCTATATAAACTCCTAGCACGCTAGTTGAACGGCCGACCCGTACATTATAAGAATAGGCGCCGCCACAACATTGACCATTACTGACAAATAAGTAATAATATTGACCTTTTTTGATGATATATGGCGCTTCATAAGTGTTTACCTCGAGAGGACGCGAAGTCTCATAACCAGCGACCAAAACTTTATTAGCAGCGGCACTACTTACGTCTCCATCAATAAAGCCTAGACCGTCACTTGTAAGTTCAATCCCGTATAAACCGCGGAATGAACCCCAAATCAAATAGACGCGTCCCTCATCGACAAAGGCAACAGGATCAATCGAGTTATTAACCCCGATTTCTAGTGAATTGAATAATTTTCCATGGTCAGTCCATGGTCCGGCCGGGTGTGGGGCGGTCGCGACACCGATGCCAGGATTTGGATCATCCCAAACTGATAGTGAATAATACATTACATATTGTTCCCCAATTTGTTTAACTTCCGGGGCCCAAATTGCCGCGTTTTTGCTTCCCCAAGTTGGCCGCGAAATAGCATTGCCAATTAGTTCCCATGTTCCTAAATCACGTGATTTTGCCATCTTCGCTCCGGTGGCAAACGCGTAAAAATATCCGTCTTCATCACGAACGACAGAAGGATCAGGAAAATCTGTGGCAATCACCGGGTTTTGATAAAGCGATTGACTAAGTTCGACGCTTGGAATAGCTTCACTGCTACTTGGTGGATTAGCAGTTGTTTCAATATCAGATGAGCTTTCAATAAAATTAGAGGTTTGCTCTGTGTTAGATGGTTGGGAACTAGTTGTTCCTCCACATGACACTAAGAGGATTGTTGAAACATATAATAATAAGGATAGTTTTTTCATCAATTGCTCCTTTCTTTATTGCAAATAGATAGGACCAGCTAGATTGGAATTAGATGGCTCAAGATTTTCAATATACGGCCAGCCTTGTTGGTCCCAAATAATTTTATCCATCATTAAGACACGATTATTACCGCTAGTTTTCGTAAACGCATGATAATACATCCAATAATCACCCTCACGATCTTGTAAGATTGTGTGGTGTCCAGGGCCAAAAAACGCATCATTGCCCTTTAACATTAATTTTCCACGGTCGCGACCTCGTAGGTCAAGGCCATTATTATCTAGATATGGTCCCGTCGGCGTTGGCGAACGGCCAACGACCACATTATAAGTTGAATTAACTCCTTGACAGCAAGTTCCCTTGGAAAGCATCAAGTAATAATACCCATTATGCCATAACACATAGGCACCTTCATAGGTTTCCACTGTCCATCCAACCGAAGTATCAAGACCCGCAACCCGGATTTTTGTTTTATTCGCTTCGGCAACGGAACCATCTTTGAGGTTAAGACCGTCACTAGTAAGTTCAACAATATAGTTGCCGCGCATTGAACCCCAAACAAGAAACACCTTGTTTTCTTGAGTAACAAAAGCATGGGCATCAATTGAATTGTTGACACCAATTGCTTGTGAACGGAATAATTCACCGTTATCAATCCAAGGTCCTTCCGGACTATAAGCATAGGCAACCCCAATTCCGGGATTAGCATCTCCCCAGGTCGAAAGTGAATAATACATTACGTATTTATCGGCAACTTTAGTCACATCCGGTGCCCATAAACCAGCACCTGGAGTTCCCCAATTTGGCAGTGGATTAAAAGCAACTCCATATGGATACCAATTGACCATATCGACTGATTTAAGTGTTCTGCCTCCAGTGGCAAATAACCAATAGGTATTACTAACTTCGTCATAAACTCCGGTTGGGTCAGCGAATTCGCCATTCGTGTACCGGGGATTAGAGTAATTAACTTGAGCTTTACTCATTTCAACTGACTCCTGCATATTTTCACTAGACTCTTGATGAGTTTCACTAGTTGTCGAACTTATTTCTTCACTAACTGGCATGGTCGAGCCATCACTACTACTAAAGTTTTCGCTCGAGGTGATTTCCGTGTGTTCTGATGAT
>Ga0265295_1005239_pt1 | contig 16747 bp, 14 predicted proteins | sample Munlansysbiofilm_FD_192503 | JGI IMG/M metagenome (GOLD analysis project Ga0265295, IMG submission 192503) | Leachate microbial communities from a municipal landfill in Southern Ontario, Canada - Methane capture system biofilm | ecosystem: Engineered > Solid waste > Landfill > Unclassified ...
TTGAGGAGTTGGCTCGTATTGATAGTTCACAGGCGGCAACCATGGCAGCTCACAATTCGTTGGGTATAGCTCCAATATATAAGTATGGCAATGACGAGCAGAAAAAACGTTTGCTCCCTAGCTTAACGACAGGCGAAAATGTTTGGGCCTTTGGCTTAACCGAGCCCAATGCTGGTTCCGATGCCAGAGCAATTGAAACTACTGCGCATCTACAGACTAATCAGTGGATTGTAAATGGACAGAAAATTTTTATAACTAATTCAGCATCTGAGTTATCAATGGGAGTAACCCTTTTGGCTAATACAAGCGAAAATGAGGAGGAAAAGGAGTTCTCAGCAATCATTCTTGAAAAGGAAATATCAAAGTACAAGGCAGAACCAATTCACAACAAAATGGTTTGGCGGGCTGCCGATACTGGGCGGTTAATATTTGAAAACACCACTGTTCCAAAGCAAAATTTGCTTGGTAAGCAGGGTAGGGGAATGCATTATATGTTAGAAACGTTAGACTCTGGCAGGTTATCCATTGCTGCAGTTGGACTGGGTTTAGCCCAAGGTGCATTCGAAATGGCAAATGCATATGCTAAAAAAAGGCATCAGTTTGGTAAGTCGCTTTCTAAAATCCATGCCATTTCGGATAAATTGGCCGAAATGGATATTAAACTCGAATTGGCAAGGAATTACCTCTATTACAGCTGTTGGCTAAAGGATAATAATCTACCTTTTAAAAAGGAGGCAGCCATATCAAAACTGTACACATCTGAAATTGCCAAACAAGTAGCCGATGAAGCTGTACAGATTTTTGGCGGCTATGGCCTGTTTAAAAATAATGATATTGAGCGTTTCTTCCGTGACCAGCGTATCCTTAGTATTGGTGAAGGAACTTCAGAAATATTGAAGTTGGTAATTGCTAGGAGTTTATAGTTTACTGTGATCAATCTTTTTTGCATTAATTGCAAAAGGAATACCATTTAAATCGTAAAAGGCTATGGTTCACCCAAAATACATTAACGGTTTCTCAAAACTCAGTAATAGCGAAAAAAAAATGATTATTGCTGAGCGCACTAAGGTTAATATTGAACAGTTTGATGTGCTAGATCAGTTTAAGCTGCAGAATGCAGAACTACAACTCCAACTCGATGAGATAAGCGAGAACGTAATGTCGAACTATATGCTGCCCTTTAGCATTGCCCCAAACTTTTTGGTGAATGGCAAAACTTACTTTGTACCAATGGTAATTGAGGAAAGTTCTGTGGTTGCTGCCGCATCGGCTGCGGCAAAGTTTTGGTTCAATCGGGGTGGTTTTGTTGCCAAAACAATTTCCACCATAAAAGTTGGACAGATTCATTTTAGGTGGTTTGGTGATGCAGAGCATTTAAAATCGGAGTTTGAAAGTATTAAAGGGGAGTTAATAGCAAGTTCGGCTCATCTGCTTGAGAATATGCGTAAACGTAACGGTGGTATTACTGATATTGAACTTGTCGATTTTACGGATAAACTTCCGAATTATTATCAGGTAAGGGTTATGTTTGAAACTGCCGATGCCATGGGAGCTAATATTATTAACTCGGTTCTTGAGGAGATGGCGCAGGCATTAAAACACCATTGTGCTGAAAATTATACTGGTGTTGAGGCTCAGTGCGAAATTGTAATGGCAATACTATCAAACCATACTCCCGAGAGCATTGTGGAGTGCTATGTTGAGTGCGATATTGATGACTTAGCCGAAATTTCGGGTGAACTATCGCCAAAGGAATATGCTCAGAAGTTTAAACTAGCTGTGGATATTGCAAATATTGATATTTACAGGGCAACAACACACAACAAGGGAATTTACAACGGAGTTGATGCCGTTGTATTGGCTACTGGCAACGATTTTCGAGCCGTGGAGGCTTGCGGTCACTCATATGCTGCCCAAGATGGGCACTATAAAAGTTTAACAACCGTAACTATTGATAATGGAAAATTTCGCTATACGCTTCGTATTCCCATGGCTTTGGGAACGGTGGGAGGATTAACTAATCTCCACCCTTTGGCTAAACTTTCACTCAATATTTTAGGCAAACCATCGGCCAAAGAGTTAATGGCTATTGCAGCTGCAGCAGGGCTTGCTAATACATTTTCGGCAGTTCGGGCACTTACCACCTCTGGAATTCAAAAAGGGCATATGCGATTTCATTTAAATAACATTTTAAACTCGCTAAATGCAACCAACGAGCAAAAGCAGCGGGCAATAGAGCATTTTCAGGATAATAAGGTTTCGCATAAATCAGTTCAGGAGTTTTTAACAAGTTAACTCTTACTAGTGCTTTGTTTGGCATAACAAAATAACATTCAATGTACCCCAAATTTTATTCCAACGGAAAATTGCTTATAACCGGCGAATACTTTGTGCTTGATGGTGCAAAGGCGCTTGCTTTGCCCCTTAAACTCGGACAGAGCTTGCAGATTTCAGAGGCAGAGGGCAGTAACAGTATCATAAAATGGAAAACCACTGTAAAAGGTGAAAGATGGTTTTTGGCAGAGTTTAGAATTGATGACTTTTCGATTGTTGATACAAATAACATAAAATCAGCAAATTACATTAAGATTTTATTGAATTATATTAATCAAAACAGCTTGTTTTTTAGGAACTTAAGCAGGCAGTTAATATTAGAGGCTAATGTTGATTTCCCAATGGATTGGGGCTTGGGTAGTAGTTCAACGCTAATATCAAACTTGGCAAACATGGCAGGTATCGACCCATACAAAATGTTATTTGCGCTATCAAAAGGATCGGGTTACGATATTGCCTGTGCTACAGCAAAAGGGCCAATACTATATAGTAACATGGATAAGCCTACATTAGATTATGCTTACTTCAAGCCAACCTTCAGTAAAAACTTGTATTTTGTTTACCTTGGAAGAAAGCAGGATACGGCTAAAAGTATCGATATGCTTAGTTCAAAAGTATTTGATAGAAGAGCAGAGGCAGAAAGGATTTCAGAACTTACCAACCTTGTGGTAAACTCAAAATCTCTGGATGAGTTTAATGGCTATTTGAATGAACATGAGGAGGTAGTATCGAGGGCAATAGGTTTAGCTACGGTTAAGTCGGAGCTGTTTAGCGATTTTAAAGGAACAGTAAAATCGTTGGGCGCTTGGGGCGGCGATTTTGTTTTGGCTACTCACCCCGGGGCAGCCGATGAAGTTGTTAACTATTTTAGATTAAGGGGTTTCAATGTGATACTCAACTATAATGATATTGTACTATGAGCCATTTGCCACATAGCCAAAAGTACTTAAAGGATGCCAGTGACCTTAATCTTTTCGAACTTTCCAGTTCAAAATGGGTAGGGTGGGAAAGCCCATCAAACATTGCACTGATAAAGTATTGGGGTAAGTATGGCGAGCAGTTGCCACAAAATCCTTCGTTAAGTTTTACTCTTAAGCATTCCAAAACCATTACCCGAATAGAGTATCAAAAGAAAGAGAAAGAATTTCCAGTATTGGAATACTACTTTGAGGGGGAGCAAAACATTGAATTTGAGAGAAAGGTTCGAAAATACCTTGAGAAAATATCAATTTATGCTCCTTATCTGAATAACCTCGATTTACGAATATATAGCCAGAATACTTTTCCCCACTCAGCCGGTATCGCTTCGTCGGCATCGGCATATAGCGCCATAGCGCTATGTATATGTGGTATTGAAAATGAGCTGTTTGGGAAGTTAAATGACACCAATTGTTTCTTCCAAAAAGCATCATTCTTTGCACGGCTTGGCTCCGGTAGTGCTTGCCGTTCAACCTATGGTGAGTTGGTTCTTTGGGGCGAAACCGAGGTGATAAAAGGATCGAATAACGAATTTGCAGTAGAATTAAGCACCGAAGTAAGTTCAATTTTTAAAGACTATTCTGATGCAATTCTTATAATCGATTCGGGTAAAAAAGAACTTTCCAGCACTCTCGGGCATGGTTTAATGCAAAACCATCCATTTGCTGCTGCTCGATACGAGCAGGCTAGGCAAAATTTAGCTAATATTTTAGAATGTTTAAAACTAGGTGATGTGATAGGATTTGCTCAGATCGTTGAGGTTGAGGCAATGACATTGCATGCATTATTATTGTCATCAGTGCCATCAGTTTCGCTTCTTAAGCCCAATACACTAGAGGCTATTGAAAGGTTAAAGACATTTAGAATGAATAGTCAACTTATTTTTACATTTACGCTCGATGCAGGTGCTAATATTCATATTCTCTACTCAGCGTCAATAAGGGAGCAAATGGTTAATTTCATTACAAATAACCTAAAAGAGTTATGCGAAAATGGGCTTTGGATTGATGATGAGATTTCTAAAGGTCCAAACAAACTATAACTATATTTAGTTGTGAGAAATTTCAAATCTAAAATACTTCTGTTTGGTGAGCATACGGTTCTCTATGGTTCTGATGCTTTGCTAGTCCCATTTTCAGGATTTTCGGGTACATTTGGTTTTATTTCACCTAATCAGGGTAACGATGAAAAGTTAGTGTCGCACAAAATAATGGTTTCGTTTTCTGAGTTCGTTGTAAAATCTGATTTTGCTCATCTCTTTAACAAATTGCAGATTGCTAAAGAACTTAGTAAAGGACTTTACTTTAACTCTAATATCCCCGTTGGCTATGGTGTTGGCAGTTCGGGTGCGTTGGTAGCAGCATTTTATGATGAGTTTGTTACCGAAACTAATGGAAAGAGTTTAGATGAGTTAAGGCGGGTTTTTGCAGGGTTAGAATCGTACTTTCATGGGAGTAGTTCAGGTTTCGACCCTTTGGTTTGCTACTTAGATAAGCCATTACATAAAAGTAATAATATTGTAAATCAGGTAGATATCGACCTATCACCCCTCAATGCATTTATTATTGATACAGACATATCCCGCTCAACACAAATTCTGGTAAGTAAGTTTAAAACTAAAGCAGAGGATTTGAATTTTGAAACCATTGTTATACCCACCTTAGTTGAAAGCACAAACCAATGTATTAAAACAATTCTGGATAAAGATTTTGAAGATTTCTTTTCTAACCTTAAAGAGTTATCCGCTTTCCAATTTCAGCATCTACAAGAATTTATCCCTGTTGATTATCGCTTTCTATGGAAAAAGGGGCTTAATACCAATGATTTTTACCTGAAACTATGCGGTGCAGGAGGAGGTGGATACCTGCTAGGGTTTGCAAAAAATGTAAAGGTGTTATCCGGAATTAAGAATTTAATTCTATTGTAATCTATAGCCATCGCTTACGCCTAAAGTAAACAAGCATTGCTAGGGCTACAAAAACCATCAAACCAATTGAAAAAGGGTAGCCCCAGTACCAGTTTAACTCGGGCATATTCCAAGGGCTGCTCTTTGGATTATAATTCATGCCATAAATGCCTGCAATAAAGGTAAGAGGGATGAATATGGTAGCTATAATGGTAAGCACTTTCATTATCTCATTCATCCTATTGCTAATGTTTGACATGTGCATATCGTAAAGGCTATAAATCATTTCACGACTATTCTCTAGCGTATCCATAATCTGAACTAGATGGTCGTAAACATCACGGATAAATATTTTCACCTCATCGCTAACAAAGGCTGAATCATCACGAATAAGCGAGCTCAGCCCATCGCGAAGCGACCAGATTGATTTTCTGAATTTGCTTAAATCGCTGCGAAGCGAGTGGATTTGTTGCAGATGATGCTTCTGCGGATTATACAATAATTCGTTCTCAATCATATCAATGGCTTCTTCAAGCGCATCGAGGGTACTGTAGTAATGGTCAACAATACAATCGATTAGGGCATAGGTAAGATAATCGGGTTCGAACTTGCGCAATCGTGTTTCATCTTTTTCAAGCCTTTTAATGATGGGTTCAAATATGGGCTCGTCACTTTCCTGAAACGATAGCACAAAGTTTTTGCCCAACACAATGCTTATTTGCTCATTGTTGATGCTGATGGTATCGTCATTTGTGTTGCCGGGATTTAACGTCCTGAGTACAATGAAAATAAAATCGTCGTACAACTCTACTTTTGGGCGTTGATTTGTGCTAACAATGTCTTCCTGAACAAGGGGATGGAGGTTAAAATGGCTCCAAACACCTTTCAGTTTATCGATATCGTGCAAACCTCTAACCTGTACCCAGATTTTTAATTCACCTTTAGGGTATTCGCTTATTTTTTCAACCTCGCTAATTTGCTCAGTAGTATAATGTGCTTCATCAAAACTGTGTAGGGTAATTATAATTTTATCCAAAACACGTTCGCCAGTATGGATAAGTGTTCCAGGTGCATCACCCGGTTTCTTAATTATTGAAACTCTGTTTTTACTATTGTGTAGTAAACTATTAATGCCTTTAACAGATTTATTTGCTGTTTTTGTCATTTCAATATTCTTTAAACAAAAAAAAGTGATCACATAAATGTAATCACTTTCAATTATATAGCGTTGCTTAATGTTTAAAAAATGTAAAACTATTTTAGGGTAGCATTAAGCATCCAAACCAGTTTTTCTTGCGCAGCAATATAACCAGTAACTAGGTCAACGGTACCCTCATCTCCGTTATCAGCAGCAAGTGCAGCTATTTCGCGCTCGTTTTTAAGTAGTTCCAATATTTCGTTAAGCGCTTCCTTAACTGTGGCCTCTACAGTTGAGATGTTTTCCTTTTCCTTAATGGTAGCCATTTTGATGTACTTTGAGAATGCGTGAACGGGTGTACCTCCAAGCATTAAAATCCTTTCGGCAATCTCATCGGCCATTTCGTTTAGGGTATCGTACAGCTCTTCAAATTTCTCGTGCAGCTGAAAGAATTGCTTTCCAACAATATTCCAATGATATCCTCTAACATTCATATAAGAGAGTTGAACATTGCTCAGATAAACATTGAGTTTCTCATTCATTTTAGCTGCATAATCTTTATTAATTCCTATCTGATTCATTTTAAAATATTTTAAAAGTTAGTGAATTGTTTTAGTTACTATGAAGTTTTACTTCTTTTTAAGAATCTTGCTAAGTACTTTCTCTTTGGATAGTTTTCTAGTACAGAAGAACCAGTCGTAGCAATGTTGATCTTCGTCTTTGCTTTCCATGCGATCCTTTGCTGCTCCGCACGAGCCTGCAGTTGGTACAATTACCTCATCACCTGGTTGCCAATCGGCTGGAGTAGCAACACCAAATTCGTCTGCAGTTTGAAGCGCAAGAACAACGCGGTATAGCTCATCGAAGTTACGTCCTAAGCTCAAAGGGTAGTATATTATAGTTCGCACAATACCCTTTGGGTCAATAACAAAAACTGCCCTAACCGCCTGTGTGTTGCTTTGGCCAGGCATTATCATGCCGTATTTGTTTGCCACATTCATTGATATATCCTCAATAAGCGGGAAGGTAATCTCCATATTCTTCATTCCCTTATACTCAATTTTCTCCTTAATGGTGCGTAACCAGGCAATGTGACTGTATAGCCCATCAACAGATAAGCCAACTAGCTTACAATTAGCTTCGTTGAAATCCTTTTCCAATTTGGCAAAGGTCATAAACTCCGATGTACACACGGGTGTAAAGTCGGCTGGGTGGCTAAAAAGGATTACCCAACTACCTTTGTAGTCGCTAGGGAAATTAATTTCACCTTGAGTGGTTTTGGCTTTAAACTCAGGTGCACTATCGCCAATGCGTGGCATGGCGAATACTTGTTGTTGCTTTACTTCTTCCATTTTACTGTTAATTTAGTTGTTTGTAATTAATTTATATTTGGTTTTAAATTATAGTGAAATATTTATGCTACCCCTATTAATTGTAGCATAAGGTTTTATTCTTATTTTTTTGGTTTATCATCAAACTTGCCAGTTATTTGCAGCTTAATTTCTTCGATTGTGAAATTTGGAATCTTTTTCTTTGCGAAATAGTTGCTCAGTAATGCATTTATTTCATCATCATAAAAATCTTCAATTCTTTCAGATTCCGCACAGTATAGATGATGATGATTTTGGGCAACAATCTCATAGCGCATAACATCCTTATCGGTTTTAACCTTAATAATCAAACCCTTATCAATGAACGTTTCAAGGGTTTTATATACTGTGCCCACTGCTATATTTGGATGATTTCTTCGAATAAAATCAATAATATTCTCAGCTGTAGGATGACCATCTATAGCTTCCATGGCATCGAGTACCGCAATACGCTGGGGGGTTATTTTAAGTCCATGTTTTACTAAATCATTGGTATCCATGCTTAACAACTATTTATAACTATATAATAATAATTCCTATTAAAGAACAAGTAAATATACAAAATGTTTAACGTAAAGTCAAATAATTAAAAGTTAAATTGTATGAATACAATTAAGTGTTTAATAATAAACTATTTATAGGGGGTATATTTTCACCAACATAACAATAGATTATTATGCGATATAATTACCCAGTGGGGCTTTACAGGATAAGTATTGAAAAACAGATGGAAGATGAGGTATTTGATTTACAATAGGGTCAGTGTTACCTCCTTTAAGAATTTATCCTCAAGTATTTGGATCATTCTTCTTACTACGGTTCGTCTAATCTCTAGTTCAACGGGGAGGCTGGGGTCTTGGTGGGCTATATTGATTCCAGTTCCAACAATAAAATCTATATGGTCGCTTTCCAGAATAAGTTTTACGATAAGGTCAGCGGGTCCATTTCCTAAAGTTGAGTTCTCGGTATGCTTACTAAGGATTTCGGTAGCCTTGCCAAGAGTAAGAATCCCCTCGGTAACCAAATCAACACCCTCCATATGCGATATTGGAGGTAAATCCGGATCGGTAAACTCAAAGCTATCCATAATCTCAATGCCTAGCTCGCGCGATATTATATCACCAGTTGTGGCACCACATAGAACCCTTTTACCATTAAAATTTTTAAACTCATAGGCCAATTTTGCGTCATTCTCCTTATCAAATGGTGGGCCAGTGCAAATTAGAAGTTTTCTAGGTTCTCTAAAGTAAATTGTGGCTGTGCTTATGTCATCCTTGGGGTGAAAATTATCGTTAACATACCCCATGTTGACAAGTTTAGCGCTAAGTTTTCGAGCTGATATATTGTGCTCGTTTGTAACCAAACGTATTGCAAACTCCTGAGCTCTATCGAGTCCCCATCCAAAGGGATTATCTTTACTTCCCATACCCGACTGGGTAATGCCATCGCTCCAAGCAATAATTCTATCTTCGCGCTGAGGGGTAAAGGTACAAAAGCGTAATTCCTTGCCTGCATTAGTTTCACTTTGTAAAATTACGCATTGCCAACCAACCTCTAGTTTCTCTTTCCCCCTTAGTATTAGGCACTCTGGATTATCGTACTCAAGTATTCGGGTTTCCCCATTATGCTCAATGTCAATTATGGTAAAGGTTGAATAGCTCATTTGCCTTACCGAGCAAACGGGGAGCGTATTCATGATTATGTCGGCAATCTTGTTAATTTCTTTATGCTCTCTAGTGAAGTTGAGCGCCATGGTTGCAGTAAGTGTCGCTAGTACATTTGCCTTTACTCCATGTCCCATTCCATCGCTAAGCACAATGATAGTCCTATTTTCGCCACTAACGCGCTGACTAAGAAAAACATCACCGCATATGCGTTCGCCATCATGCTGTTTTTGTTGGCAATTAACCTCGATGAAAAAGTTTTGGGGCATATTGAAATACGCTCTTTTATGTTGATTTATTTAACACTAGACTGACTTACAATTAGTCGTTATTCTTTCCCTCTTTATATGTTTTGATAATGGAGTTGAGCATTTGCTCCGTTTCGGCAGCACCTTCACCCAGCAGAAAGCCAATTTTTTGAACCATGGCCAGGTTAATATCCACTGCATCTGTTATTCGCTTGATAACCTCTTCTTTTCTGACCTCAGGGGCATACATATCCCTAATAACTGCCCCAATTATACTGCCTTTTTTAATGGTAAAAACTGAGAGGTTAAGCAGATTGTCCTTATAATGCATGTCCTTATTCTTAATGTCCTGATCGTTTTGAAGTACAAAGGAGAAAAGATTATAGATGTTATAGGGGAGCAGGGTTTTTAAATCTGCGCCAACCAAACCAGGAATAACCTCATTAATTTCTAGGGCATCATCGCCTAACAGGTCGATGAAACTTTGGTTGCTTTGAATTACTTTCAACTTTTTATCAACAATCACTAGCGCTGAAGGAAGTTTCTTCATCATTGTGGTAATGGTTTCGGAGGCATCATTTGCGGCCTCTTGTTCCAAACGGGCAATTTTTTCAGACTCTTTAAGAGCCTCCTTAGTTTTTGCTAAGTTTTCGTTTGTTGCCCTAAGCGTTTTAATATACTCAAACCTATTGTTAAGGGAGTGGTTTAAGCACATGTCGGTGTGAGCCAAGCCAGAGGCCACAGCTACTGCAAAATCTGTACAACTTGCATATCCACATGCCTCACAGCCAGAGTCTTTACCCATGTTCTCTTTACCAATTACCTTTAGAACCTCATGAACCTTCTCTTTTGAAGGGGGTTCTATTCTTTGATCGTTTGGATAAAAGGAGCACTCTAGTTTATGTACCTCATGCTTTTTAATGTTTTCCTCCCAGGTTTTACGATCGAATGATTTGAGCCTTTTGTTCGAATAGTTAACCACCTTGGTTCGTCGAATGAACTTTTGTCCACCCCTAGATGTTCCTGGGCCCATAATACATCCATCACAATAGAAAAGGTTAAAATGCCGGCTAATGGTTGCGGCATGTCCTTCAAATTCCTCGATTGCATCGAGGATACTATCTCTGCCTTCGGCAGTAATGATTTTTCCAGAAAGTAAATCTTCGTTTATATCAACAGCCTGTAAAATCCCATTTGCAATGGGGAGCAGTGAGCCTTTGTATCCAATAGGCACATTAAATTCACTATATTCTAACTTGCTCTCTTTTATTTCAAACTCATCAAAAAGTTCTCTGAGCTCAGTAAAAGTAAGTACAGAGTCCACCTTTCCGTCATCCGTATATAGTTTGGCTTCTTCCTTAGCTTGTATGCATGGCCCTACGTAAACAATCTTAGTATCTTCACCATACTCTTTATGAACAACCTTTGCGGTCGATATCATTGGCGAGATGATGGGGGCGAGGTTGTTTACCAACTCTGGGTGAAACTTCTCTACCATCGATACAACTACAGGGCAAATTGACGAGATGAAGTATTTCCCTTTAAAGTCATCGAATAGTTTTTTGTACTCCTGCGCAACTAAATCAACACCAAAGGTAACCTCACAAACATAGGTAAACCCTAGTGATTTAATCATTTGTACAAACTTTCGATAGTCTGTTATATCAACAAACTCCCCCGATATTGAGGGAGCAACAATTGCTGCAATTTTCCCACCCTCTTTTAGAATTGCTTTAACCTCTTCCTTCGACGATTGGTATGTAATGGCATCAACGGGGCATATGTTTAAACAGCTACCACAACCAATACAACGGTTGGGAAGGATTACCGCATAGCTTGTTTCGGCCTTAACCTCAATTGCTTTAACCGGACAAACCCTAACGCATGCGTAGCAGTTTATGCACTTTTCTTTGCTTACTGAGAATAGTTGCTGCATCATCCTTTAGTGTTATAAATCAAAAGTATTTTTTAGGATTCCAATAATTTTAAAGTTGTCGATACCGCTATATAATTTTCCGTTAACCTTAATATTTGGACCCTGAGCACAATTTCCTAAGCAATGTCCACCATGAAAGTTCACTTTATCACACAGATTATTCTCCTTCAAAAAACTTTCTACTACTTTTAGCATATTCTTATTCCCTCTCGAAAAGCATGAACTCCCTAGGCAGATTTCAAATTCAATTTTTTCACTCATTGACAATAATTGTTAATTTTATAACAAGCAAAGATAATCATTATCGAATTATTGATATACTTACAATAAACAAATACTAATTCTTTATAGTAGCAAGTTCAATCTTTTATCTCAATTACCAATAAATTCTGAAAATGTTTCGTTAAACTGCATCTTATGTGCAAGTTAGAATAATTTCAAATAAGAAGAAGTATTGTTTCTTAAATTTCGTTTTCATAAATTGTAAACTTATTGTCAAGCAGTATTTGCTGTTAACTTCCTGAATCACAGTTTTATGTATTGTTATTCAACAAACACTGTTATTCTAATTATTCTAATATAGGCATGAAAACCAAGATTGATAATTTACTCGAAAAGTTTAGCCATGCGTCAGCCAATAGCCTTATTCCTATTCTTCAGGATATACAGGACGAGATTGGGTTTCTGTCCGAGGAGGCAATCGTTCAGGTAGGTAAGCATTTGGATATGCCAACGAGTAAAATTTACGGTTTGGCAACTTTCTATAATCAGTTTAGGTTTCAGCCAAGGGGAAAGTATCATATTCAACTCTGTCATGGAACATCGTGCCATGTTATGGGTGCAGCTACTTTAATAGAACTATTTGAAAAGAGGCTTAAAATAAAAACTGGGCAAACATCGCGCAATGGTGCTTATAGTCTGGAGATTGTTCCCTGTATGGGGGCTTGTGCTTTTTCACCAGTAATTTCCATAAACGGTAAGTTTTACGGCAATTTAAATCAGCAAAAAGTAGAAGAACTTCTTGATGATTTGATTGATAATGAATAGTGTGGCTTTTGAGTTTACATCGTTTTAAAACCTATATTCTTAGCACAAATGGCACAACTTAGCTTAAAGGATATTAACTTTTTTACAAGCAAGGTCCTTCATAGTCCAAACGATGATGAGGTTGCGTATATTGAAGATAAGTTGACCATTCTGCGAAGGCAAAAAATATCGAAACCTATAGTTTTTATTGGTGTAACCAGTTCTTCGGTTGTAGCCGGTGCACTCGACACAAAAAAGGCCATTGAGGAATATATTGAAAACTCCAAAGCCGAAATTGAACTTGTAGAGGTTGGTAGCATAGGTCTTTGCTCTCTCGATCCTATTATGGATGTTCAGTTGCCCGGTAAATGTAGGATTTCATTTCAAAGAGTTACTGCCGAGTTAGTTCCATCTATTCTCGACGGCGTGTTGAACAACTATTTACTTGAAGAGCATGTGTTGGCTCAATACCGAAATCAATTCCACCAACCCTGGACAAACATCTCATATTTTGATGAACTTTCATTCTTTAGTTCTCAGCATCGGGTGCTAATGGCCAACTGTGGATTAATTTGCCCGAATAGCATTGTTGATTCGTTTGCCAACGGAACCTATAAAGCCTTTGCTGGTGTTTTACGGAATCATACGCACGAAGAGGTTAGCCAAATAGTTGAGAAAAGTGGTTTAAGAGGAAGAGGAGGTGGTGGCTATCCAACTGGTGCAAAGTGGAGAGAAACATTAGAGTCTCCTGCTGATCAGAAATACTTAATTTGTAATGCCGACGAAAGCGATCCAGGTGCCTTTATGGATAGATTGCTTATGGAGAGTGACCCTCATCTCTTAATTGAGGGTATAGCTATTTCTGCCTATGCAATAGGGGCAAGCAAAGCTATAATATATACTCGAAACAGGTACGAGTTTACTGTTATCCGATTAGAGCAAGCTCTGAAACAAGCATACGATTATGGTTTGCTGGGACACAATATACTCGATAGCGGTTATAGCCTCGATATTACGATTAGGAAAGGTCCAGGAGCATACGTTTGTGGCGAAGAAACTGCACTTATCCAGAGTCTTGAGGGCAAAAGGGGCATGCCAACTCTAAAACCACCCTATCCATCAACTTACGGTTTGTTTGGCAAGCCTACCGCGGTAAACAATATTGAAACCATAGCAAATATTCCTTTCATAATCACTAAGGGTTTCGAGTGGTTTAATAGCATAGGGACTGAAAGATCAAAGGGTACAAAGTTTTTCTCTGTTTCCGGAAAAGTGAATACCACTTGCATGGTAGAGGTACCCTTGGGAACCTCAATTGCTAAGGTGGTTGAAATGGCAGGGGGTGTACCTAAAGGGAGAAAGTTGAAAGCAGTGCAGATTGGAGGGCCATCGGGTGGATGCGTCGCTCCCCATTTGCTTAATACCCCAATTGATTTTGAAACTTTGAAAGAACTTGGGTTATCAATGGGTTCTGGGGGTATAACAGTTTACGATGATACGGTTTGCATGATTGATATGGTGAAATACTTCATGCATTTTATCCAAAAGGAGAGTTGTGGTAAGTGCATTCCATGCAGAGAGGGTTCAAGGAGAATGCTCGAAATCCTCGATAACATTACGCGCCGCCCAGTTAATGATGATGGACACAATACCCTTGAACGATTTAAAGGGGTGATTCATCTTGAGGGCTTAGCCGAAGTTATGCGCGATACCTCATTGTGTGGCTTAGGCCAAACAGCATCAAACCCCGTACTTAGTACCCTGAAATATTTCCGTGAAGAGTTTGAGGAGCATATCTTTGATAGGAAATGTACCGCTGCTGTATGTAAAAACTTAAGAACTTTCTATATTGATGTTGACAAGTGTACTGGTTGTGGTGCATGTGCAAAAAAATGCCCAACTAGTGCAATAATTGGAACCCCCAGAACTCCCTATTTTATTGTTGAGGAGAAGTGTATCGGCTGTGGCATTTGCGATGAAGTATGCAAATTCTCGGCAGTTTTCTTTAAGTAATGCCAATAAATCATATAGCCCTCATTATATGAACTTTGAAATTGAAGTAAATAATAGAACACTACCCGCTCATAAAGGCGATACAATTCTTGCTACCCTAAACAAGAACGGGATTAAAGTGCCAACCCTCTGCAATCTTAAGGGATTATCTCCAACTGGTGCTTGTCGTATTTGTGTTGTTGAGGTTGAGGGGATACAGAATTTAGTTACTTCATGCTCATACCCTGTTCGTGATGGAATGAAAATCCAAACCCACTCACCCCGAGTTGTTAAGGCGCGAAAAACATTGGTAGAGCTACTGCTTAGTAACCATCCCGATGATTGTCTTTACTGCGAACGGAATGGGAATTGTGAACTTCAGGATTTATCTGTTGAACTTAATATTCGAGAGCGACGAATTTCGGGCAAAAAAACACGGCATAGGCTCGATCTTTCAAGTCCTAGTGTTGTTCGCGATCCTGCTAAGTGTATTCTATGCGGCCGATGTGTTAGAACTTGCGATGAAATTCAATCCGTTGCTACTTTAGAATTTCTTAATAGAGGGAGCAATACCATTGTTGGAACAACAATGAACCGCGATCTGAATTTTTCCAGCTGCATTGCATGTGGTCAATGTGTAATGGTTTGCCCAACTGGTGCGCTGCATGAACATTCAAATTTGGATGATATTCAGGATGCACTCAACAATAAATCGCATAAGGTAGTGCTCCAATTAGGTCCGGCAGTTACAGTTTCTTTGGCTGAAGAATTTGGGTTGAAATCAGGTAAAGATATTAATGGTTTATTAGTGGCAGCTCTGCGTAAAATTGGATTCGATTTTGTTTTTGATACAAGCTTTTCTGCTGATTTAACGATAATGGAGTCCGTTGCTGAATTGCTGGAACGATTTAAAGCAAAAGAGAATCTTCCAATGATTTCAAGCTGTTGCCCAGCATGGGTAAAGTATGCGGAGCAGTTTTACCCCGACCTCTTGCCTTTGCTATCTACTTGTAAATCGCCTCAGCAAATGATGGGCTCAATTATTAAAAATTATTTTGCACAGAATAAGGGATTAAAATCCAGTGAAATTTTCTCAGTTTCTGTAATGCCCTGTTTGGCTAAAAAGTTTGAAGCCCAACGCCCAGAGATGACTAGCAAAGGTCTATCCGATGTGGACTTAGTACTCTCCACCAGAGAATTAGCCAAATTAATTAGGCTATATGGAATAGATATGCAGGCTATTGAACCTCAACTTGCCGATAATCCATTTGGAACGAGAAGCTCTGCAGGAAAACTGTTTGCTTCATCGGGTGGCACAGCCGAGAGTATTGCCCGAACGCTTTACAATAGCGTAACCAATAAAGATATGCTATCGCCTAAAATAAATGAATTCAGATCGGGCTCTGAACTTAAAAAAGTTGATATTAAAGTAGGCGAAGAAACATTCAAGTTTATTGTTGCTAACGGATTAACGGAGTTGAAAGAACTTCTACAATCTGTTAGGAGCGGAGAGGTAGATGCTCACTATATTGAGGTTATGGCCTGCAAGGGAGGTTGCGTAAATGGCGGTGGGCAGCCCTTTGGTGCCAATGATAAAGACGTAAAGCAACGAGCAAAAACAATATTTGAACTTGATGATGTGGAAACCATCAAATGTGCGCACAAAAATCCAATGATTTTAAACCTTTATCAGGATTTTCTTGAAAAACCAAATGGTGAAAAATCAAAAAAGTTGCTCCATGTAAATTATTCCCAAAGAGACGTATTGCTTTAGATAAATCGATAGGATAAAGTGTAAAGGAATGTTAGCAGCAGAGGTGCAAAAGCAGTTAGTATATACAATTAAGGAACTTTGTAGGGTTTGCTATACCTGCGTTAGGGAGTGCCCTGCTAAGGCAATTAAAATTATCAATGGGCAAGCCGAAGTAATTACAGAAAGGTGTATAGGTTGTGGTAATTGCATTAAGGTTTGTAGTCAGGATGCTAAGGTTTTTCTGCTCACTCGTTCGGAGGTAAAGGACTTATTGCAATCGGACAGTAAAGTTGCTGCAATTGTGGCGCCTAGTTTTCCCGCCGAGTTTACAGAGGTTAAGGATTACCATAGCTTTGTGGGCATGATGCGCACCCTTGGTTTCGATTATGTATTTGAGGTAGG
>Ga0265295_1005240_pt1 | contig 16745 bp, 14 predicted proteins | sample Munlansysbiofilm_FD_192503 | JGI IMG/M metagenome (GOLD analysis project Ga0265295, IMG submission 192503) | Leachate microbial communities from a municipal landfill in Southern Ontario, Canada - Methane capture system biofilm | ecosystem: Engineered > Solid waste > Landfill > Unclassified ...
GTTTTTTCCACAGCAGAATCATCTACATAAACAACACTGAATGCACCTTGATAACTATTATAAATAAATACTTCTGCTTCTACGTATTTACCAGCGATATCCGGTAAATCACTTTCAGTGAAAACACCGGTTGGATTAACTGTATATTTTGTAATGCCTATAAATTTTGTTGGATCAGTTGGATCAACAAAGCGATATGGGTTATTGGCATCGGATGAAGCCTCTACTTTACCAGTCAATAAATACGGTGTAGAATAGAACTCTGCATCATCAACGTCATGCGCCATAATCTGATCAATTGTAATGGCTTCTGCTTCTTCAAACGGATCAAATCCTTCAGCTTCCTGGGATACTTTTTCAGAAGTTGCACCATAAGCAAACTGCGGCATATTATTGTACACATCTTTTTCACCACGCATCACAACAATATCGCCAACAGCACGTGCTTCAGCTGCTACATAAGCAAAAATATATCCGGTTTCATCTGCAATAATTAAGCTTTTTCCAATTGCATGAACGATTGTTCCTTCGATACGAACTTTTGCATCTTTTAGGGTTGTCGATTGCTTCATTTGCGCAACAGTCATTGGCGTATATTCATCTGCAACAACCGTAATTGTCATTGGTCTTGTTGCTGTTTGTTTACCATATTTAACAGTTGCAGTCAATACTACATCTGTTTCTTCAGCCGGCAGTGTAACCAATGCACGGTAATACAGATCATGATTGAAATTTGTATCCCAATCCGGATACTCATCAATAACAACCACATCTTCATTATCAGAAGCCCATGTAACCGTTACTTCTTGATTACCTTGTACAAACTTAGGTAATGGAAATGATCCTACAATTTCATCACTTTCCTGAATGTACAATTTTTGGGCAAAAGCTTCGGCTTCTTCATTGGACTGACAGCCGACAACACCTATTGCTAGAAAAGCAAATAGGATAACTAAAAATAATTTTTTGAACGTGAATTGAAAATTCATTTTATATTATTTTCCTCCCTATATTTATTCTACTTCCATCACATCGTATAAACGCGCTTGATCTTCTGGGTTGAGGACATCTCCATTATAACGCGGAGCATCCCCGACCGATAATTGATACTGTCCGTTTGCATATTGATAAAAAGCAACGCCACCGATGATGTTGTAGATTTTACCTACTTCAAAAACTTCTTCAACATTGTATGGGGTAATTACGGAATTACCAAAATAAATGTCAAACATTTCGCCATTACTGTTTTTTGCTTCCACTACATAGTAATCTTCTCCACTGCCAGTGGTTTTCGCAGAAATTTTAACACATTCCAGATTGTTTAACTGCACAACTGCTCCATAATATGGTTCCAATCCGGCACCACCGTCTAAATCATCTGCTTCCAAAACAGGAATTTCCGGAGCACTGTTTTCAATAACTGCACTGGCATCCGCCAATCCGGTTAATTGTGTTCCATAGTCTCCCTGATATTCGAGCTGACAGGTCAATTCAAAAATATCACCAATTTTATAGTATCGGTAGTAAGCCAGGGAATACCCGTAAAACGCATATACAGCGCCTTTTCCACTCACTACTTCACCATCATCATCAAAAGAGTCTTCGTAAGCATCCTGCAGAAACATATTATTGCCGTTTGTGCGAATCAACTGGACAGTAATTCTAAACTTTGTTCCTGATTGAAATTCATCATGATTTTGTAACATATATAATAATGATGTCTGTACAATTTCTTTGGAATAATTAAAATTGGGATCTGTTTCTCCCCAAACTCTTTTCTCCGAAAGACGGGCCTTCTCATGTGCCTGTAAACAGGTATTATGATATTTTGATTCAACAGCAAATGTATATTTACTGTAGGCAAGTTCGATTTCTTCTAAATTGAGTAACCGATACTCTGCACTGCTGGCAGGACGATACCAAACCCAAGCCAAATAACGATTGCCTGTGGAATCTACACGGTCCCCCTCTGCTTCCAAAACAATTGAAGTCGCATCCGCCAATGTTTCCTTAACAAAACTACTGGCTGCTTTTCCCCATGCTTCTACACGGCCGGTTGATTCGGGTGTATTGATACCTAAAAACCGTATTGTTATTGTTTGGTAAGCACCAACATACACACTGATGGTATCGCCGTCAACGCTGCGATTGAGCGTTACTTCACCGATTCCATCCGTAATGAAATTTTTCCCAGAGTAACTGGCGGTCAGTGGTGTTGATTCTGTAAGGGTTGTATCTAATTCGATTGGTCCTTGAGGTTCGTCCGGTTTACATCCTACTAGCCCCAATGCAATGACAAATAATAATAATCCTCTTAATAATTTCTTCATGTCTATCACTGATTAGATTCGAAAATTATCCGATACGGCTAACAGCATCTGCAAGAGCGGTTGCTACACTGGTTTTTAAAACGAGAATCTGAGCTAAAGCTGTTCCGACTTCATCACGAACACCGCTTGATCCAGCCCATGCTGCATCAACGAAGTAATTCCAGCCATTGCCTGAATATTCCAGTGTTGCATTATGCACTTTTGAAAAATCAGATTGTGCAGGTGTTGGATTATTTAAGAAGGATTCGTATATTTCTAATTCATAAGCAGAATGTCTAACTGGTAAATACCCTGTCTTCATCGCAAACATTGCAGTATTTTCCGGTGTTAAACAGTGTTTGATAAATAACCAGGCAGCTAGTTTCTGCATATCACTTGCCTGTGAGAAAATAGTGAAGTTTGTTCCCTGTTGAATAACATATTTGTGATCTGCATCTTTATAAGGAATTGGCGCGGCATTCCAGCTGGAAATGGAATCTGCATAATGGCTAATACCACCTGTTGATCCGACATTCATCAAAATTTTACCATTGATAAAGAAGTTGGAGCCATATAAACCTTCCCAAACTTCCGGGACATTCATGACATTGTCTTCAGCTAATCCTTGTAAATAGGTTAATGCCTGACTTGCTTTTTCATCTGTAGCAAAGTCAAGGGTTCCTCTCTGTACATCTACAACACCGCTGTCTCCACGATACAAAGCACCGGTGTACTTTCCATCGAATTGATGAATGATTGTAGTAAATAGGTTTCCTGTTGAATCATACATTAAAGGTAGAAATTCAGAAGCAGCCAAATTGGTAGCAATATCTCCCAGCCATGCATATTGTTTATCGGTCAAATCATCAACGATATCATAAATAGTTGTTGACAATGTTTCTAATTCAGCCCATGTAGTTGGCGGAGTCAATTCAAAATGATCAAAGAAATCCTTATTATAAACCATTACTTCAGTAGACTTGTTAAACGGTAATCCTTTAAAAGATCCGTCTAAATCAAACATCGTATTTTCTGCTACATATCCTTCAAGGAAATCATCAATTTCTGCTTGAGTGTAGCCAATACGGGGATCAGTGGCGTCCATAAAGCCATTCAATGAAATAATAGAATCGGTAATCAGATACTCTGCAAAGTGATCAGGATAACCAACGCTCATTGTTGGAGCAAGTCCACCAGAAATGTCATTGACTGTAGCCTTTTTCATTTCGGTATAGGAACCATTCACTATATCAAGAGTAATGTTAACATTTGGGTATTCTTCATTGAAGCTTTCAATTAATTCAAGAATAACGTCTTGAATTGCTTTTCCAAATTGAATTCGGAAAGTAATATCAACAGATGTTTCTGCCTGTAGTTCTTCAATGGTTAATACTTCGTATTGACTGCTTGATTGAGTGTTTTTACAACCAGCCATTACAAATGCACTTACCATAATTAAAACGAATAATAATAATTTTTTCATTTACAATTTTCCTTTCTAAAATTGGTTTTATATAATCAGTGGTTTCCCACAAATTACCCTTTGATTCCACTGCGCGATACACCACGCATAATGTATTTTCTTAAAATAATAAACACAATTATCAACGGTACAGTAACCAATGTTGCCGCAGCCATCTGGAAGTTTATGATAGTACTTGTATCATCTGTTGCTTTAAATATTGTTAACAATCCGTTGCTGACTAAATACATGGTTGGTTTCTTCGCAACCAAATTCGGCCAAATGAAGGCATTCCACGCTCCCATCATACTAAGAATGGTAATCGTTGTAATGGTCGATTTAGCCATTGGAATCATCACTCGGAATAAATATTTGAAATCGCCTGTGCCATCCACTTTGGCGGCCAAATAAAGTTCGTTGGGAATCTGCATAAAGGTTTGACGCAGGAAAAAGATGTAAAATACACTTGTTGCAAACGGTAATACCAACGCCCAGTATGTATTGATCATACCGAACTGAATGACAGTTGTGTAGTTACTGATGATGAATATTTCTCCAGGAATCATCATTGTTGCAAGCAACAAAGAAAACAATCCGTTTTTAAATTTGAAATTGAGTCTTGCGAAAGCAAAAGAAGCAAAAACAGTAGTAAACAAGGTTCCGATTGTGGTTAACAAACCAACCAGTATGGTGTTTAAATAAATCCGAAGAAAGTTGGAACCACGGTCAGCAGCATATACGATTGCTCCCATAAAGTTTTCCCACAGCCATTCTTTTGGAAAGAAAGAAATTCTTGTTTCAGCCAGTTCATTTGTACTGCGGAGTGCGGTAGCAACCATCCAATAAAATGGGATTAAAATAAATAATGCAACTGCGATAAGGAAAGCGTAAACAAGGATGGTGAATAATGTCTTCTTAACCCGATATTTTTTTAATTCGGTTTCCGACATGAATAATTCTGTTTCATGCATAGTCACACCTCCTAGTAATGTACCCGTTTCTTACTGACTTGCAATTGTACAAGCGTAATCAACATGATAATTCCAAATAAGATTAAAGCAGAAGCAGAAGCTTTCGACAACTCACCCTGAACACTTCTATTTTCCAGTTTTTGATATGTATATCCAACTAATGTAATTAATAAATTAGGATCTGTCAACGGACCAAACCTTCCGTTAAAAATGGCAATAACACTCGAATATGCTTTAAAGGCACCAATGAATGAAGTGATTGTAATATAGGCAATCATTGGAGAAAGAAGTGGCACCGTGATTTTAGAAAATACTCTTCTTCTTGGGGTAGCATCAACTTGTGCTGCCTGATAGTATTGTTTATCAATACTTTGCATCCCCGATAGAAATACGAGAATTTTGAAAGCTAGTCCATTCCAAATAGTATAAATGGTCAATACAAACAAGCAAGTCAGATAAGTTGGGTTCTGCCCCATAATCGGACTCGTCCAGGGAACCGGATCCAATCCTATAGCCATTAATGCTGAATTGATCAACCCTGATCTTGCGGAAAACAAAACCGAGAAAACCAAACCCAAAGCAATAGTGTTTGTTACATAGGGTAAAAAATAAATAGTCTGTAACAGGGCTTGAAATCTTTTGATACTGTTCAGTGCGACGGAAATCAACAGGGCAATTATAACTGATAATGGAACAGATACAATTACCATAATTGAAGTATTCAATAAAGCACTTTTGAATGTGTCATCTTTGAACACGGTAATAAAATTGCCTATTCCAATTCCAATATATGTTCCGTTGATGGTTTCTCCAAAATGCTGAATCCATCCGTCAGCTGCCGGGGTGTCATACCATACACCAAAGGTATATCCCCGCATAAATGCCAACATAACCGTGTTTATAATGGGGTAGAATGTAAAAACGGCCATTAACAAGAGGGTAGGTGCCAAAGCCAATAAGGCTTTCCACTTATCGTTTTTATATTCCAACATTATTTTATCCTCGCGCCGGTCTCTTTGTTAAAGACAAAAATTTTATTGTAATCAAAATGGATTACTTGGTTGGGAGCAAGATTACGATCGGCAAAAACAATAGCCCGTAAAGGTTCCTGATATCCTTCCACCTGGAACAAGGCCATAGTATCACGGCCAATATGTTCCACTAAATCAATAACGCCTTTGATTTTTCCATTTTCTTTTGTTTCAAAAAATTCGGGGCGAATACCAATATAAACTTCTTGATTGTCTGCTTTTATTGATTCCAGTTCATATCCATTAATCATTTTCAATACATTGTTTTCGATTACACCTTCAATAATATTGATTGGCGGATTGCCCAGAAATTTCGCAACAAACATATTTTGTGGTTCATCGTATACATGTTGTGGTTTATCTTTTTGTTGTTCCAAACCAAAATTCATTACAACAATCTCATCGGAAATGCTCATTGCTTCTTCTTGGTCATGCGTTACGAAGATGGTGGTAATTCCTGTTTCTCTTTGAATACGTTTAATTTCTTCTCTTGTCTGAAGACGTAAACGGGCATCCAAATTTGATAATGGTTCATCCAATAATAAAACTCTTGGTTTTTTTACTAAAGCTCTGGCAATTGCAACCCGCTGCTGTTGTCCGCCTGATAATTGAGCCGGTTTACGCTCCATTAATTCTCCAATGTGGACCAATTCTGCCATTTCATGGGCACGCTGTAATGCTTCCTGCTTTGGTACATTTAAATTTTCCAATGGAAACATAATGTTTTGTAAAACAGTCATATGGGGATAGAGAGCATAGTTTTGGAACACCAGTCCAATTCCTCTCTTCTCCGGTGGCATAAAAGTAACGTCTTCTTCCCCGAAAAATATCTGTCCCGCTGTTGGTTTATGCAGTCCTGCTATCATGTATAAAGTGGTACTTTTGCCACATCCACTGGGGCCCAGCAATCCAATCAGCTTCCCTGCCGGAATGGTTACAGTAAAATCATCTACTGCCCTGGTTTCTTTTCCTGTTTTGTCAACAAATATTTTTGTTAGATTTTGCATTCTTACATCAACACTGGTTAATTTTTTCGCATTCATTTGTTCCATTCTTCTGCTCCTTGTTTTTTATTTTCTACTATTATTATATCATATAAGGCAAAATAGATAAAGGAATTTTTACTTTCTCTTCTCTATATTTTTCTTTAAGAAAAGCAAAAAAACTGGATCACTCCAGTTTATCTTGCAAAGAAATACCACAGAGCGACAACAATGCCTAAGAGCAAAATTAGGACAAAGAAAAATTTGGGCGCTCTTTTCAAAAAGGTAATCAATCCAATTAAAACCACAATTACTAATAAAACGGTAATTGCAGCATAAACAACATAATATCCATTATCTAAAAAATCAAGTACTTTGTTCCACAACGGTTCAATAATAGCTTCAACTTGAGTATTTATTCCTTGGATAATTGCTTTAATACTCTCCATAATTTCCCCTCCATAAATGAGATACTACTATTATACTATAATTTTTTCTTCCCTTCAAGTGCTTTTTTCAAAGTTATTTCATCTGCATACTCAATATCTGCTCCAACAGGCAATCCATATCCTATTCGATAGACGGAAACCTCCATTTTTTCTACCATTTTTTGTATATAAAGTGAAGTCATCTCGCCGGGAATAGTAGAAGGTAGCGCTAAAATCACTTCTTTGATTTTTTCTTCTTCGATTCGTTTTAATAACGAAGACAGCTGAATATCCTCAGGTCCAATCCCATTTATGGGAGAAATCGTTCCCGCAAGAACATGATATTTTCCGTTAAAATGATTTAATTTTTCAAAGGCAATAACATCTTTGCTTTGTTCGACTACCAATAAGGAGGGTTCCCGTGTTTCGTCCAAACATATATCACAGATTTCTTGATCCGTAATCGTCCCGCATATGTGACATGTTTTTATTTTAGAAATGGCCTGATTAAGAGCCTGCGCAAATAGTCTTACTTTTTCTTTGTCAAGCTTTGTTATCGTAAACATTGCCAGGCGTTCTGCTGTCTTTGGACCAATCCCCGGATACATTTCAAAATATTGAACCAATTGATCGAATGATTCAGGATATTTCATAAACTAAAATAACCCACCCATATTTAATAGAGCACTGTATTTCTCCATCTTTTCTTTGGTTGTTTTATCTATTGTATGATAGGTTTGACGACAGGCAGAAACAATCATCTCTTCGAGCATTTCGATATCTTCTTTGCCTTCAATCATAAAATCAGAAGCAATATGAACTGCTTTCAATTCTTTTGTTCCTGTCATTTCAATGCTGACTACACCACCGGCAGTACCCGAAAAAATGGTCTCTTCTATTTCTTTTTGTGTTTGCATCATTTCATCCTGCATTTTTTTGATTTTTTTAATTAGTGCTTGTTGATTCATGGGTTCCTCCTTTATTCAAACTTTACAATACTTTCGCCAAATAAACCAATCGTATCACTTACTATTCGGTCTTTTGGATCAGCTAAAGTATCTTCTTTTTCACTGATGACCAATTCCGGGTCATCAATTGGTGATAAGGTCGGATATTTTGTTCCGATATTATACTGGTTAATATATTCTTGCCTTTTTTCCAACCAAATCCGATCCGGTAAAGCAATATAGTGATAACTGTTTCCGAAAGCATGGAATAAAATACGAAGTGATTTGTTTTTAAAAGAAGGTCGCATTACTTGGTTGCAGAAAGCAGCTGTTGCAAAGGTTATAATTAAAGCATTATTCCCAACTGCTACAATATTTCCTAATTTTAACGTTTCAACGATGCCAATGTCTTCCAATTTAGTTCGTTTTTCTAAATTTTCCCAAATTTCTTTAATTCTTTTTGCTTCGTTGCGCGCTTCCGGCATCCGTGCTTCGTGTAAAATCTTTTCAATGCTTTTCACATTGTAATCACGATAGGCAATATCAATCGAAGAATCGTCTTTTTCCTGTTTTTCTTCAATCTTTACTGCTTCTTTTACCGTTGGTCGAATCGTACTCAATTCCTTTTCCAACAATTCTTTTTCCCGGTCAAAAAGATTTCCTTCTCTTTTGGTTATTACCAACTGTGATTTTGGTTTTTCTGTTTCCTGTATAACCTCAACCGGGGTTTCTTCTTTTTCCGGTTCAGCGAAAACCGCTTTTGTTTCAGATGAATCCGGTTGTGTTTCTTCTTCTTTTTGCTCTTCGGCTTCTTTACTGTCTTCATCGTTTTTCTTTACAGAAAGATCGTCTTTATTTACTTCAACTGTTGGGCGAGAAAATTCTTTGAAATCAACTTTTTCTTCAATTGGCTTTTTAAATTCCTGAATCGGAACCAAATCCTCTGTGAACAGTACGATTTGATCATCTGTTTTCTTTGTCTTCTTTACGACGGACGGTTTTTGAGAAAAACCTTCAGACAATAATTCATACATTTTCTTTTCCAGTTTGTTTACTTTATCAATTAGTCCAGATAAGTCAAATTCCTTGGGTATCTCATTTTTGTTCATGTTTTGTTTTATGTAGTCAATATCTTCCTGCAGATATTTTACTTCATTAATTAAATTAGTCCATTCCGGGCTTGCTTTCTGTTTTTCCAGTGTTTCAATCCGATTCACCAAATCACTGTCCACTTTTCCCTGCTGGTTATTATCCAATTTGTTTTTAAAATTGGATAATGTCATCTTTAATACCTGTAAATCTTCCTGGATTACACTTAATTTCCTTTCGATATCTGAGGACATGGATTCGGTACCGCCGCTTGCAGCCGGTCTCTTTTCCAAATCGGTAATCCGATTAATTAAAGACGGAAGTTCTAATTTATTCAGTTCATTAACAATTCTATTTACTTTCAAATCAAGCATGGATACTTTTTCATCGTCCAATCGTTCTTCCTCGGGAGCAAAATCCTCAAGTAAAGCAACTTTACGTTCCAGTTCCACAATGCGATTTAAGAAATTCAATTCTTCTTTAGAAATATTCATCATTTTGATGATTGCTATTTCCAAATAAATGCGTGGGGTTGGCGAGTATTTAACTTTCGCCTGTACATCACTTAAAACATCAATGTAGAAAAATATTTTATCGAAACTGCATTGCTCAGCAAGTGTTTTAAATGCTTCCTTTTCAAATATGTATTTTGCATACATAACAGAATCAACATTTTTAAATAAGAGCATGTCGCGATAGAACTGCAATAAACTGTTAACCAATTTGCCAACTTCTTTACCGGATTCTATCAATTGGCCAACGACTTCCAACGCACCGTTGATTTCTTTCTTTTCAAAGTATTCTGCAAGTTGAATCATACGGTCATAACTCAAATTACCTGTAACCAAATTTACTTCTTCAATGGTTACTTTTTCATTGCTGTATGAAATAGCCTGATCCAGAATACTCAGGGCATCACGAAGACCTCCTTCAGCGGCTTCACTGATTGCATTGACTGCTTCCTCAGAAATTTCAGCACCTTCATTATTGGCAACAAGGCGCAGTTTCTGAGCTATTTCATTGACGGAAAGTAATTTAAAATCAAAACGTTGGCAACGGGAAATGATAGTTGCCGGCAATTTCTGTGGTTCTGTTGTCGCTAAAATGAAAATAACATGTTTTGGTGGTTCTTCCAATGTTTTCAACAATGCATTGAATGCACCAGCACTTAGCATGTGAACTTCATCAATAATGTAAATTTTATATTTTGCTCCACCCGGTAAAAACCGGACTTTATCCCGAATTTCACGGATTTCATCCACGCCATTATTACTGGCAGCATCGATTTCTATTACATCCGGACTGATACTGTCACTTATTTCATGACAGGAAACACAGCGATCGCAGGGTTCAATTAAATCCGGATTTCTGTTTTCACAGTTCAATGTTTTGGCGAAAATACGGGCAATAGTTGTTTTTCCTGTTCCACGTGGGCCGCTTAACAGATAAGCATGAGAGATTTTATTGTTGGCGATTGCATTCTGAATTGTTTTTACAACGACATCCTGGCCAACTACTTCTCTGAATAGCTGGGGTCGGTACGTACGATATAAAGCTTTGTATGCGATTTTCATCCCTCCTTCCCTTTGGTAACCGGTATGTTCATTATATCATAAGAATCGGAATAATTAAAGAGTGATTTTCTTTTTTTTCGCAAATAAAAAACACTCTTAAAGAAGAGTGCTTCTTTTAACCTTATTCAACGGTTACGTTTGTAGCTTGTAAACCACGATTGCCTTGAGCGGATTCAAAAGTTACTTTTTGGCCTTCTTGTAAAGCCTTCACTCCTGGAGTTTTAATTGCGGAAAAATGTACAAAAATATCTTCGCCATTTTCTGTCTTAATAAAACCATAACCCTTTTCTGAATTAAACCATTTTACAGTTCCTGTCATGTTGAGAAACCTCCTTATTAACAAATTGTAATCAAACTAATAAAAAAACGCATAGTAACCAAAAAGATTGTGAATCACCATACGTTACTCTAAACCATTTTAAATTACGTCCTTATCTTAGCACTAATAAATCAAATTGTCAAGCAGTTTCGCTTTTATTTTTGTTTGTTGAATTATATTGACAAGTTTTCATTTTGTGATATAATAAACGAAAGAAACGTTGATGAGAAAAGTACTTATTTACCATCTGAATTAGTGACATAAGGACAGTGAAAACTTATGCAGATCAATAAGGAAAGAACACTCGGAGTTGTTAGAAGAAGCCTAGTAGAACTAACTGTAGGACTTGCATTAAAAGTCATTCAAGTGCATTGGTTATGACCAATGAACAAAGGTGGTACCGCGGATTTTTTCGTCCTTTGGAGTGTGGCTCTAAGGGATTTTTTATTTTTTTAGGAGGAAGTCATGAAAACAACAGTCCATTATTTATTAAAAAATTATCAAAATTTATTAGGAAAAAAGGTTATCTGTGAAGGGTGGATCCGTACCAATCGCGATCAAAAAGAATTTGGTTTCATTCAGCTTCATGACGGATCCGCTTTTCCAACTATTCAGATTGTCTATGATCGCTCGCTGGAAAATTTTGATATGATATCAAAATACCGGGTTGGATGCAGTTTACGCGTTGAAGGAACTTTGGTTGCTTCTCCCCATCCAAAACAGCCTTTTGAAATTAAGGCAACTAGTATTGTCTTGGAAGGGGACTGCCCGGAAGATTACCCCATCCAACCTAAACGGCACAGCAAGGAATTTTTACGTGAACAGGCTCATCTCCGTATGCGGACAAATTTATTTCAGGCTGTTTTTAAAGTAAGAAGTCTTCTTGCTTATGCTATCCATGATTATTTCAGAAAAAAAGAATTTCTTTATGTGCATACACCTATTATAACGGCAAGTGATGCGGAAGGTGCCGGAGAGATGTTTCAAGTCACCACCCTGCCATTATCCTCTATCCCCAAAACAAAAGAAGGAATGGTGGACTTTAGCCAGGATTTCTTTGGAAAGCCTGCCAATCTCACCGTTTCCGGTCAGTTGGAAGCTGAAACATTTGCTTTGGCTTTTAAAAATGTTTATACATTCGGTCCTACTTTCCGCGCTGAAAACTCCAATACAACACGGCATGCTTCTGAATTTTGGATGATTGAACCGGAAATGGCTTTTGCTGATTTAAATGACGACATGGATATTATTGAAGAAATGTTGAAGCATGTCATAGGCTATATTTTGGAACATGGAAAAAATGAACTTGATTTCTTTGACCAATTCGTTGCCCCCGGCAAATTAAAACAATTGACTGATTTTCTCCAATCGACCATTGTCCGCTGTGATTATACCAAAGCAATCGAAATATTCCAACAGGCAAACCATCCTTTTGAAAACCAAATTAATTATGGGGATGATTTATCTACTGAGCATGAAAAATATTTAACTGATGTCTATTTCAAAGCTCCTGTTTTCGTAACCAACTGGCCTAAAGATATCAAAGCCTTTTATATGCGTCTTAACGATGATCATAAAACAGTGGCAGCGGTTGACTTGCTCGTTCCCGGAAGCGGTGAGTTGGTTGGCGGAAGCCAAAGAGAAGAGCGACTTGATTTATTACATACCCGCATGAAAGAATTGAACATCCCCGTTGAATCAATGAAATGGTACACAGATTTAAGAAAATACGGAGGTACTGTTCATGCCGGATTCGGTCTCGGGTTCGAACGGTTGGTGATGTATGTCACTGGCGTAGAAAACATACGTGATGTGATTCCATTCCCACGTACTCCTAAAAACTGTGAATTCTAATAGAAAAAGTCATAAACGTTTCGGTTTATGACTTTTATTTTATTCTGCAATTTCCTTTGCTCTTTTTAATACTGTTTTCGTAATTAAAGGACCGGCCAATTCATAGATAAGCGTTGCTGTAAGCACAACAGCTCTTATTTCCTGTGCATAGTGGGGGACAACACTGCTGGCAACTACCGTCAGTCCAATCGCAACACCGGCCTGCGGTACCAATGCCCAACCCAAATACTTACGGACAGCATGACTGCTTTTCGCTACCACTGCTCCCAAGTAAGCACCTCCTACTTTTCCAACAACACGCATTATTACATATACCGTTCCGATAATACCAACCGTTGTCAAAACTGTCAGATTCAAATCAATACCGCTTATCACAAAGAACAGAATAAAAATCGGAGGAACATAACGATCGACCAAATACATAATAGTGTTCATTTCTTCGCCACTTGTCGTATTGGTAAACACTGCTCCAATCATCATACAGGCAAGCAAAGTTGAAAAATCAAAATCAGGAAACCAACTCTTGGTTATGTCTGCCATTGCAACTACTATGAACAAAAGGGCGACAATTACACTGATACGGTTGCTTCTCCCTGTGAACCATTTCAGTAACAGAGATAATACAATCCCAAACAAAAAACCAATCGCCAGGCTCGATATAATTTCAACAAAAGGCTTAGCTATCATCCATCCCAAGCTTCCGCTCTGTGAGCCAATCGCCTGGGCAATTGCAACAAAAATTCCAAAAAAGATAATTGCAGTTGCATCATCAATTGCAACAACACTCATTAAATTTTCAGTGACTTCCCCTTTGGCACGGTATTGCTTAATAACCATTAAGGTCGCTGCCGGTGCCGTAGCTGCAGCAATGGATGATAAAACCAATGCAAACTTAATTTCCACTTTCATTAATATTAAAACGATAAAAACAGCCAAAATAGCAAATAAAGATTCAAATGCTGCAATGATGATTGGTTTTGCTCCTACCCGTTTGAAATAACTTAACTTAAATTCCGTTCCGATTGTAAAAGCAATAAATCCCAATGCAATTTTTGGAATAATTCCAAGTTCTTCAATAATACTTTCCGGAAACAATTTCCAACCCCATAACGAAAAAATGGGACCTATTAATAGGCCACCTACCAAATATCCGGTAACATTTGGAAGTCGAAGCGCTTTGGTAATTTTACTAAATAATAATCCTGTCAGGATAATAATTCCCATGTAAAAAAGAATCATATTAATGTTTATATCCTCGGACCGATTCAATAGGAAGGGTAAATAATATTCCTGTGTCTGGTTCATCAATATTTCCCACTACCTGATCGATAACTTTCTCAATAATTGCTATCTGTTCAGTTTTGACTACCATAAAAAGCGTTCTGTTTTCTTTGCGGTCAGCATCCAACAAATGGCGGAAAGAACCAAATATTCCCAATTCATGACGGCTCATTAGTTCTCTGACCATTCCTGTTGTCCGAAAAATTGTTGCACCACTGATTTGATTATTCGCCAGTTCTTCCAACAGTGCATCCAGTTTTTCTATTTTATTTAAGACAAAAACCAATAGTTTCATTACAACACCTCTTTTTATCTATTATACTCCGTTTTTTGAAATCTTCAAGTAAAAAAGACAAAACGTTTCAGTAACGTTTTGTCTTCTTTTTTTAGTGTTCCCAGGGGATGTAATAATCTGTCAGTCCCCATTTATCATCGTTGATTGCAGTTTCCAGCAAGCTGATATAGACATTGAATCTTCTTGTTCTGTTTTTTGTTCCTGTTTCTATGTAATAATACAAACTGTCTAAATCAGTAAAGCTGTACGGCTCTTCATTTAAGCTTGGAAGAGGATCGCCATTAAAGGTAATGTAATAGTCATAGATAACAGCTCCTGCACTGTTTTTCGGTAAAAACAATTCGAAAGAATAGAATCCACTGATATTACGTCCAAAGACAAACCTTCTTGATTCCCCGTACGGGTGATAGAATAAGTAAGTATCATTGTTAATGTCCAGAATCTGTGTAAATGTTAAAAATTCACTGACAGTAGTAGCTCTGGTTGATCCAATCGCTACTTCAGTTACAAAATTTTTCACATTAAACACAATTGTTTGGTTTTTAAGTGGTGATGTTGCATCATAAACCGGAACAATTTGAAGTGGATTAAATACATAATATACATCAAACAAAAGCGAAACATTGTATTTTATATCAATAACGGTTATGTGATAATACACATCCATCTTATTGGCTTCTGTTCGGTCTTCTGATAATACACGATATGTAATAATAACGCTGTTGTCCACTTCCGGATCTTCTGATTCAATTGGTTCTTCCCCAGTTTCCGGATATACTGTAAAGTCCGTAGCTAATGAAGCTGCGATATCTTCTTCGGTGGAGTTGATGTTTACAGGTGCAGTCCAGTACCATTCGCTGGTATCCCGATTATATGCCTTTCGCTGAATGGAAGCCCCATACGGTAAAAACGACATGAAATATGGAAAATATTCATTAAGAGGTGTATTGTCTACTTTACCGTCAATACGGAAATTTTCAATATGATCGATATCTGCTTCATCATAATCAATTCCAGCAAAATACACAATTGGTGTATATTCTCCTTCAATCGGAGTTCCGTCCTCATCAGATACAGCTATTTTTGGATAGGATGTTTCACTGGCCGTTTCGGAAAAACGAATATCAAACAGATATGCATTAATACCAAGATTTTTTGTGATTACAAGCGGATTGCTCAGGGTAATGATTTCTCCATCCCGATTATAAAATATCGTAAATGTATATAAACCCGGCAGTGTCGTATAATCCATATTGATGTTTAAGAGTACGTCCGCACTGCCACTGATTCCTATAATGTCTTCACTGGTATAAGGTGTACCGGTCAATGTTTGTCCCGATACGGAATAGGAAAAGTATTGGTTCGGATTCTGTGTTTCCAACTGATAAATAGAGGTGGCAATCTCCGAATTCACTCCCAGATCCAATGAAAATATGGAATTTACTGCTTCTCTGGTTGCGAAAACATTGTCGATACTTACTCTGTTCCCGTTTCGGTAAACAATTTCAATATCAAGTAACCGTTCTTTTATAAAATGAATATACGGTTGGGTTGTTTGATTTTCTGCTTCAACCACATATGTTATTTTAAAAATCCGATATCCATTGTCGTGTGTCATTTCGTTGAATGTAGCTGAAAGCAATTCAGAAAACGGCGATAACGTAATATGATTGAAGTTGGCGATATGATAAAGCGTATTGTGAAGATAAGGTTCGGTAATTTCCGGATCGGTACTTGAAGTTACTGTTAAAGCTGTTTCATTTGCCAAGGTACTCAGTCCCAAATCATAGCCAAAATCAATTTCTGTCTCAAAACTGGTTACCTCAGGATCCACCTCATAATTACCTAGTGTGTCATAACTTAAGGAAACCAATTGATTTCTGCTGGATTCACCATTCAAGAAATCAACAGTTGTATAAGTTGTTTCAGCGAAGAATATTTTATATTGGAAAGTATAGGTTCCTGTTACCAAGTCATCGGACATATTAAACTGAACAGAGAATAAACCGCCATCGACTGTACTTACTGTCAGGGTATAGTAATAGGTACTGACCAATGTTGCTCCATAATATAAACTGACAAATGGTTCAATGCTATAACCGTCGACCAATAATCCAGCAGTATCGGTAAAGTCAAAACGAATAAACGTATTAACCGGAACAGTGGAAAATGTACCCAAATTTTGGTTGACATCATCAATAT
>Ga0265295_1005241_pt1 | contig 16745 bp, 13 predicted proteins | sample Munlansysbiofilm_FD_192503 | JGI IMG/M metagenome (GOLD analysis project Ga0265295, IMG submission 192503) | Leachate microbial communities from a municipal landfill in Southern Ontario, Canada - Methane capture system biofilm | ecosystem: Engineered > Solid waste > Landfill > Unclassified ...
GGCCATGCCGGCCATGCCGAGAACGAACGCGCCGACGCCCTGGCCCGTCAGGCCATCGCCGATCTTAGAGCGCGGAACGAGGCTTAAGAAATCCTTTAGGGCGTCCCCCCCCCCTTTGCCTGGGCAAAGGCCGCCTGCACCGCGTCCGCCGTCAGCAATTCGGGCAACAGCGCGCCATCGGGAGCGCCTTGGCCAAACACCGCGTTGAAGGGCAGGCCGTAACGGCCGAAGCGGGCCAGGAATGCGGCAATGGCGTCATCGGGCCGGGTCCAATCACCCCGCATCGCCACCACACCGGGCGCTGTCAACATCCCCACCGCCGGTTCGCGGTCGAGAACGGCGCTTTTGTTGAAGCGGCAGGTCAGGCACCAATCGGCGGTGATGTCCACCATGACCACATGCCCGTCCGCGACCAAGGCCGGGATCGCGTCCGGATCGAAGGGCCGCCAAAGCGCATCCTGTTTGCCGGATGCCGCCGGCTCCGCCGCCGGAAGCCCCTCCATTCCCACCGCCAGCAGCGCCGCCCCGGCGAAAAGAACCGTCAGCGCGGCCCGCAGCCGGACGGTCAGCTTCGTTCGCGCTAAGAGCCCGGCCAGCAAGGCAGCGGCCAGAACGCCCACGATCAGCGCCAACGGCGCGCCGGCCGCGCCGGTCGCACCGGTCGCACCGGCCAGAACCCAAAGCAGCCATCCGCCCGTGCCCAGCATCAGAAAGCCGAACAGGAAACGCAGTCTTTCCATCCAGCGTCCGGGCCGGGGCAGGAATCCGGCCAGACCGGGGGCGAGCGCCAGGATCAGATAGGGTGCTGCCATGCCGATCCCCATCGCGGCAAAGATCAGCAGGATATCCGCCGGACCGCGCGCCAAGGCGAAACCCAGCGCCGTACCGACAAAGGGCGCGGAACAAGGCGTCGCCAACAGGGTCGCCAGCGCCCCGGCGGCGAAATCGCCGCCCCAGCCCCGCCGGACCCCCCCGCGCGAGGACAGTGTGGGCGATGCGATTGCAAACGCCCCCCACAGATTGGCGGCGAACAGCGTCATCACCAGAATCATCGCCGTCAGGAACAAGGGCTGCTGGAACTGGATTCCCCAGCCTATCTGAGCCCCTACGGCCTTCAGCCCTGCCAACCCCAGGGCCAAAACCAGAAAGGATGAAACGACGCCTGCCGCCGAGGCCAGGAAACCGCCGCGAACCCGCCAACGTTCCATCCCCGAGGATGACACCAGCGACAAAAGCTTGAGCGACAGAACCGGCAGCACGCAGGGCATGACGTTCAGGATCAACCCGCCCAGAAAGGCGATGCCCAGCATCGCGAGCAAAGTCTGCCCCCCGGTCTTGGCCGGGACGGAAACAGCCGCGCTCGTGGCTTCCAGGGTGCGGCCATCCTCGGCCAGGGTCACGGTCAGACGCTCGCCGGTCAGGTCGGCAGGGCCATCTTCCGCTTTCGCCGTGAAGCGGAAACGGACGCGCCGCCCGCCATCCTCCAGGATCGGTTCGGGCCGCCCGAAGGACACGCCCTCGGGTCCCTCGACGAACAGTTCCGGGCGGGCAAGCGGCGGATCGGCGGCAACCACCGCCTCCAAAGCGCCGGCCCCGTTCGTTTCGATCGCTTCCAGCCGCAGCCCTTGCACCGCACCGTCGCCCGGCACCCGCGCCTGGAAACGATCGATCGCATGGGCGAAGGACGACGCGCCGGCTGGCCCCGATGGCAGATCGAGCGTCAGATCAGCCACGACCGGAATGCAGACCGTCGAACAGGCGAGATAACGCACCGAGGCGTGCAGAATCAGCCCTGCGCCGGGGTCGAGGAGGCGGGCAGTCACGGGCAGAATGACGTGATCCTCATAACCCGCCGTATCAAGCCCGAAGGCGTCGAACCATTGGGGCGCGGGCCAGGACAGGGATGCCCCGGCCAGATTGACCGATCCGGCCCAGTCGATTTCAGGCGGCAGACCGGCGTCGCCCGGCGAACGCCAATAGATCTTCCAGCCGGGCTTCAGCTCGAATTCCAGCCCCAGCGGCACAGGCTCGGCCGAGCCTGTGGCGATGACAGCCGCAATCAGCCGCACCCGCCCCGCATCCGATTCGGACCAATCCGACCGGCTATCGGCCAGCGCCGCCGGCGCGCTCAACGCCAGCGTGATCAGAAGCACCGTCCGTTTGACCCAATTCATGCGCATCCTGCGAAACGATCCTGGCAAAGCCCCCTCATCTTCCGAGGACCTGATTTTAAGTCTCCATCCGCTCAAAGACCGTCTCCTGTCAATCCCTTCGCGCCAGGAGTCTTGCGTTCCGGTCCCAGGCATCATATCTCAAGAGCATGGTTTCCCCGTTCGCCCTTGATGGTTATATGGGCGGCCAGATGCTGGCCGCCATGCCGCAAATGCAAGACCCGCGCTTTGCGCGGACGGTCGTGTTCATCTGCGCCCACACCGCCGAGGGCGCGATGGGGCTGGTGGTGAACCGTCCGCTTTCGCTCAAATTTCCCGATCTGCTCGAACAGCTCGACATCGAGCCCAGCATGGATTCGGAATCGATCCGCGTCCATTCGGGCGGACCTGTCGAAACCGGACGCGGCTTCGTCCTCCATTCGACCGACTATATGCTGGACGGCACGCTCCAGGTCGGCGACACCGTGGCCCTGACCGCGACCATCGATGTGCTGCGCGCCATCAATGACGGCACCGGCCCGCAACGGCGGCTGCTGGCGCTGGGCTATGCCGGCTGGGGCGCAGGCCAGCTTGAAGCCGAAATCCGCGACAATGCCTGGCTGTCGGTTCCATCCGATGCCGACCTCCTGTTCAGCCCTGAACTGGACCAGAAATGGTCCCGCGCCATCACCAAGATCGGCGTCGATTCCACCAGACTGTCGGGAGAAGCCGGCCATGCCTAAATTTTTTGGATCTATTTCTCTTTGATCGCCGCTCTCCCTTGGCCGCAAGCGGGGGAACGCCCGGAACCCAACCGCCCAAGGATTTTCCGATGCCGCACAGCCTGACCACCGAGGATTTGTTTTTCAGACGCACCAGCCTCGATCAAGAGCGGATATTGCCCATCGTCGCCCATGCGCTCGAAGGAGCCGACGATGGCGAATTGTTCCTGGAATACCGGCAATCGGAAAGCGTCGCGCTCGATGACGGGCGGGTCAAAAGCGCCGGCTTCGACAGCGTGCAGGGCTTCGGCCTGCGCGCCGTCTCGGGCGAGGCGAGCGGATTCGCCCATGCCTCCGAACTGTCCGAAGCCAGCCTGAAACGCGCGGCGGACGCTGTGCGCCAGGTCCGGTCGGGCCGGAGCGGCATCGCCGGCTTGCCGCCCACTTCCACCAACCGCATCCTTTATACCGATCTGAACCCGCTGGGTCTGGTCCCGTTCGAGACTAAGGTGGCGCTGCTGGAACAGATCGACGCCTATGCCCGCGGACTGGATCCGCGCGTGGTCCAGGTGATGGCCTCGCTGTCGGGTTCCTGGCAGGCGGTGCGCATCCTGCGCGCCGATGGCAGCCACGCCTCGGACGTCCGCCCGCTGGTCCGCCTCAACGTCTCGGTGGTGGTCAAGCACAAGGACCGCATGGAAACCGGCAGCCACGGCTTCGGCGGGCGCGTCACCTATGACGGGCTGATCGAGACCGGGGCCTGGAAAGCCGAGGTGGACGAAGCGCTGCGCCAGGCGCTGGTCAATCTCGATTCCGTGCCCGCCCCGGCCGGCGACATGACCGTGGTTCTGGGGCCGGGATGGCCCGGAATCCTGCTGCACGAAGCCATCGGCCACGGGCTGGAAGGCGATTTCAACCGCAAGCGCACCTCGGCCTTTTCCGGCATGGTCGGCCAGCGCGTCGCAGCACCCGGCGTAACCGTGGTCGATGACGGCACCCTGCCCGACCGGCGCGGCTCGATCTCGATCGACGACGAGGGCACGCCGTCTTCGCGCACCGTGTTGATCGAGGACGGCATCCTCAAAGGCTATCTGCTCGACCGGCTGAACGCGCGGTTGCTGGGCCAGGCCCCGACCGGCAATGGACGCCGCCAATCCCATGGCTGCCCGCCTCTGCCGCGCATGACCAATACCTTCATGCTGGCCGGCGATAAAAGCCCGGAGGAAATCATCGCCTCGGTCAAGAACGGCGTTTACGCGGTCAATTTCGGCGGCGGGCAGGTCGATATCACCAGCGGAAAATTCGTCTTTTCGGCCACCGAGGCCTATGCCATCGAAAACGGCCGGCTGGGCCCGGCGCTGAAGGGTGCGACCCTGATCGGCAACGGTCCCGACGTGCTGACCCGTGTTTCCATGATCGGCAACGATTTAGCGCTCGATTCGGGCGTCGGCACCTGCGGCAAGGACGGCCAAAGCGTGGCCGTCGGCGTCGGCCAGCCTACGTTACGCATCGACGGACTGACCGTGGGCGGCACCTCGCTTTAAGTTTTCTCTTATATGAATGATCGCTGGCGAAAAAACGACCGCCTCTTTGGGAAGAGCATTCTTATAGAATTATCAAGCCAGTTCCCAAATGCCACGGGGTGATGCTTCTGCAGCTTTTATGATGCCTTTTCGACGGAGCATGGTTGCTGACCAACGCATATCATATTGCCACGTGAAGAAAAGATCACCGGACGAACGAATTTCAGATTCATGATTGCCCCAAATGTCCCGGGCGACATCAATGAGAGAGCCACGTCCTTCTTGCCGTTTAAGAGCTGAAACGACCCAGTCTGTTACATCGTGTTTTGTGGCCATTTCCTCATTCCTCCTCGCCCGCCGCCCTCAATAAGAATAGTCGCGGTAGACGCCGGCGACATCGCCTTTCCAGCGTCCCTCATAGTCGGTCAGCATCATTTCCGCCGGGGTGCGCCCCGAAGCGGCGATAACGCGCAAGGTTTCCAGGAAAACCGATTCGTCATTGCCGCATTCGCCGCGATGGCCGCGTGCGCGTAAGCCCGCTCCCGACCAGTCGAGCACGCGCAGCGCCAGTTCGCGCACGCTTTCCGAGCGAAACGGCGTCGCCAGACCGGTGCGCGGCACCGCGTCGCGCAGGTAAGCCCGTTCCGCGTCCGTCCAGTCCTTGATCTCGTCCCAGGCCGCGTCCAACGCTCCCTGATCGTATAAAAGCCCGGTCCAGAACGCCGGCAACGCGCAAAGCCGCCGCCAGGGTCCGCCATCCGCGCCGCGCATTTCCAGATAGCGCTTGAGCCGCACTTCGGGAAATACGGTGGTCAGATGATCCGCCCAATCGCCCAGAGTGGGGCGTTCACCAGGCAAGGCTGGCAGCCGCCCATTCATGAAATCGCGGAAGGATTGCCCGGCGGCGTCGATATAACGGCCTTCGCGGTAGACGAAATACATCGGCACATCGAGCACCCAATCGACATAGCGCTCGAATCCCATGCCGGGCTGGAAGACCCAGGGCAGAATGCCGCAGCGGTCGGGATCGGTATCGGTCCAGACCCGGCTACGCGTGCTCAAGAATCCCGACGGTTTGCCTTCGACAAAGGGGGAACTGGCCCACAAAGCGGTGGCGACCGGCTGCAGGGCGAGCGCGACCCGGAATTTCCGGATCATGTCCGCCTCGTCGGAAAAGTCCAGATTGACCTGCACCGTGGCGGTGCGCAGCATCATGTCGAGCCCCAGCGATCCCCGCGTCGGCATGTAGCGGCGCATGATCGCGTAGCGTCCCTTCGGCATCCAGGGGATGTCCTCGCGCCGCGCCTTGGGGATGAAACCAACGCCCAGGAAGCCGACCTTCAGCGCCGCCCCGACGGCCTTGGCCTGGGTCAGATGCTCGTTCACCTCGGCGCAGGTCTGATGCAGCGTTTCCAGCGGCGCGCCCGATAATTCAAGCTGCCCGCCCGGCTCTAGCGTGACGCTGGCCTGGCCCTTGGACAAAGCGATGACCCGCCCCGCCTCCAGCACCGGTTCCCAGCCATAGGCGGCCAGCCCGTTCAGCACCGCCCCGATGCCGGCCTCGCCCTCATAGGGAACCGGCGACAGATCATCCAGGCGGAAAACGAATTTTTCGTGTTCCGTGCCGATCCGCCAATCCGAACGCGGTTTGCCGCCGCCGGCCAGATAATCGACCAGTTGGGCCTTTCCGGTCACGGGCTCGCCGACCGGAGGAATCGATGCAGGCATGGCTGTTCAGTCCTTTGCGCCAGACAGGGGGGTGTGCCGGCCGGCAGGAGAGTCCCGCCAGTCGCCGCAAGATGATTGCAAGCAGGCCAGCGCCGCGACGACCGCCGTGTCGGCCCTTAAGATTCTTGGCCCCAGCCCGACACTCTGCGTGAAGGAAAGCCGGGACAATCCGTCTATTTCATCGGTGGAAAAACCGCCTTCTGGCCCCACCAGAACCGCCAGCGGACCGGGGGGCAATTGCGGCAGGACCGCGCCAATCGGCGCACCGCCGCCGCGTTCGTCCAAAACGATCAGATGCCGCCCGTCCGGCCATGACCCCAGGACCGTTTCCAGCGGACGCGGCGCCTCGATCGCGGGGATCGACAAACGCCGGCATTGTTCGGCGGCCTCGATGGCGGTGGCGCGCAACCGGTCTTCGTTGACGCGCGAGGATGCCGTGTTTTGCGTCCAGACCGGCAGCAGCGCGGAAACGCCCAACTCGGTCGCCTTTTCCACGATCAGATCCAGCCGCTGGCGTTTGACCGGGGCGAACAGCAGCCACAGATCGGGTTCCGCCGTCTGAGGGCGCAGCTGGGCCAAAACCTCCCATAACGCTTTCCTGCGCCCCTCGACCCTTAAGCAAGCGCGCCATTCGCCGTCGCGGCCATTGAACAGCGCCACATTCTCGCCCGAAGCGGCGCGCATGACATTGAGCAGATAATGCGTCTGTTCGGGCGACGGAGACAAAACGGCTCCTTCCGCCAAGGCGTCATCGACAAACAAGCGTAGTTTGGGCTGAGCGTTCATTCTGGGCTAGGCAGTCCTGTTAAGCCGCCATAATGTAGTTCACCATGAAAGAAACAGGAACCCTTCTGGGAGACATTCCGGTCGGCAGCTGGATCAATCGTCTTTCGCCGTCGGGGGCGCGCCCCTATCTGCGGCTGATGCGGCTCGACCGTCCTATCGGGACATGGCTGCTTTTGTTTCCCTGTTGGTGGAGCATCGCCATGGCCGCAACCGAGGGCGGCCCGGATTTACGGCTGATGATCCTGTTCGCTCTGGGGGCTGTGGTCATGCGCGGCGCCGGCTGTACTTTCAACGACATCGTCGACCGCGATTATGACGGGCTCGTCGAGCGCACCGCCCACCGGCCAATCCCGGCGGGCGAAGTATCCACCACCCAGGCCGCTCTTTTCCTGATTCTGCTGCTGTTCCTGGGGCTGCTGATCCTGCTGCAGTTGGGCACGCTGGCGATCGGACTGGGAGCCGTCTCGCTCCTTCTCGTTTTTACCTATCCTTTCATGAAACGGGTCACCTACTGGCCCCAGGCATGGCTGGGGCTGACCTTCAATTGGGGAGCCATTCTAGGCTGGGCGGCCGCCACCGGCGGATTGAACGCCGTCCCCTTGACGCTGTATGCCGCCGGCTTCTTCTGGACCCTGGGCTATGACACCATCTATGCCCATCAGGACAAGCAGGACGACGCGGTGATCGGCCTTAAATCCTCCGCCCTGCGCCTGGGCAGCGCCACGCCCGGATGGATGATCGGCTTCTACACCCTGACCCTGGCCGGCATCGCCGCCGCCGGCGTCCTGGCCGAACTCCACTGGGTCTTCTATCCCATTCTCGCACTGGCCGGGATCCATCTTTTCTGGCAGATCCGCACACTCGACATCGATCATCCGGGAAATTGCCTGCGCCGCTTCCGCTCGAATCGCTGGTTCGGCTGGCTGGTATTGGCCGCCATCATCGCGGGCCGGCTTTGGTAGGCCCTGCGGACTCCTTCATCGCCGCCCACACCGCACTTGAAGCGCCGCCCGCCTGCCCTGAAATCCGGCTCCATCTCGCCACCGAGATCACGCCGATGTGGCAGGCCACCGAGGATTTTCTGACCCGCCACAACCTGCCGCCGCCCTATTGGGCCTTTGCCTGGGCCGGCGGCCAGGCCGTCGCGCGCTTCCTGCTCGATAATCCGGAATGGGTCGCCGGTAAATCCGTGCTGGATTTCGCCGCTGGATCGGGGCTGGTCGCCATCGCCGCCGCCAAAGCCGGCGCGGCCAAGGTCGAAACCGCCGAGATCGACCCCATGGCCAACGCGGCGATCGCTTTGAACGCCGCCGCCAACGGCGTCGCCGTCACCATTTGGGATGGCGATGTGCTGGACCAGACGGACATGCCCTGGGACGTCATCGCCGCCGGCGACGTCTGTTACGAACGCCCGATGGCCGAACGGGTTCTCGCCTGGCTGAAACGCTGCCGGGACAAAGGGGCGACCATAATCCTGGGCGATCCTGGCCGCACCTATCTGCCCGGAAGCGGCCTGGTCCGGCTGGGTTCCTACACTATTCCCTGTTCGCTGGAATTAGAGGACCGCACCAGCCGCGAAGCCGCCGTCTATACCTTGGAGAGACCGGCAGAATAAATCCGTGACGGTTTCATTACAAGATAGCGGCTATTTCATGAAATATATGGTCTGTAACACAAAATATATGTCCATGATCCCCCTGTCTCATCTATAGATGCCAACAGACGACGCCTCGATACAGGGGGATGTCTTAAGGCAATGAATATCGCAACCGGAATCGACCGATACAGGTCCATATGGATTTCGGACATCCATCTTGGAACACGCGGCTGCAAAGCCGAATTCCTGCTCGATTTTCTGAGACACACCGAATCCGATTACCTTTATCTGGTTGGCGACATCGTCGATGGCTGGCGGCTGAAAAAAGCCTGGTACTGGCCGCAGGCTCATAACGACGTGGTGCAGAAATTGTTGCGCAAGGCGCGCAAGGGCACCCGCGTCATCTTCGTACCCGGCAATCACGACGCTTTTGCCCGCGACTACACCGAGTTCCGCTTCGGCGGCATCGAGATCCTGACCGAGGCGCTTCATGTCGGGGCGGACGGGCGGCGTTTTCTGGTCCTGCATGGCGATCAGTTCGACGGCGTCGTTTCCTGCGCCCAATGGCTGTCGCGTTTGGGGGACAAGGCCTATGAAATCGCCCTGACCCTGAACCGCTGGTTCAACGGCGTCCGGCACCGGCTGGGCTGGGGCTATTGGTCGCTGTCGGCCTATATGAAACGCAAGGTCAAGAACGCGGTCCAATACATCGCCGATTTCGAGACCGTGATGGCCGGCATGGCCCGCCACCGCGCCGTGGACGGGATCATCTGCGGCCATATCCATCATGCCGAACTGCGCCGCATCGGTGATGTCTGGTACGCCAATGACGGCGACTGGGTGGAAAGCTGCACCGCCCTGGTCGAGCATGGCGACGGGCGTCTGGAAATCCTTTATTGGGCCGAACAGCGCGGCCTGTCGATGTTCGAGGGCGATGGCATCGCCCTGGACACAGACGATGACATCAAGGAGAACTCATGCGTATCCTCATCGTCAGCGATGCCGGCGCCCCCCAAGTCAATGGAGTGGTCCGAACGCTGACCGCGCTGCGGCGCGAGCTGGAAACGCAAGGCCATCAGGTCGCGCTGATCGCGCCCGATTCCTTTCCGAACCTGGCCTGCCCGACCTATCCTGAAATCCGCCTCGCCGTAACGCCTTTCCGCCGACTGGCGCGACTGATCGAAGCCAGCCGTCCCTGCGCCATCCACATCGCCACCGAAGGACCGCTGGGCTGGGCGGCACGGCGCTACTGCCTGAAAGCCGGCTTGCCCTTCACCACCGCCTATCACACTCGTTTCCCGGAATATCTGCGGGCGCGTTTCGCCGTGCCGCTTTCCGTCAGCTACAGCGTTATCCGTCGTTTCCACGCACCATCCTCGGCGGTAATGGTGGCCACGCCCAGCATCCAGGCCGATCTGGAAGCACGCGGCTTCACCCGCATCCGCCGCTGGTCGCGGGGCGTGGACACAAATCTGTTCCGCCCGCGCGACGCAGCGGAAATCGCAGCCCTGGCCCCGCATCTGGCCGGCCTGGAAGGCCCCTTGTTCCTTTATGTCGGGCGCATCGCCGTCGAAAAGAACATCCGCGCCTTTCTCGACGCTGATCTGCCCGGAACCAAGCTGGTGGTGGGCGACGGCCCCGAACGCGCCCGCCTCGCCCGCGACTATCCGCACATCCTGTTCACCGGAGCCCAACAAGGCGAAGCCCTGGCGGCGCATTACGCCGCCGCCTCGGTGATGGTCTTTCCCAGCCGCACCGACACCTTCGGTCTGGTGCTGCTCGAAGCGCTGGCGTCGGGGACGCCGGTCGCGGCCTATCCCGTCCCGGGCCCGATCGACGTCATCGGGTCCTCGCCGGTCGGCGTGCTGGATGACGATCTTGCCCGCGCCGGACGCGCCGCGCTGGGGATCGACCGCGACGCCTGCCGCGCGCACGCTTTGTCTTTTTCCTGGGCCGCTTCGGCTGGGCAGTTTCTGGACAACCTCGCCTTCTTCGCCACCTGGCCCTGGCAAAAGGATGAAGAGACGGCCCTGGACGGTTTGACCGATTCCCCGATCGGCCGGGGTCTGCTAGGCTAGAATCCGCGCTTCATTACAAGCGGATTGCTGTTTCATGCCCTCGCTGACCGCACTGCCCGCCTGGCAGGCTCTTTCCGATCATTACGCCGCCGTTAAAGACCTGCATATGCGGGATCTGTTCGCCGCCAACCCCAACCGGTTCCAACGTTTCTCGCTCACGCTGGGCGATTTCCTGCTCGATTATTCAAAGAACCGCATCCTGCCCGAAACCATGACCCGGCTGATCGATCTGGCCGAGGCGCGGGGAGTACCCGCGATGCGCGACGCCATGTTCCGGGGCGACGCCATCAACAATACCGAGGGACGCGCCGTCCTGCACACTGCGCTCAGGAACCGCTCCGACCGTCCGGTGATGGTGGATGGCCAGGACGTCATGCCTGACGTGCGCCGGGTCTTAGAGCAGATGCGGCTTTTTTCCGATGCCGTGCGGACGGGAGCCTGGCGAGGGGCGACCGGCGAGCCGATCCGGGACGTGATCAATATCGGCATCGGCGGTTCGGATCTGGGACCGGTGATGGCGACCGAGGCGCTGTGGCCGTTCCGCAAGCCGGATCTGTCCTTGCACTTCGTCTCGAACGTCGATGGCAGCCATATCCTGAAGGCGCTGCATGAATGTCGGCCGGAAACGACCTTGTTCATCATCGCCTCGAAGACCTTCACCACCCAGGAAACCCTGGCCAATGCCCAAACCGCGCGCGCCTGGCTGACCGACACCCTGGGCGAGGAAGCGGTAGCCCGCCATTTCGCCGCCCTGTCCACCAATGAGGAGGCGGTGCGCGCCTTCGGTATCGACCCGGCCAACATGTTCCAGTTCTGGGATTGGGTCGGCGGGCGCTATTCGCTCTGGTCGGCGATCGGATTGTCCATCGCCATCGCCGTCGGCTTCGAGCGTTTCGAGGAATTGCTGACCGGCGCGTTCGATATGGACGAGCATTTCCGCACCCAGCCCCTGGCCGTCAACATGCCGGTGATCCTGGCCCTTCTGGGCGTCTGGTATACCGACTTCTTCGGTGCGTCGGCAGAAGCCATCCTGCCCTATGACCAATATCTGAACCGCTTTCCGGCCTATCTCCAGCAGGCGGACATGGAAAGCAACGGCAAGCGCGTAACCAGGCAAGGCCTGCCCGTCGAAACGGCCACCGGCCCGGTGATCTTCGGCGAAGCCGGCACCAACGGCCAGCACGCCTTTTATCAGCTCATCCATCAGGGCACGCATCTTATCCCGGCCGATTTCATCGCCGCCGTGCGCAGCCAGAATCCGGTGGGCGCGCATCACGAATTGCTGCTGTCGAATTTCTTCGCCCAGACCGAGGCTCTGATGCGCGGCAAGAATGAAGCCGAGGTCCGGGCCGAGCTTACCCGCGCCGGCCTGTCCGGCGATGCGTTGGAAGCCGCCTTGCCGCACCGCGTCTTTCCCGGCAACCGCCCGACCAATTCGATCCTTTACGCCGAATTAACCCCGCGCACGCTGGGTCGGTTGATCGCGCTTTACGAACACAAAATTTTCGTAGAGGGCGTGATTTGGGGCGTCAATAGTTTCGACCAATGGGGGGTGGAACTGGGCAAGCAGCTCGCCCGCGCGATCCTGCCCGAACTGGCCCGCGTTTCCCCGTCGGGGGAACATGATCATGATGGATCGACCATCGGCCTGATCGATCATTACCGGACGTTCCGCCGGCGATGATCCGCAGCCGGAACGAGAGCGAGGCCGCCGCCCTGTTCGGGGAAGGCGTGGTCCGGATGCGCGCCGGTTTCATGATCGAGGCCGCGTCGCTGATGGAACAGGCCTTTGCCCAGACCCCCGACCTGCCCGGACTAGCCCAGGCGCTGATGACCGCCCTGCGCCGGGACGCCCGCTACGAGGACGGACTTGCCCTGGCCGAACGGATTCTGGCCGAAAACGGCGACGACATCGACGCCCGTTTTGAAAAAGCCATGAATCTGGTCCGGTTGGGCGAGGCACAGGCGGCGCTGGATGCGTTCGACGCCGTCACCGCCCTGAAACCCGACCACGCCGCTGCCTGGTTCCAAAGCCATGGCCCGGCGCTCGATCTCCACGGTCTCGACGACGCCTTGGAACGGCTGGATCGGGCCGCCAGCCAATATCGCGCCAATGGCCGCTACCGTGGCTTCGCTCATGCCTACCGGCTGCTGGCCGGGCGCAATGACGAAGCCTGCGAACGCTACCGGCGCGATCTGGCCCGCCACCCCAATCGCCGTATCGTCAGCGATGGCGTCCGGGCTCTCCTGGATGATCTTGCCCCCGGATTCCGATTGTTCGGCGTCTCCGCCCATATGCTGCGTTTCGCCCTGGACCAGGCGCACCAGCCCGGACTGGTGCTGGAATTCGGGGTGCGCCGGGGCGCGTCCTTGCGCCATATCGCCGCTGCCGCCGGACAGACGGCGCATGGCTTCGATTCCTTTGCCGGCCTGCCCGAAAATTGGGGCATCGCCCCCCTGGGTGCCTTGTCCACCGGCCTTAGCCTGCCCGAGATCGACGCCGATATTAGGCTTTATCCCGGCTGGTTCGAGGAAACGCTGCCCGCCTTTCTGGCCGATCATGCGGGCGATGTCCGGTTCGCTAATATCGACAGCGATCTCTATTCCTCGGCGCGTACGGTACTGACCGCTCTGGCTCCGCGCATCGTCGCCGGCAGCGTGCTGGTGTTCGACGAGATGATCGGCAATCCGTCCTGGCGCGACGACGAATATAAGGCGTTCCGCGAATTCGAGGCCGAAACCGGAACCCGTTTCGACATCATCGCCATAGCACCCTTGACCAAGCAGGTGGCGGTTCGCCGGCTCTAGGGAGTATCTTGGCCGGCATATCCTTATCCTGACCGGAGCTCGCCCCCGTGACCATCCGCCTGCTTCCCCCCGCCCTCGTCAATCGGATCGCCGCCGGCGAGGTCGTCGAACGTCCGGCCTCGGCGATGAAGGAACTGGTGGAAAACGCCATCGACGCCGGGGCGCAGGCCATCGACGTCCTGTTGGCGGAAGGTGGACAGACCTTGATCCGGGTCGCCGACAATGGACGCGGCATGACCCCCGAGGAGTTGGACCTGGCGGTCGAACGCCACGCCACCTCGAAACTGCCCGACGACGATCTGACCCACATCCGGGCCTTGGGCTTCCGGGGCGAGGCGTTGCCCTCGATCGGCGCGGTGGCGCGGTTGTCCCTGACCAGCCGGCCGCAAGGAGCCGGGACCGCCTGGCGCCTTCTCGTCGAAGGCGGGCTCAAAGGCGCGCCCGAACCCACCGCGCACGGCTTCGGCACCACCATCGAGGTGCGCGATTTGTTTTTCGCCACCCCGGCCCGGCTGAAATTCCTCAAAAGCCCGCGCACCGAATTCCAGCACGCCCGCGACGCGCTGGAACGGCTGGCAATGGCCCATCCCCACATTGCTTTTTCCCTCGGCGACGGCACCAGGCGGGCGTTCAATCTCCAGGCCCAGGCCGGGTCGCTGGCCGAGGCGCGCGCCGCGCGGCTGGCCGCCGTTCTGGGAGCCGATTTCGCCGCCGCCGCCATCCCGTTGGAAGCACGGCGCGAAGGCATGACCTTGTCCGGCCTGATCGGGCTGCCGACCTTCAACAAAGCCAGCAGCGTCTTCCAATATCTGTTCGTCAATGGCCGGCCGGTGCGCGACCGTCTGCTGGCGGGCGCTGTGCGGGCCGGCTATGCCGACGTGCTGGCGCATGACCGTCACGCCATGGTCGCCCTGTTCCTGGACATCAACCCCGAAGAGGTGGACGTCAACGTCCATCCCGCCAAGACCGAGGTCCGCTTCCGCGATCAGGGGCTGGTGCGAGGACTGATCGTGGGGGCGCTGCGCCATGCCTTGGCCGATATCGGCGCCGAAGCGAAAGCGCCGCTGTCGGGCATCGGCGCGCTGGGATCCATACCGTCATCGCCTCTTCCGCCCACCCAGGGCCGGATGCGGTTCCCGGTCTGGACTCCGCCCGCGACCCCGCCTGCGGCGCTTCGCGATCTGGCGACCGCTGCCCAGGCTCCGCTGCCGCAGAACGGATTGGCCGAAAATGTTTCCCAGACCTCATGGGACGCCTCCGCACCCGCCGCCGATCCGTGGGAGGAGGATGCGGACATGCCGTTAGGCATCGCCCGGGGACAATTTCTGGACACCTATATCCTGGCCGAAACCCGGGACGGGGCCGTCATCGTCGATCAGCACGCCGCCCATGAGCGCATCGTTTATGAGGGGCTGAAGACGGCGCAAGACAAAGGCGGCATCGCCCGCCAGGGCCTGCTGCTGCCCGAAGTGGTCGAGATGGAGGAGGACGCCTGCCGTCTTGTCGCCGCGCGCAGTACGGAACTGGCCGAACTCGGCTTGGTGATCGAACCGTTCGGGCCGGGCGCGGTGGTGGTGCGCGAGGTGCCGGCGCTGCTGGGCGAGGCCGATCTGCAATCCTTGATCCGGGATCTGGCCGATCAAGCGGCGGAATGGGGCGAGGCGACGGCGCTGGAAGACCGTATCGCCTTCATCCTGAAAACGCTGGCCTGCCATACCAGCGTGCGCGCCGGACGCAGGCTGTCGATAGCGGAGATGAACGCCTTGTTGCGCCGCATGGAGATCACGCCCCGCGCCGGACAATGCAATCACGGCCGGCCGACCTATGTCGTCTTGAGCCGGGCCGAGATCGAAAAGCTGTTCGGGCGGCGCTAACGCGGCGCCGCCGCTTTCCGTCAGGGGAGATTGGCGTAAAGCGCCTCGACCACATCCGTGCTGGTGGGTCCCGTCATGCCCTCGATCGCCGTGTTGGTCATCAGCACCGCCGAGATTCCCCGGGCGGGATCGATGAACCAGGAATGGCCGTAGACGCCGCCCCAGCTCAGGCTTCCGGGCGTATATGGCGCGCCTATCTTTTCAGGATCGACCAGCACCGCCCAACCCATGCCGAAGCCGATTCCGGGTCCCATGGCGTTGGCGTTCGTCACATCCCGGTTCATTTTAGTCAGCAGGGCGGAGTCCGCGATCGGCCCGCCGCCCTTGCGCACGATCTCCAGAAGATCGAGCACGTCGCGGGCGGTGCCGGCCATACCCGCCCCGCCCGAGGGATAGGCGGTTGAATCGAGAATGCGGTCCGGTGAAAAGCGGATGACGCCGCCATCAATCGGAACGGGCTCCAGTTTTTTCATGGCAACCGGTCCCTGCTCGGACAGATGGCAAGCCCCGCTCAGCCGTGACGGGTCTTTCGCCACGAAACCGGCGTCGCCCAAGCCGGCCGGAGCCGTCACCAACTCGCGCATGGCGACATCCAAGCTGGAATTGTTGGCCTTGGCGATCACCGCCCCCAAAACGTCGGTCGCCAGGGAATAGCGCCAGCCCTCGCCCGGCTTGTAGAGAAGGGGAACGCTGGCGATCCGGCGTAGATTCTCATCGAGATCGAGCCCTGAATCGTCCAGCCCGTCGGATACGCCCGCCTTGATGTAGGGACCGTCGGCCTGCTCGAAAAAGCCGTAATCCAGTCCAGCCTGGTGCGCCATCAGATGGCGGATGGTGATGACCGCCGGCGTTCCGTCCGCAAGGAGCGGTTTGAAATCCGGCAACCATCGGGTCACGGGATCGTCCAGATCAAGGACGCGCTTGTAGACAAGCGCCGCCGCGGCCATGGTGGTAAACAGCTTGCTGACCGAGGAATAGCGGAACAACGCATCCTCGCGCATCGGGGTTGTCCCCTCGCAATCCAGACTGCCGGCGGCGGCGTGATAGATGAGCGTGCCGTCCTTCGCCACCAGGAAGACCGCGCCCGCGACGCGTTTTCCGGCGACCGCTTTCTCCAAAGCCGCGTCCAGCGCCTCTTTGACCGGGGCATAGCCATCCGCCGCCAGGACCGGGGATGAGGAACCGCAGACCAGCGCCGCCAGGACCAGAGCACTGCACAGCGCGCCGCTTTTATGAAAGGACATGGCGCGTTCTCCTTAATCTCGATAGAAGACTGGCGGCGTTTGCCATCAAAAAGCGTTTTCCGCAGGCGTGATCAGCAAAAATCTGGCCACGCCATAGCGGCGGTCGTCGATCAGCTCGAAGCCGGGTGGAAGTGTGCTGGCTTCGTCTTTGGATATTTCGACGACGATCAAGCTGTCCTTGTTCGCCCATCCTTTCGCCATGAGACCCGGCAGCACGGCAAAGGCGAGCCCGCTT
>Ga0265295_1005243_pt1 | contig 16743 bp, 17 predicted proteins | sample Munlansysbiofilm_FD_192503 | JGI IMG/M metagenome (GOLD analysis project Ga0265295, IMG submission 192503) | Leachate microbial communities from a municipal landfill in Southern Ontario, Canada - Methane capture system biofilm | ecosystem: Engineered > Solid waste > Landfill > Unclassified ...
CCTATTATTATGGGGACGCTTATGATTACGGCGTTTTTGACGTTGCTTGGGAATATGATCGCCGATTTGGTTTTGATGAGGCTCAACCCGTATATGAAAAGAGGGTAGTTTTTCGCAGATGCGGCTTTAGCCGCATTTGCGCGGCATGCCAAGAGGTTTTGGCTTTTTGTGTGAGGCTGAAGCCTCACCTCTGATGGAGAACATGTTTTGTCGGAGCATTGTGAGATTTTGGAGATGCGGCTTTAGCCGCATTTGTTTGGCATGCCAAGAAATTTTAGCTTTTTGTGTGAGGCTGAAGCCTCACCTCCGAGGAGGGTTTTAGCTAAAGAGCGCTTTGAGTGCGTCCACGCCGTCTTTTGCTTCCTCTTCGCTCTCTTGGGTAGTTTGAGACGATGCGCCTGTTGTTTCTATCAGTTCGATATCCATTCCCGTAAGCATCGAAGCCAAACGGATGTTGATACCGCTTTTGCCGATCGCTTTTGATTTTTGATCGGACGGGAGGGTGATTACCGCTTTAAGCGGGGTACCCTCTTCGTCTCTTATGATCTCTACCGCCGAAATGATCGCGGGCGACATAGTTCTTGAGATAAAAAGCTCGGGGATGCTCGTGTATTCGATACAATCGATACTCTCGCCGATAAGCTCTTGGCTGACGGCATTGATACGAACCCCTTTGACCCCTACCGTCGCACCTACGGCATCCACTTGCGGATGGGTACTAAGAAGTGCGACTTTGGCACGCTCGCCCGGAATACGCGCCGATTTTTCTATAATAACGGTGCCGTCGGAGATTTCGGGAACCTCTAAAGCCAAAAGCTCCTCTAAAAATTTCGGACTCGTGCGTGAGAGCTCGATCTGGATACCGTTTTCTTTATCCATATTAACGCGTCTTACTACCGCTTTAATATGATCGCCGACCTTGAACACTTCCCCTTTGATACGGCTTTTCATAGGTAAATAGGCACGGATTTCATCCACTTCGATATAGGTGTTGTTTTTGGAGTCGACGCGCGTTACGCGACCCGAAACCAAAGAGCCTATTTTCGATTTGTACTTGTTGAATATTTCGTCTTCGACCAGTTTTTGGACGTGGTATTCGATCTCTCTGTGCAGCGCGGCTGCGGCGGTTCTGCCGTATTTGAGAAGATCGTGTTCAATCTGGAGTTGATCTTCGAGCTCCACTTGGTCGTCGTACTCTCTTGCTTCGGAAATAGCGATATACGCAGGGGCAACTTCGGGATCTTGGAGACGTTCGTCGGAGTCTTCTACGACGGTGATGATCTGAATAAGGTTCATATTCTTCGTGGCCTTGTCAACCTGTGCATCAAACTCGAATTTAGGGTTGATTACCCGTTTTGCGGTTTGGATAAACGCCGTTTTGAGTGCACCCATAACGAGATCGGGTTTGAGACCTTTTTCATGGCCGATAGCTTCGGCAATATCTAAAATTTTTTCCATAATTCTTCCTTTGAGAAAGTCGTTTCATAAAAAATAGTATGTGATTTTTTTTGGGAGATTTCTTATGAGTGGCGTAATTATATCGTAACTCTATAAAGTATCCTTTAAACATAACCCTTAATCGTTTTTTTAGTCGTTTTTGTCTATAATGCAAAACTTTTTTATGCACCAAACATAAAACGAAACCTCAAGGAGAGAATATGGATTTAAAGTTTGCAAGAGCGGAAATAGACGGAAAACCGAAAAAAGTTGATTTGGAAAAGATCGAACAAGCCGTCGCAAAACAAAGCAGCGTCATTTTTTATTTTGACAGAGAGAACTCCCATAAAGACCTTTTGGAACTTCAAGACCACTTTGAAGCAAAAGGGAAAAGTTTTTATATGAGCGAAGTGAAATACGGTCTTGCCGACAACGAGTACGTCTACCAAGTACATATCGTAAACTAAGAAGAACCGATGTCTAAAAAGTTGTTTATCGAAACGCTCGGCTGTGCTATGAACTCGCGCGATACGGAGCATATGATCGCGGAGCTTAGCGAAAAAGAAAACTACGAAGTTTGCGAAAACTTTGCCGATGCCGACTTGATTTTGATAAATACCTGCTCGGTTAGGGAACGCCCCGTGCAGAAGCTTTTTTCCGAGCTCGGCGCGTTTAACAAAAAGAAAAAAGAGGGCGCCAAGATAGGCGTATGCGGTTGTACCGCGTCGCATCTGGGTGATGAGATCATCAAGCGCGCCCCTTATGTGAGCTTTGTTCTTGGGGCTAGAAACGTCTCGAAAATCACCCAAGTGCTTCATAAAGAAAAAGCGGTCGAGATCGACATCGATTACGACGAGAGCGAGTTTGCGTTTAAAGATTTTCGCTCCTCCCCCTATAAAGCCTACATCAATATCTCTATAGGGTGCGATAAGGCATGTACTTTCTGTATCGTCCCCAAAACACGCGGTGAAGAGATATCTATCCCCGCTCCTTTGATTTTGCAAGAAGCACAAAAAGCGGTCGATGCGGGAGCAAAAGAGGTGTTTTTGCTCGGGCAAAACGTCAACAACTACGGGCGACGTTTTTCGGGCGATCAAGAGAAAGTAAACTTTACCGAACTTTTGCGCCGACTCAGTAAAATAGAGGGGCTTGAACGTATCCGTTTTACTTCGCCCCACCCGTTTCATATGGACGATGAGTTTATAGAGGAGTTTTCGAAAAACCCTAAAATCTGTAAATCGATGCACATGCCACTCCAAAGCGGCTCTTCTAAGGTGCTTAAAGATATGAAACGCGGCTACACCAAAGAGTGGTTTTTAAACCGTGTCGCAAAACTGCGTGCACTTTGCCCCGAAGTGAGCTTGAGTACCGATATTATCGTGGCATTCCCGGGGGAGAGTCATGAAGATTTCTTGGAAACCCTCGACGTGATGCAGCAGGTGCGTTTCGATCAGATATTTTCGTTTAAATACTCCCCCCGTCCCCTCACCGAAGCGGAACATTTTGAGGGAGCGGTCGATGAAGATATCGCTTCTGCAAGACTCAGCGAACTTCAAGAGCTGCATACGAAGATAATAGATGAGAAAAACCAAGAGCATTTGGGAAAAATCTACCGTATCTATTTTGAGGAGCTAGGCGCCGATTATTACGTCAGCGGCAGAAGTGATACCAACGTGGTGGTCAAAGTAAAAGGTTCCGATGAACTTCTCGGTGCGTTTAGAGACGTGAAAATCACCTCGATAGGGCGCACGATTATGATAGGGGAGATCGTTGCTTAAACGATTTCTGCGCTCATTTTCCCTTGTGGCTATCCCTTTTATAGGTTCCCTTTTTATCCGTCTTTTATACCTCACCAACAAAAAAGAGTTTCATACCCCCGAATCTATCCCTGAGGAACCGGTCATTTTTGCATGCTGGCATGGGGAGCTTTTGATGTTTCGCTATGCGTATGCACATTTTCGCAAAAAGCCCCATGCCAAGGTTTTGATCTCGAACCATTTTGACGGTTTGCTGATTGCAAAGACTATCAAACATTTCGGGCTCGATACCATAGCGGGTTCCTCAAACCGTAATGCCGCAAAAGCGCTTATCCAAGCGATAAAAACTCTTAAAGAGGGTTGGGATATAGGGATCACCCCCGATGGTCCGCAGGGGCCAAGACATGTAGCCGCAGACGGCGTAGTCGTGATGGCGCAAAAAGCACATGCCAAGATTATGCTCGTAGAGGTGATCCCCTCGCGCTATTGGCAGTTGCGTTCGTGGGACAAGTTTACAATTCCCAAACCTTTCGGTACAATAAGATTTTATGCTTCAGAGTTGCTCGATGTCTCGGATATGGAGCTAGAAGAGGCGAAGAAAGTTGTCCAAAAGGGGCTTTTACAACATGAACGTTAAAGTACTTTTTCCCGTTATCTTAATCGGTTTTCTTGTGATAATGGGCGGGTACTTTTTAGCTAATCCCTCGTACGAAAAATCGCTTCGTGCAAAATATTACTATGAAATCGGCGAGTACAAAGAAGCACTTGCTCTTGCCAAAGAAGCTTTTAGCGAAGATAGCTACAACCGTATGGCTGCAACCGTAATGGCGCAGTCGCTCACCGCCATGAAATACGTCACCTACTTGGAAGATGCCAAAAAATATAAAAAAGAGCTTGATGCCATCGCTCTGCACGAGACGATCACCCAAGCGGACAAGGCAAAAATACGTTTGATCTGCTCTATTATGACAAGCTCCTATAAAAAGCTCGCTCCTAGCGTCATTACCGATAAAAAGCTCGTAGAAGATGCCGCGCAGTATAACAAAGAGTTCGAGAACCTTTTTGAAAAAGTCACTCAGTAACTACCGCGTCTCTTTTTTGGAGTCGCTCGAAAAAGTGAAGGGATACTCCGATCTTACGATCAAAAGCTATGATGAGACCCTTAAAGAGGCTTTTTCGTTTATAGAGATCACCCAAGAGGAGGGGCGCTTGGTTTTGCATCTTATGCCCTATCGGATCCATATCTCTAAGCTTAATCCAAAAACTATCTCCAAAAAATTAAGCGCTATCCGCTCTTTTAGCGAATATTTGAATGAAAACGGCATTACAACATTATTGCAGGCGGATCAACCCGTCAAAGTGGCAAAAACCCTTCCTAAACCCATAGCCCACAAATATATCCTCGAGGCACTTGCACATGCCGACGAAGAGGAGAAGCTTGTCGTGGTACTTCTTTATACCCTCGGGCTTCGTATCTCCGAACTTGCGTCGTTGCGTCTTGAGGATATCTCTCAGGAGTGGATTCGGGTGGTCGGAAAGGGCTCCAAGCAAAGAGATATCCCCTTGCTTGCCTCAACCAAAGAGCTTTTGGAAAACTATTTGCGCTCCCATGCACCCAAAAAGTTTCTTTTTGAGAAAAATAGAGAAAAATTAAGCGAAAATAGTCTAAGATATACCGTTAATAAGGTGTTTGAGAGAGTTTCTCTTAAAGTTACGCCCCATCAACTGAGGCATTCGTATGCAACCTCGCTTCTTAATGAGGGTGCTCCCATAGCGGATGTGAGTGAACTGCTCGGACATGCTTCGATGGCGACGACACAAATCTATACGAAACTAGGCAGCGTCTTGAAGCAGCAAAACTATACCAAAGCGCATCCTCTTTGCAAGGGAGAACAATAGTGTTTGATAAACTTTTCGGTGCTTTATATCTTAAAGTTTTCGTCAATATTATTGTAGGGCGCACGACTATTACGGTCTACGTAGAGTATTGCAGCGGCGATGAGGTTACGGAAAGTTTTGAAAAAACGTTTGAAACGCTCAATCTTACTAAAGCGGTTGAAGAATACATTTCGCTTCATACGGCGGAGAGCCCCTATTTTTATATTTCGATGTTGGACAAATCGCAGTTTCAAGGTGCACTGCCTTCGTGTAATGCTAAAGAACATGCCAAGTTTATCGATATAAGCAGTTATCAGGCGGCATGCTACAAAAACGCTTGGACCTACTATACGCTGAAATCGGATCTTTTGCTTGTGCAAAAAGAGTATGCAAGGGTGGGGCTTGATTTTATTTTTTCTCCCTTTGTGATACTTGCCGAATTTTTTAAAGAGAAAATCGACGTCCATACGGCGATGTTCGTGCTTGTAGAGGATAGTTTTTTATCTTTGAGCGTTTTTGAAAACGGGGAGCTTCTTTTTGCGGAACATCTCGATATGTTCTACAAAGAGGAAGCGGCGGAACTGCTTATAGAAGACGCTATGGAAGATATAGGGATTAATATCGATCTTGAAAACTCCATCGACCTTGAGGATATCGATGCGGACGAAGAGCTGGGCGATCTTGAGGATTTCGGCGATATCGAAGACCTTGACGAGATCGACGAGATCGACGAGTTTTCCGACGAGAAAGAGCTTGATTCTTTGATGACGCAAAAAGAGGAAAAGCATCCGAGTTATTCGGTTTCAAGCGAAGGGTTTAGCGAGGATTATCAGCGTTTTTCTCTTATCCAAACTTCGGTGAAACATTTTTATAAAAATCCGAAATATAAAAGCGTATTTATCGAAAACGTTTACATTGCCGATGCCGTTGGGCTTGGAGGGGATTTAAAACACTACCTCGAAGATGAGATGTTCTTAAACGTGCATATTCGTAAAATGGATCTTTTGCATGAGATGTGCAGCATGGCAAAAAAGGAATTGGGATGAAATTTAGCTATATCGCCCCGCGCAAAAAAAGTGCCTTGACTCCCGAAGTGCAACTTTTGTTTGCATTTTTTAGCGTCACTTTTTTTATGCTCTTTATGACCTATGCTTTTTTACTCTTTAAAGATTACCGTTTTAGCGAAGAGAAAGCGAGCGTGATTGCACAAAGAGAGAACCTTGAGGTTGCTTTGGAAGATATGAAAAAAAGGATCGTTTTTATACAAAAAGAGCAGGTTCTTGCCGAAAAAGTGTTTACGGGCAACGTCGTATTAAAAGACTCTATTGCCAATCTTTTTGATCTCGTACCGCAAAGAATCACCCTTTCGCAGGCGCAAATATTGCAAAACGGTTTGATCCTCTACGGCATTACGCCAAACAGAGACGTATATAATTTTATGCTGCATGCGCCGCTAAAATCGATTTTTCATAGAAGCTACAGCAGTTTTTACCCCGAAGAGAACGGCTGGTTGCGGTTTGTTTCGACAAATTATATCGACGAGGAAAAATTGAATGAAAATTGATATTTCCCGTCAAACCCTTTTTTTGGTACTTTTGCTCTCTTTGTTGCTTGGGGTCGTGTTGCTTTTTTCTTTTTGGGTGTTGATTCCCGAGGGGAAAGAGTACAGGGAACGCAAGCTTGAACTTCGTAAAGAGTATACAGAGTTGCAGCGTTACCAAAATTTTTACGATGAAACGTACGCGGTGCTAAAAGAGCTTCAAAGCGAAAATAAAAACATCATCGAAGCGTTCGACAACAAGTTCGATGCGGAGCGTTTTCGCAAACAGCATGCTCCGTATTTTAACTCTTTGAGCATCTCGCAAGTAGCGCAGTTGCCGCAAGAGGAGGAGTTTGCGGTGTATGAGGTGAACACCACGTCGCATATCAACTCTCCGACAAACTTTTACGAGTTTTTAGATTCTATCAATAAAACCGATTGGATCATCGGGGTGAATTTTCCGATTAATTTTCAAAGGGAGGGGGAGATGATCCGCTCCTCTTTTACTATGAAAGTTTATACGATCGCAAAAGATTTTAATCTAAGCGAGTAACGCTTGAAGTTTTGCACATGCCAAGGGATGGGCAAAAAGATAGCAACGAAGCTTGGGATCGACCCCTAAAATACGCATCTTCTCTTTAAATTCTTTTGGCATGTTGCACTCTTTGGCTTCGTATGGAGCGATGCAGATATACTCTTTGGCATGTGTTATAGAGAACTTTCTCCCCACGACCGCGCTTTTTTCGTTTTTGAGCAACTCCCTCTCGGCGGCGCTAATCATATGCCCTTGGGTTTTAAGGTATTTGTCGATGAAAAAAATATCGGTTCGCGGGTTGTTCGTAGCTACAAAATAGGCGAGCCCCTCTACGTGTTCCAAACCGACCTCTACTAAAAGAGCATCGGCATCTTCGTCGAGATACTCGAAACTTTTTTTGATCCCGCCGAGGTATTTTTCAAGCAGGGGCAGGGTGACGTTATGGCGAAATTCGTTGCGCTTAAAACGTTCGTCGTCGTTGCTTGCATCTTTAAAATACTCGATTTTGCCGGCATGTAAAAAGTGCAACAGCTCTTGTTTGTCCAGATGCAACAGCGGGCGCACGAGGGTGTAGCCCTCCCTTTTTTGTACCCGTTGCATCCCCACTAGCTCCGCACACCCTGCACCCTTGCAAAATTGCATCAACATCCACTCGAAGCGATCCCCCAAATGGTGGGCGGTTAAAAGGTTTTCGTAGCCGTGTTTTGCGATAAGCTCTTCAAAAAAATCGTAACGTATTTTGCGCGCCGTTGCTTCAAAATTGTTCTCTATTTTGGGTGCTTCGTAGCTATGGCATGTGAGGTTGTGAAGTGTCGCCAAATCCTTGGCATGTACCGCTTCGAGTTTGCTTTGCGCACGCACGCCGTAGTCTACGATGGCGATATCAAATGGGATCTTTTCGCGCAGAAGAAGAAAAAAAAGTGCGGTGGAATCTGCCCCGCCAGAAAAGGCGAGGAGGTTTTTTTTGTTACGTAGAAGTTCTAGGGAAGAGGTTTCAATCATTATACGCGGTGGCGGTAAGGATGTCGCCGACGAGATCGGTGATTTTTGCTTTGTAGATTACGCCGTATTCAAGCTCTTTTACATCGTTCGTGCGGTCGTTGACGTAAATTTCGCCGTCGATTTCGGGTGCCCAAAGAAGATTACGCGCAGTGAGGAGGTATTCGTGCTCCTCGCTTTGCCCGTCAATCACAAGCGTCACCTCTTTGCCGATTTCGTTCTCTAAAGAGGCAAGACGTACATCCTTGGCAATTGCGCCTAAAATCGCGGCACGCTCTTCGATGATCTCTTGGGAAATTTTCTCCTCCATGGCATGTGCGCTCGTGGTCTCTTCGTCGGAGTAGGCAAACACGTTGATGCGGTCAAACCCGAACGAGGCGGCAAACTCGCACATCTCTTCAAACATCGCTTCGCTCTCTTGCGGATGCCCGACGATAAAACTCGTGCGTACGAAAGAGTTTGGCAAGCTTCTCATAAAATTGAGCAGCTCAAGGGTTTTTGCTTTGCCGAATCCCCGTTTCATAATGCGGAGCATATCGTCGTTGATATGCTGGATAGGCATGTCGAAATAGTTGTGAAAAATTTTGCTTTTTGCGATATTTTTTAAAAGCTGCAAGGTTGTCGTCGATGGGTAAAGGTAGAGAATACGCGCCGATTTAACCCCTTCGATAAGCTCGATACGCTCGATAAGAAGGCTTAAGCCGTCTTTGATGTTTTGGTCGCGAAGGTAGGAGGAGCTGTCTTGGGAAACGAAAGAGAAATCGTAGTACCCTTTGGCAACCAAAGACTCCACCTCTTTGGCGATCGAATCAAGCGAACGGGAGTTGAGTTTGCCTTTAAACGACGGGATGGCGCAGAAACTGCACGCTTGGTTACACCCTTCGGAGAGCTTGATATACGCATGGTATGTCGAACCCGTTACAACCCGCTCGGCTCCGTCGATAAGGTACACCTGCTCGCTAAAGCGGCTTTTTTTCTCTCGTAAAAGCTCGTCGATCTTGTCGTAATCCCCCACGCCCGTAAAAATATCTACTTCGGGCATCTCTTTACTTAGTTCCTCTTTGTAACGTTCGCTCAAACATCCCGCCATCACCAGTAACGAATCCTCTTTGCGCCCCTCATGGAGCGATAAAACGGTGTTGATAGACTCCTGCTTCGCCGCGTCGATAAACCCGCATGTATTGACGATGATGACATCCGCCTCCTCTTGGTCGTCGGTAAGGGTGAAATTTTGGAGTTTGCCCATCATCACCTCCGTATCGACTAAGTTTTTTGTACACCCGAGGGAGACTATGTGAAGTTTGTTGCGCATAATGTAGAACCGTCTCTTTAAAAAATTTAAATCGTATTATATCTAATGTTATAATGCGCGCATGAAAAACTATGACGTAATTATTTTAGGCGCAGGTGCCGCAGGGCTTATGTGCGCCTCTTTTTTAGATAAGAACTTGCGCGTTGCGATGATAGACGCAAACGAAAAAGCGGGGAAAAAACTTAAAATCTCCGGCGGGGGCAAATGCAACATCACCAACGTAGAGGTAAACGAGAAACATTATGACGGTGACGAAGCGTTTGTCGCCGAGGTGTTAAGAGCTTTTAGCAAAGAGGATTTGCTGCAGTTTTTGGCACACAACGGACTCAAACCCGTTATCCGCAAAGGGCGCTACTACTTTTGTAAAGAGAGTTCAGAAGAGATTTTAGGGATTTTACGTTCCAAAACCCGCCACGCCGAGACGATTTTCAATACCCAAATACTCGGTGCATCCAAAAAGGGGGAACGCTTTGAGGTGCAAACCTCACGGGGAATATTCACATGCCATAAACTCGTCGTAGCCACGGGCGGCGCGAGTTACAAATCGATAGGGGCAAGCGATATCGGACTTAAAATTGCCAAAGATTTCGGCTTAAAGGTAAAAGAGTTTACCCCCGCACTCGTGGGGCTTACGGTGCAAAAAGAGCAGTTTTGGATGAAGGAACTCAGCGGGCTGAGTTGCTACGTGCGTATTTTCGTAGGGGAAAAAAGCGTAGAAGAGGAGATGCTATTTGCCCATAAAGGGATCAGCGGACCCGCTATTTTAAGCGCGTCGCTCTATTGGCAAAAAGGAACGATAACAATCGATTTTCTCCCCAACAATCCCGTTGCATCGCTTATAAAAGGGAGTAAAAAACTTTTAAGTACTACTTTACCTTTGCCAAAACGCCTTGCACAAGAGCTTTTAAAAGCAATCGGGGTTGAAGATACGCCATGTAATAAAATAGACGCACATGCCAAGCGATTGCTTGAAAACCTCCACCGCTACGAGTTCGCACCCGCAGGAAATTTCGGTTTTACAAAGGCAGAGGCAAGCCGCGGCGGTGTTCTAACCCAAGAGCTTAACCCTAAAATATGCGAGTCTTGGCATGTCAAAAATCTCTTTTTTATAGGGGAGGTAGTGGACGTCACAGGAGAACTCGGCGGGTATAATTTTCAATGGGCATTTAGCAGCGGCGTGGCATGTGCGAGAGAATTGAATAAAAAAGATTAAAATTATTTTGTTTTTGTCGATTTTTGTGAGAGTATTTTGAAGCTCGGTTTTAGAGACTTTGAGATAAAATCGAAAAATTTAAAGGTAAAGGTTATTTATGGTTAAAATATTGAAAAATTTTGCGTTGGTTTCTGCGTTGGCAGCAGCTCCGCTAATGGCAGCAAAGGATGACGGAACAAAATCGTTAATCGGATTCGAGGGCGGGGTTAGCAATATAAAAGTCGAAACAAGCACGACACCGTTAGTTGACGATACTTTTAATGCGACGCACGGGGGTATAAAAATAGGAGCCGAGTCAAAAGATTTCAGATTCTTTTTAAACTTTAATTATCTCGACGCAAGCGAATTCGACACGGCAACAACGTATGGTGCTTCGTTACAGTATTTGCTTAATGTTTCACAATACATGAATGTGTTTGCCGGTGTAAATGCCGGAAGAGTCGATTTTAGATTATTGGACTCTGCAAATAACGTGACGGCGGTTAAAGATACCTATTTCGGCGGGGATCTTGGTGTTAATATCCATTTGGGAGAGACGATGGATTTGGAACTCGGTGGGCGCTATATGAATATTAGCGGTAAAACAGCCGCTTATGAGGTGAGAAATGCCGTAGCAGGATACGGAAGCCTTATCTTTAAATTCCAAATGGATTAAAACTTCGTTGCACCAAGTAGCTGCCGCAAGTATCGCGGTGGCACTTTCCTCTTTTTTGCAAATGTACTTTTATAATGCTTGCAGTTTTATATGAATGATTTTTCTTAAGATGTAAAAATGATGTTAAGAGGAGAATGGTGTTCGAGAGAGGATTTGAACCTCCGACCACTACGATGTCAACGTAGTGCTCTACCCCTGAGCTACCCGAACTTTTTGTTTTGTAGACGCGAATTATAGTCAAACAAAACTTAAAATTTCTTTCATCGTTTTGTAGAGAAAAAATATCATTTAATTTTATAGGCAAACCCTTTTATTTACTTTTATTTTAGGTTTGGTAAGTGTATAATTTCCCGCATAAAACTATTGATTTAGTAAAAACACCGGAAGGCAAATTATGAATTTAAAAGAATTGGAACAATTAGGTTTAAGCAATATCGGCAAGGTTTTTCACAATCTAGATTACGATGCGTTGATACAACATGAGCTAGAAAAAGGTGAATGTGTGCTGACGAGTCAGGGTGCGACCGCAGTCGACACCGGTGTTTTTACCGGTCGCAGTCCGAAAGACAAATATTTTGTAGACCGTGATCCTTCAAACAAATATATTGCATGGGGAAGTGTTAACCAAAAAGTGAGCGAAGAGGTCTTTAAAGAGCTTTTCGACGTTGCAAAAGAGCAGCTTTCTAACAAAGATATTTATGTGACGGACGTATTTTGCGGGGCGAGTGCGGCTTCAAAACGTTCGGTTCGTTTCGTCTCGGAAATTGCATGGCAATCCCATTTTGTTAAAAATATGTTTATCCGCCCCAACGAGAAAGAACTTGAAACTTTTAAACCTGATTTTACCGTATTGAATGCGTGTAAAGCGGTCAATAAAAAATATAAGGAACACGGGCTTCGTTCCGAAGTTTTCGTACTTTTCGACGTAGAAAACAATCTTGCCGTAATCGGCGGTACGTGGTACGGCGGAGAGATGAAAAAAGGTATCTTCTCTATGATGAACTATTGGTTGCCGCTTGAAGGGAAGCTTGCTATGCACTGCTCTGCAAACGTCGGTCAAAACGGAGATACGGCGCTATTCTTCGGTTTGAGCGGTACGGGCAAAACGACCCTTTCGACCGATCCTCACAGAAGACTTATCGGGGATGATGAACACGGCTGGGATGATCACGGAGTTTTCAACTTTGAAGGGGGATGTTACGCAAAAGTGATCAACCTTGATCCCGAGAGCGAGCCTGAGATTTACGGTGCGATCAAAAAAGGTGCACTTTTAGAAAACGTCGTAGTGGATGCAGAAGGAAACGTAGATTATAAAGACGGCAGCAAAACCGAAAACACGCGTGTTTCTTACCCGATCGAGCATATTGAAAACCATGAGCCTAGCTTAAGCGCGGGACATCCTGAAAACATTATTTTCTTGACCGCAGATGCATTCGGTGTTTTACCTCCTGTTTCCAAACTTTCAAAAGAGCAGGCGATGTACTACTTTTTGAGCGGCTACACCGCAAAAGTGGCAGGAACGGAGCTAGGAATAACCGAGCCTGTAGCGACGTTCTCTTCTTGTTTCGGCGAGGCGTTTTTGCCTCTTCATCCGACGGTGTATGCAAGACTCTTAGGGGAAAAAATCGATAAACACGATGTTCACGTCTACCTAGTCAACACAGGCTGGACGGGCGGCGGTTACGGTGTGGGCAAGCGTATGAGCATCAAAGATACCCGTGCATGTATCAATGCGATCTTAGACGGAAGTATCAAAAACTGCGATTTCCATACGACCTCTACGTTTAGACTTCAAGTGCCAAAAACGTTGGGGAGTATCAATCCTGAAATTTTAAATCCTAGAAATGCGTGGAAAGATACCGCGAAGTTTGAAGAGACACGCGATAAGCTCGCGGCGATGTTTATCGAAAACTTTAAAAAGTACCAAACGGAAGATCATGAATTTGACTACTCCGAAGCGGGACCGAAGATCGGTTCGTAAATCTTCTTTATGGCATGTGGCAAAAAGCGCTGCATGCCATAGATTTTTATCTCTTTTTCTTCTTTGTGGCATGTGTCAAGTAAAACCACAAAGCCCCTCCGAAAACCACTAAAATAACGGGTGCAATCCAAGGCTTTTCACCGATAGTTTCTGCAACTTTGACCAAAAAACTTCCCGAATAGTAACTAGCCAATCCGATTACGAGAGCCCAGAGGGCAGCACTTGCAACGTTGAAGATAGCAAATTTCTTAAAATCGTATTTGGTTAAACCTATGGCGATGGGGATGAGCGTTTTGATTCCGTAGATAAATTTTTGAATCAGGATGATCCACGAGCCGTATTTTTTCATCATCACATGGGAGAGGGCAAGTTTGCGGCGGTGTTTGCGAATCCCCTCCATCATCATTGTTTTTTGGTAGCGTGCCATGTAAAAGAGCATAAAATCTCCCAATGCATTGGCAACAAAAGCGATTGCAATAGAGAGGCTAAGATCCATTTTGCCCATAAACGATAAAACGCCCGCACCGATTAAAGCGACGAAACCGCCGCCAAGAGAGTATAAAAAAAGTCCTATGTAGCCGTAGGTGGCTAGATTACTGAATGTATCTTCCATGTTGTTCCTAAAGTTGTTTTATTTTTGCTATCTCATCGCGCAGACGAGCCGCTTCTTCGAAATTAAGCTCTTTTGCCGCCTGTTTCATCCGTAACATAAGCTCCCCAACAAGTGCTTTGCGTTCGGAAGCGGGCATTTTATCGATTTTCTTATGTTTTTGGTAGAGACCCCCTTGATCTTCCAACTTGAGGTTTTCATCGAGTTTTCTAATCGTGGTCGTGGGGATAATGCCGTGTGCTTTGTTATAAGCATCTTGAATTTCGCGCCGTTTGTTGGTAGTTTCTATTGCACGCTGCATCGAGCCCGTCATCTTTTCTGCATAGAGTATGACGCGCCCGTTCGCATTTCTTGCACCTCTTCCTATCGTTTGGATAAGAGCCGTTTCGCTTCGTAAAAACCCCTCTTTATCGGCATCTAGGATTGCTACAAGGCTTACTTCGGGAAGGTCGAGCCCTTCACGCAGAAGGTTGATTCCGATGAGTACGTCAAACTCCCCCAAACGCAGTGCGCGGATGATCTGATTTCTCTCGATAGTGTCGATATCGGAATGCATATACTGCACTTTTATCCCCAAATCTGCGAGGTATTTTGTGAGTGCCTCTGCCATTTTTTTGGTCAATACGGTGATGAGTACACGTTCGTTGCGAGGGGTAACTTTTTTGATTTCGTCGTGGATATCTTCTACTTGATTTCTTGAAGGTTTAATCTCTATAACGGGATCTAAAAGCCCCGTAGGTCGGATGATCTGTTCCGCTTTTGCTGCGGAGAGTTCGAGTTCGTATGTAGAGGGCGTTGCCGAGACGAATAGATAGTGGGGCGCTTTTTTGATGTATTCGTCTATCATGAGAGGGCGGTTGTCAAGTGCACTAGGAAGTCTAAAGCCGTACTCTACAAGCACCTCTTTGCGTGCTCTGTCCCCTGCGTACATGCCACGAAATTGAGGCAGAGAAACATGCGATTCATCGACGATTACAAGGTACTCTTTGTGATGGAGTTCAAAATAATCGAGTAACGTATAGGGGGCTTCTCCGGGTTGTTTGTTTGTAAGGTGGCGTGAATAGTTTTCAACCCCCTTGCACATCCCCGTGGTTTGGAGCATCTCCAGATCAAACTCTACGCGCTGTTTGAGGCGCTGGTATTCTACGAGTTTTCCCTCTTTTTCAAAGTACGCCAAGCGGGCATCAAGCTCCTCTTCGATCCGTTTGATCGCTACTGCCATCTTCTCTTGCGAGACGCTAAATTGCGACGTTGCATAAACGGTGAATTGTTTATGCGATTCAAGTTTTTTATTGTCGATAATATCGAAAGTGTAGATAGATTCTATCTCGTCGCCGAAAAATTCTATGCGGATCGCTTCTTGTTCGAAATAGGGAGGGTAAATATCGAGAGTTTCCCCGTTGACGCGGATATGCCCGCTGTCGAAATAGGTGTCGTTGCGGGTGTAACCCATCTCTACAAGGCGGTAGAGAAGTTTTTTTTGGGCGATCGTATCTCCCACGGCGATCGATTGTACCATTCTCTCGTACTCTTCTGGATCTCCCAAACCGTAGTTTGCCGAGACCGAGGCAACGACTATTACGTCGTCGTAAGAGAGAAGATTAGCGGTGGATGAGAGGCGTAAACGCTCTAACTCGGCGTTGATAGCGCTGTCTTTTTCTATAAAAAGATCCTGCCGCGGAATATACGCTTCGGGTTGGTAGTAATCGTAGTACGAAACAAAATATTCGACATGGTTGTTGGGAAAAAACTGTCGGAATTCACTGTAGAGCTGTGCCGCCAATGTTTTGTTGTGGGTCATAATAACGGTGGGCATCTGCACCTTTTCGATGACGCGCGCCATTGTATGTGTTTTCCCGCTTCCCGTGACTCCTTCGAGGGTTTGGTAGCGATTGCCTTGTAAAATAGAATTACTGAGAACTTCAATGGCCTGCGGCTGGTCTCCTGCGGGTTGGAAGTTTGAGACGACTTGAAACGTAGATGATTTTTTCATAGCGCAATTATAACGAAAAGGGGGTTCATCTTCTTATGTGTGTAGTTTTGAACTTTTTATTTTAGAAATGTTTCACAACATAAGCAAAATAAAATATTTTTAGCTATTATAATATATTAATTTTCACAAGGAGAAGAAATGGAACATTTCGTAGGAGCATATAAAAAATATGCAGATTTTACCGGGAGAGCAAGAAGAAAAGAGTATTGGATGTTTTATCTATTTTATGTTTTGGCATTTATTGCTCTCACTATTGTTGACGCGGTCTTGGGGATGTATAATGCAGATGCGGGGATCGGTTTGTTGGGCGGATTATTTGCACTTGCTTCTTTCGTGCCTTCTATTGCGATAGCTGCTAGAAGATTACATGATACAAATAGAAGCGGATGGTGGCAGTTGATTTTATTGATCCCTTTTATCGGACCTATCGTGTTGTTAGTTTTTTTAGTGTTGCGAGGGGATATCGGCGATAACAGATTCGGAAACGATCCTATCGGGGCATTGGCTTAAAGGGAGTCCGGTAAAGTTTTCTGCCGGAGTTTATCTTTATAACTGATGTTATGCACTTTATGAGCAAAGCCCAAAAGTGGCAGGGACAAATGTCCCTACAACCCCCTGAAGCTACCCGTATCTTTCCGATACGGGAGAAAAACTGACAACTTACGCCCTTTCTAAAAGAAAGTGCGTAAGGTCAGTTTATAAGATGCGGTCGAGGGTTTTACATTTTGTGCTAGAATAAGGTTTTTAAAATTAGAGGAACTATTGATGGAAAACAACATGACGGAAAAGTTGGCGCAAAAAGTAGAAGAGATACTTCATAATTATCATAACCT
>Ga0265295_1005244_pt1 | contig 16732 bp, 17 predicted proteins | sample Munlansysbiofilm_FD_192503 | JGI IMG/M metagenome (GOLD analysis project Ga0265295, IMG submission 192503) | Leachate microbial communities from a municipal landfill in Southern Ontario, Canada - Methane capture system biofilm | ecosystem: Engineered > Solid waste > Landfill > Unclassified ...
GATTTCGAGATCGGGTAGCGACTCCTTGACCAGCACAAAGTAAGCCATCAGGCCGCCCAGGGTCAGGAGGATGGCCAGCATCAGGCCGAACGTGGGCCGGAGCAGGAAAAACTTCGCGGCCCATGAGGCCTGTTCCACGATGGGAAAGTCTTCGGCATGCTGGTCTTCGTTGCGCTGCTTGTTTTCAGTCATTGCCCGGTTCCGCCTTGCCAGTCGATGCCGCGCCCAGCATTTGGACGAGTGCGCCGTCGCTCAATTGGAATCGGCCGTCGGTGACGAGGAGTTCTCCCGCTTTCACGCCGGAGCGGATTTCCTGCGCGTCCAGTCCGGCCAGGCCCAATTCGACCCTTCTCTGGCGAGCGGCGCGCGTGGCGGGGTCGACCACGTAAACGTAAGGTTCGTTATCGCGATAGAGAAAGACTCCCATCGGCGCAACCACCACGTTCTTTTGCGCCTCGGTGGCGATCCAGGCCGTCACGTATTTACCGTCCTCCAGGCGCCGAGTTTCCCCCGTCGTGCGGACTTTGACCTGCACAGTGCGGGCGCCGGGATTGACCGCCGGGCTGACGGAATAGACTTCGCCCCTGACGGGCGATTTCGGCAGCTGCGCAATGCTGCTCCACGTCGCCTGGTCTTCATCTTCTTTCGCTTTTGGCGCGCCTCCGTTCGTATCCTGTCCGGTATCGATCAGCGCCACTTGCCCGACCGAAAGGAGTTGGCTCTGGAAGGAGGGAACATCGACGGTGACTTCAAACTCGGATGGATCGATGATCACGATAGGCACGGTTTGCAGCGCCGCCGACTCGGCGTCGGTGCGCAGGTAGCTGGGATTATGGTAATAGCCCTCCTCGATGTTAAGGTAGGCGACAATCCCGTCGATCGGAGCGCGCAATTCAGTTTCCTCCAAGCTCACCTCGACCTGCGCGATTCGAGCCTGGGCAGCCTCGATCTGAGCCTGTGCCGCGCTCAGCCGACTACGCGCCTGCTCCACGGCGGCGTTGGATAATTGGGCTTTTGTCTTCGCTTCGTCGTATTCCTGCGCCGAGGCGGAGTTCTTTTCTCGAAGCGCCTCGTAACGATGGAACGTTGTCTGCGCCAGTTCATAATCCGTTCTAGCCCGTTGGATTTCGGCTTGGGCCACTTGGGCCTGGGTCTCCGTCTCGATCAGGGAGGTCCGCGCGGTTGCCAGATCGGCCTTGACGCGGCGCTGGTCCTGATAAGCGAGCAACTCCCCCTTGTTCACTGCGTCACCCGCCCGTAGTTCCTCCCCGTTGTCGCCGGTGGCCATCCATGCGATGCGCCCGGCATTCTGAAACGTAAGATACTCCCGTCGAGTCGAGCGCGCCGTGCCTTCGGCGAATATCCACGCCTGAACATCGCCCGTGCGCGCCTCGGTGACGCGTACCGTCATGGCGGGTTTTTCGAGGGCCGTTTCACCTGGCGTTCCATCCGGCGGCGGCGATTCTCTGGAACGCCACCATGACCAACCGCCATAGGCGACGCCCAGGACAACCCCAATTAGAACGATGCGTTTGATCCATTTCATTGTTTGGGTCCCTTGCTTGAGGGGATATCGGTTGCACTGGCCGGAACGTTGAAGCCGCCACCCAGCGCGAGATGTAGGTCGATTCGGTTTTCAAGCCGCTCCCGGCGCACGGCCAACCAGGCGCTCCGGGCATCGAGGGCGCGGCGCTGACTCTCCAGCACCACGATCAGATTCTCGATCCCCTGGGCGTAGCGATTCTGCGCGATCACGACCGCCTCTTCAGCGTTTTGGGCGGATCGCCGCAAGGCCTCCTCCCGAGTCGCCAGCAGGCTGTCCACGGCCAGAGCCTGCTCGACCTCGAAGAAGGCCCCCAGCGCTTGCTGGGCGAAGGTCGCGATGGCCTCGGCCTTGCGCCCGGCGCTCGCGTCAACTTGAGCCAGGAGGCGCCCGCCTTGAAAGATGGGTTGAACGAGGTTGCCTAGGATCGTCCACACGACACGCTCGGCCGAGAGCAGATCGCCCAACTCCTCGCTGGCCGTGCCGCCGGAGGCGGTCAGCGAGATTCTCGGATAGAGCGCCGCGCGCGATGCGGATAATCGACTGTCCGCCGCTGCAAGCCGGCGCTCCGCCGCAATCAGGTCTGGACGGCGCCCGATCAGTTGCGCCGGAATCCCTACGGGCGGCGGCGAGGGGACGCCGGGCAGATCGCCCGCTCCTTCGAGCAGCCCGGATGGATATTCGCCGAGCAGCGCTTCGAGTTGTCGTTGCACACGTTCCAAGGTCGCGCGGCGTAGCGCCAGCGCCCCTTCGGCCGAAGCAAGATTCGACAGCGCCAGATACTTGTCTCCCGGTGGCTGAATGCCCTCCTCGACCCGGTCGCTCGCCTGGCGCGCAGTCTCCCGGTATGTTTCAACGGTGCGTTCGGTCAGCGCGACTTGCAGTCGGCTCTCCGTCAAAGTGAACCAGACCTTCGCCACCTGCCCCGAAAGCGACAATTGCGCGGCGGCATAGTCGGCCAGCGTCGCTTGTAGCGCAGCCCGCGACGCTTTTGTCTCCGACCGCATGCGACCCCACAGATCGATTTCCCAACTCAAATCCAGCGAAAGCCCGTAAGCGTTTGTGTAGAGGGGCTCCGCGGAAGGGTCAGCCGACCGTTCGACTTCCGTCACAGTGATGTTCGTACGATTACGGGAGGCGTTCAGACCACCCTTCAGTTGCGGGTAGAGATCGGCCCCCGCAATGCGCGACTCCGCCAGCGCAATCTCCACCCGCGCCGAGGCGGCTGCAAGGTCCGGGTTGTTGCCCAGCGCCTTGCCGATCAATTCATCGAGGACTGGATCGTCCAGGCTCTCCCACCAGTTGTCCTCAACACCGCCTTCCTGACCGGCATGCGCCCCCCACTGGTTGGGCACATCGAAGCCCAAGGCTGGGATTTCGGGCTTGGGCGCATGAACGCACCCCGCCAGCATCGCCAGTAAGGCGACGCAAAAGAACAATGTGGCATGCCTGGTTTTCATCGATCACCCCCCGAGGTTCCTGCGGATATTGGGGTTCTTTTTATGGTTATTGATTGTAATATCAAACTAATGATGTGGCACGACCTCATTTACATCAAGGCTTCGGGCTTGGGCCGGGAAGGCTCGCGCTACGGCATCGAGCATTCGTAGGGTCGGACCAAGCTATGCAATTGAAATCTTATTGTTTATCCGTTATAAAGGCAGGTTTTCAGGCTCTATAATTTCATTTTGGCCGTCAAACTGTGCGTTGTAGAGCACTTCGGCTTCCCGCAGTTGCCAGTTTAAATCCTTCGTGGAAAGTGACAGTGCCTTGCGGAGTGTGCCCGTCGAAAGACTGAGCGAAAAAGACCTCCGGTGGCACTCCTTCATGTAGAAGTCCCGGTAGGTTTTTGAACCCGAATTTTATATAGTAATCCGGATGTCCCACGAGACAACATCCTTGAGCATTCATATCTTTCAGCCGTGACAACCCTTCGCGTATCAGGGCTTTGCCAATGCCCTGCCTCTGGTACGCCGGCAACACCGAAACAGGTCCAAGCCCGTACCAGTTCTGAGTTCCGTCCGAGATGGTCACAGGAGAGAAGGCAATATGACCTATCACATGGCCATCCACTTCTGCGACGAGCGATACCGTGAGGGCCTTGGCTGCGCGCAGTGCCTCGATAATGAACTGTTCTGTGTGATTGCTGATCTCCAGGGTCTTAAACGCGGCGACGGTCACCTCGATTATCTCGTTTATATCGGAAACTGCTTCACTTCTGATTACAATCTTCGGATTCATGTGTTTCGTGTTCCTTCTTCTTGCCGGCCAACGTCCAAACTAAGGGGAGGGCGGTTTTAGCTGATGCCCGGCCTGATAGCCCGGAAATTTGCTTGCAAAATTATTGGGAAAAATGGCACGGCCCGCCCGGTTCCTTTTTAGCGCTTGGTTGATGCTTTCGTAAAAAATCCGAATTGTCATCCCGAGCGCAGCGAGGGATCTCTTCGTAAAACGAAATGTATAATAATAGCGCATGCTTGAGATTCCTCGTCGCAAGCTCCTCGGAATGACAATGGCTGTTTTCGGCTTTTTTACGACGCAATCTTGGTTGGCCCTCCGCGTAGTATCCTTTAGCAATGTTGGTGATCCGGACAACAAAGTCCGTCTTCGCCTCTGTGTATGCGACCCGATCCTTCGCATGGGTATTGGACAATTTCCGCTTGAGATTACCATAATCTTGTGCCACGTGCGGATGTTCAATGAGGTAGTCCCGAAAGAGCAACCGATCCCAAAGCTCGAAATGTGCTTCGACCATGTGAATATGGTGGGTTCTGTTTCCGCTTGCATCACGTTTGATGAACCATGCATAGAAGGGCGGGGTGTCGTCGCCCCACATTGGCCGCCAAAAGAAGTCGTATCCCTTTGGCTCGAGTATCGGGGGAACCTTTTGTCTGGTTTCATCGAGTGAGACCACCTCGACCAACATATCGACAATAGGCTTCGCCGCCAGACCAGGAACGGCTGTACTGCCGAAGTGCTCAATACGTTTGACCAGCGTTTTGGGCAGACAGGACAGGAGGTGAGCTTTCTCTTCCTTAAACAGCTCGAGCCAACGAGGATCGTAGGGAACGACGGCAACATCTTCCTTCAAAACCCGGGCAACCTTTTCTTCAAGTGTTTCCATCTCTTATTTCATTACGCCCAACATTTTCTCGCTTTCAGGTACAAAGCCGAACGTTGCTAATCAGCCGCGCGGCTTTTTGCATCGGCTGCATTAGCCTTGTTTGGCAATATTTGTGCTTGTGCTTTGCCGCCGGACATTATCCATCGGATTATTTTGACCCATAGCGACCACGGCCGCATTCGAGGAGCCATTCCAAGGGATACCTGAGCAGTGGATAGGGCGTCTTCGAGCAATGCATCGTGCAGAGGTCGAATTACGAGTGGCCAAGTTAATAATGCAGTACCCTTCAATTCCATCTCTATCGTATGTCTTAGTAGAAGAGGCTTTTTTGAACGTTTGACAACATCGAATTTATGAAATCCGTTGAATCCTTTTGGCTTGGTAAAGCAGAAGCTGACGGACTGTCCTGGATTGTATGCCTCAACGACATAACCAATCGGCCCATGTCCGCCTTTTGCGCCAACACCTATCGGATGATCGAATTTCATACGAGGCCAGCATTGGCTTGGCCATAGAAGGTCATCTTCTGAAGAAAGAGAGTCAATGAGCTTCGACACTTGTTCATAATCAGCGTTGAGTTCGCGTTCGTGAGTATTTAGAACTTTCATTACAGCCTCACATTTCGTGGTGCCCCAAAGATCCGCATAACAGGCTGGCAATGGAGCGTAGCGAAATTGCCAGTCCGAGTTGATGCGGTTGTTTTGATATGCTTTCAGTTACGTGCTACATAGTTTTGAATTCTTTCAATCTCGTATATTCTACAAGACAATCCAGGGTTTTTTCTGTAAAAACTTTGCCCCTTGTGGCGAGGATCATTTTTTTCATGTCCTCTCGGCGTACACCGAAGCCACGACCGCCGATGCAGGCGATGACCTCATATTTAGGATCATCTTCCGAACGACCTGAAAGACTCAACGCGCCAAGATGCTGAATACGGGTTACTTTGTCGCGCGCTGTTCCGTCATCCTCGGTAATTTTAGCTTCAATAATTACTTGCGGATTGAATTCGCTCGGAATAATGAAATCTGGTGTCTGGTCGAAGCCCGCGATTCGTTCCGCCCGTTTTGTTTTACGGAAACTGACGCCAGCTTTGGACAGAACGCCCTCTATCGCCGATTCCAGGCTATCACCTATAAGATCGCTTACGGAATCCCGATGTCCGGCGAACGGTCTTCCAAGGAATCGTTCGTACAACAGCATAGCGTAAGGGACTCCAATTCCGGCAAAATTCCTGATGCTTTCGGAGCCATGTTTGGTATCCGCCTTGTCCAAGCGATGCAACAGGTCTTCATTTATATCGGGAGCCCCGGCGGACAGCAGTTGACACGCTGTTTGAACCAGTGCTTTGAGCCGTTCCTGTGTAACGCAGTTGGTGTTGAGTTTGGTTTCCGGGGCCATTCTTACTTTTCTGTCCAGTGAGCGCACGAAACCCTGAGTAACCGATACGCTGGTTTTTTGTGTCGTGACGTAACCCCATTCTGGAGGCGTAAAACCGAGCATTGAGCGTAGAACCACAATCGTGATCGGCTCGGAGACTGTAACGGGGAATACTCTGTCTGGTTCGAGTTTCGAAAAGCCTTCGGTCGCAGCCTTCAGTACTTCGTATCCGCGCTCGAAGACCGGGTACTCAACAAAACCAGCCCCTTTGGGAAGAACAAGAAACTCCGATTCCAGGCACGAAAAAACGGCATCAACATAGGATTCAGGGTCCTGGACAATAACATCCAGGGATACTTCAAAAGGATATGTCGGCATAATCAGCTCCATATTTCCCAACACTTTCATGTACAGCGAACAAAGGCATCTCTTTTCTCGCCGTTGTTCTGTCACGCTTCATGCGTTTTTCAACTTCCGTCCAGTTTCCGAAATGTTGGAGCCAGTCCTTCACTCTTGCGATGCGAGTTATTGTAGGTTCTGTTTTTTTCCACTCAAGGCGTAATGACCAGATCGCCAAACGAACAAGATGTCCAAAAGTGATGCATCTGATATCGCCAAGAGTTGGCTTGACGTTCCCGACCTTGAGTAGCTCTAAATCCATTTCGACGATTCGGGCTACTTCTTCAGGCGAGTCAGCTATCCATTTCCGCTGCACAGCTCCGGTTTGACGGCAGACAAAGACGGTATCGATAATCGACGAACCAGTACCGTTGATGTGGATGGATGCGCCCATCTCAGCTGGACAGGGAAGCGACGCGGAACAGGTTAGCCCCGCATCAAGAATTGCCACAGCCACGGGATAATATGCTTCAAGATTGTTATGATGGTAAGTGAAAGCCAAAGGCGATCCGGGCTTCAACGCCCTCGCCATGCGTTGGAAGACAGATGATAACCCATCCGTGAAATGATCGAGCCCACGGCCCATGTCCGCGTTGCCAGTCAATTCATCGGGTGTACGGGTGGAATCGGCACTGAATGCGTTTAAATCTCGACCGACCAGTTTTTTTAGCCATACATAACAGAAATCCATAAGCTCTGCGTATTGGACATTTCCAAAATAGGGCGGATCAGTAAAGACAGCATCCAGTGATGCATCTGGCAGTTTGCATGATGCGGCATTTTGGCATGATATATCGACCATTCGTGGAGGCGCGGAATCATCCCCATTCAGATGATCACCTATCCATTCCCCATGAATGGGTACAATTTTTTTTGACCGGCCATGATGGCTGACTTCAAACGGATGGTCACAGTATGCCTTCGCTTTTTTGAACTTCTCAATAATGTTGGCCCACCCGCCGCTGCCGATACAAATGTTGCGGCCAAGATCCATGATACCAAGAAAATTCGATTCACATTGAATTAATCCCACCGGGAACCCATGGACAGAGAAAATGTCTAGTGACTTCAAAGCAGTGGAGTCATACCGACACAACATGTTCTGATAACGGAGCAAGTCTGAAAGGTTCGTTGCCAAGGCATTGCGTATGCGTTCGTCCTGCGTATTCGCTATCATACGGGCGGAAAGTTCAAGGCCGAGAAGCTGACGGCTGTTGAACATCTCACGATAATGCCTGTATCCCCATCGGTGTAAGCGATCCGTTTCATCACCACTGGGAATTTCATCGTCAGGAATGGACTTCGGATGCATTTTTGACCATCGGCTTTCAACCTCTTTGATACGGTCCACATCCTGTTCGTCGGGTTTCTTGAAAAACCTGCCGGCATGATGTGGCTTGCATCTTGGGCAGAGGTATTCGATTGCAAAAAGTCTGTGGCGAGGCGATCCAAGACTGGCATCTGGATAATGATTGACTGCGCCACAAGCTGAACATCCGCAACGGTTTCGTTTTGCAGGACCATTCACCGTTAGTTTCGTAGCACAATGAGCACAGCGACCTGGGTCTTTCCGGTCATCCGTTTCCGTCAACTCTCCGCAAGAAGGGCATACAAAGACGTTTTTCGGATGTCTGGAATCTGCGGAAAGAAGATATCCTGGAAACAAGTCTACCTCCTTTCCACATTGATGACATGGCCTTACTTTAACCCAAAGAAAGTATTTCACATAGGCATCTTCCGAACCGCATAAAGTGCAGCGTGTGCGATACAATAGCCCAATTTCTTTTTCTAATTTTGCCCGCAGCTGATCCGCAGCCTTTGAATACGTCTCAAGATTGAGATGCTCAATTTCCTGTTTGACAATCCAATAAGACATCGGGTTGATGTCAAATCCCGTGACATTACATCCAACCCTATTGGCCTCCAGGATGGGAGTGCCACCACCCATGAAGGGGTCGGCTATATGAAGCCCCGGGAGGTTATTCGGTTTGTAAAACACCTCCCGAAGCGGTCTTCCCGCGAATTCAGACAGAAGTAGTCCACGAAATAAAGTACCGGGCCTCCTTGCGAACCATTTGTGCACCGCAATGATCGGCCGATAATTCTGCTGTATCTGTTTTTCCCGGAGCGCCATGTCCGCGACGAAAGGTATATCGAACTCTCGTTCTATCATCTATTTACCATCATCCTTTGTTCTTATGGCATAACTGAAAGTTCACAGGCTGGACAATGTTTTTATTGTCCGGTCGTGTGAAACGTGTTGTTAAAAGACGTTTTTTACTGCCATTTAGAAACTATGCATATTGATAAACCTGTTATTATCCCATTTCAGCTTTTAACAATTATTGGCCAGACGTTTCCGACTATACCCGCCAGCCGAATTCGAAACGCAACTAAATCCTAAAAAATTCAGTAACTTCAACATTCCAACGGTATCGGACTAGCCCGATCGTTCCTTGGTGACCGGTTTAGTCCGAAAATTCCGGTCCAGTGATTTGAGGCCAATGGTAATGCGGAGCGATAACACGTAAAAAAACCATTTAATGTAAATGAGTTAACTATTTTAATGTTGACATCCGCGGCACTTTCGTTGAGGTTAAGCTTAACATATGTAAACATATCAAGCGCGATGAGGTTAACATGGATGCTTCTGCCCCAAAGTTGCTCGACCAGGTCAGGGATGCCATCCGGCGGAAACACTATTCCATTCGTACCGAGGAGACCTACTGCGACTGGATCAGACGGTATATTCTGTTTCATGACAAAAAGCACCCCAGGGACATGGGAGCTGCGGAAATCGAGCGGTTCCTGACCCATCTGGCGGTTGCCGGCAAAGTGGCGGCATCGACCCAGAATCAGGCGCTCTGCGCTTTGGTGTTTCTTTATAAGCACGTATTGGCGATGGAAATCAATGGAAAAATCGACGCCGTACGCGCCAAGCGGCCCAAGCGGTTGCCGGTGGTGCTTTCCAAGGCCGAGGTCGACCGGTTGATGGCAAATCTTCGAGGCGTTCATTGGCTGATGGAGGGCTTGCTATACGGGGCCGGGCTACGGCTGATGGAATGTGTACGACTGAGGGTTAAGGATGTTGACTTCAATCAACACCATATCGTCGTTCGAGCCGGCAAGGGCAACAAGGATCGGGTCAAGCTGTTGCCCGAGCGCTTGATACCGGAACTGAAAAACCAGATCCACTATGCCACGACGATGATCTACACCCATGTCTTGCAGCGCGGTCCCACGGCGGTGCGCAGCCCCATGGACGGCGGGGCGCGGACCGCCGCCGGCGCGCCGATCCGTCTGGTGAAACCCGATTATCGTGAAAGGAGCCAAAGATGGTCTCAGAGGGCAAGGACCGCCTGAATTTCGACGCTTTCATGCGGCGGGTGAAGAAAGGAGCCCGCATCCGTTCCCAGAACCAACTCGCCGGCGCCCTGGGCATCCACCGCTCGGCGGTGACCCAGGCCAAGCGGCGGGATTCGGTGCCGCGCCAGTGGGCCTATCGCATCGCCGAGGCGTTCGACCTCGATGCCCATTGGCTGCTCACCGGCCGCTCGGACCCGGTGGCCCTGGCGGAGGACGAGGTGGTCTGGGTGCCTTGGGTGGAGGCCCGCATCAGCGCCGGGGGAGGGTCCTTCGAGACCGACGCCGGCACCCGGGGCGCGTTTCCCTTCCGGCGCGAGCAGCTCCAGGGGCTCGGGCCCGCCGCGTCCATGGTGATGATACAGGTCAGCGGGGACAGCATGGAACCGGGGATCCGGGCTGGGGATACGGTGATGATCGACCGCTCCCAGACGGCCGTGGTGGCCGGCGGGATCTACGCCGTGGGCATCGACGACACCATCATGATCAAGCGATTGGAAAAGCGGCCCGGGCAACTGGCGCTCATCAGCGACAACCGGGCCTACGAGACGATCCTGGTCGATGCCGGCGCCGCCGCGGTGCGCGTTCTGGGCCGGGTGGTCTGGCTCCAGCGGCGGATCTGAAGGGTTTTTGGGCTTCCGGGGCCACGCTTGACACAATGCCCGCCGCAGCCGATGATAATCATCGGGTTCCCGGGAGGATGCGCTTCGGGATCCAAAAATTCGCGTCAATAGGATATGTCCGTTGGGCGGACATCGATCCACCACAGGTGATGGCGCCGGCGTCACGGGCAAGCCACCGCTGCATTTCATTTCCCAGGAGGCGCAATGACAATCCGATCCGTTTTCAATTCCTTCTTTTCTCAAGCGCTGGCGGTGTTGGCGGCCGTGTTGATTCTGGCCGGCTGTTCCTCCATGTACTACTCGACCATGGAAAAAGTCGGGGTGCACAAGCGCGACATTCTCGTGGACCGGGTGGAAGCGGCCCAAGATGCCCAGAGCGACGCCCAGGAAAAGTTCAGCTCGGCCTTGGAGGAGTTTGCCACGGTGGTCAACATCGGCGACAGCGACCTGAAACAGGCCTATGAGCGCTTCAATGCCGAGTTCGAGGGGGCCGAGCAGGCCGCCGACAGGGTTTCCGAACGCATCGACAAGGTGGCGTCGGTGGCCGAGGCCCTGTTCAGGGAGTGGGAAAAGGAGCTGGATCTTTACAGCAACGCCAGCCTGCGGCAGGCCAGCAAGGTGCGGCTCCAGGAGACCCGGCAACGGTATGCCACCATGCTGGCCAGCATGCACCGGGCCGAGGAGAGCATGGCGCCGGTGCTGGATGCCTTCCGCGACCACGTGCTCTTCCTGAAACACAACCTCAACGCCCAGGCCATCGGCGCCCTGAAATTCGAATTCGCCAGCCTCAAGAAGGACATCGACGCCCTGATCCGGGAAATGAACGCCTCCATCGAGAGCTCGCAGCGGTTTATCGCCGAAATCCAGGCGTAAGGCGCTGCGAGAGGCCAAGCCAAACACGGGTTTTCAGGATCTGGTCGTCCAGCGGCGAAAATAGAGGATTGCCTCGGTCTTGCTCATTTCCTCGCTTGCAACGGCCAACACCATGTCAGCAAAATTACCCTGCGGGGCTTTGAAGTCGCACCCGTTCAGAAGGAGGAAAACGAGTGCCATGGTTTACTGGGCAAGTTTTTTCAGGCTTTTCCGATAACGTCGATTGACTTCCTTCAAGGCGTCCTTGAAAGCCTCGCGCCGGCCGGTGTCCTTGATGGGGGCCAGAATCAACACCTCTCCGTCGGTACTGACGTCGAAAGGGGTTTCGGCGTCGGCGCCCAGCAGTTCCAGGATCGGTTTTTCGATGACCAGGGCCAGGCTGTTCCCATGTTTGGTGAGAGACTTGATCATGGTCGCCTTTCAAAGTTATGGCGTTATTATGCTGTATGAACATGTGTCTAACGAAAACGCCATGCAATCAAGGATCGGCCCGGCCGGAGAACCTTTCTATTTCGCCGCGACCCGCTCCAGGGTCCAGTCCACCAACTGCCGGCTCAGTTGGTCGGCGGCTCGGCCGAAGGCTTCCACCACGGCCTCCACGCTTTCGTCGGCGCTCGGTTCACGCACCTCGAAGCGGCGGGTGGCCAGAACCCGCTGCCGTGAGCTGTCGATGAGCCGGACATCGAGGCGGATCACCGCCCGGGGCCGGCCCTCCATGTATTGGCTGTGAAACCCCCGCAGGTCGCTGACCAGGTCGAAATCGGCACTCACCCGGTCCCCCTCGTCCACCACGGCGGCCAGGCGGTTGTCCTGACGAAACGCCTCCACCAGCCGGTCCCGTAGCAGCCTGGGGGCACTGTCGCTCCAACGGGCGCCCTGGTAGGCACTGAGCTGGTTTGTCTCCGGCATCACCACGATGCGAGAGCTGTAGAGGGCCCGACCTGCCTGGGGGGTCTCGACGCGCAACGTCAGCGGTAGCCGGGCCAGGTCGGAAGAGGGAATTGCCGTGGCGGGCAGAACATAGACGTTCAGCGGCTCGCGTGGGCCGATGAGGCTGCAGGCCGCAAGTGTGCCGAGCAGGGCGACGAGGATCACCAGGACGGTTATGCGAAGATAGCGGTGTCGGTTCACGGGGTAAACTCCTGGATCGGATCGGGGCCGAAGAAAAAGGCGGCCGGATTGTCTTCGAGACGACGGGTGATGCGGCTCAGGTTGCCGAGAATGCTCCGCAGGTCGCGCATGGCCGGTCCAAACTCGGTCAACCCCCTCATCCCCTGCGAGAGGGAGGTCTGGTTTTCGGCCAGGATCCCGTCGAGGCGGGCGGCGGCGTCCCGGAGCGCGCCAATGGCTTCGCTGGTGCTATCCAGGGTCTGGCGGCCCTCCCGGATCACCAGGCTGTTGGCGTTTTTGCTCAAAAGATTCAACTCCTGAAGCAGGGCGCTGGTTTCCGTGCCGACCTCATTGAAGGTGACCAGCGCATCGACGATTTTTTGGCGCTGATCCGCCAAGGTGCCGGTGGTCTGCTCCAGGTTGGCCAGGATGCTTCCGAAACGGCCGATGTTCTCCTCGGAAAGCAGCCGCATGGCGTTGGCCAGCAGCCGGTTGAGGTTTCTGGCAAGGGTTTCGCTGTCCGCCAACAGCATGCTGAGCGGTGAGGGGTCTGCCACGATCAATGGCGGATTCTCGCTGTCGCCCACGAGCAGCGGGCTCTCCAGGGTGCCGCCATGCAGTTGGATGCTCATGGAACCGGTGATATTGGCCAGATGCAGGCTCGCCCGGGTGTCCTTGCGGATGGGGATGTCGCTGAACACACGGATGCGGGCCCGCACGTGGCGGGGATCGTCCGGATGAAGCCGAAGGTCGACCACGTCGCCGACCTTGATGCCGCTGTAGAGCACCTCGTTGCCGACGGCCAATCCGCTGACTGCCCGGTCGAAACCGACCTCGTAGTAGGCATAGCTCCGGTCGCCACTGGACTTGTCCAGCCACAGGGTGAAGACCATGGCACCGGCCACGGCGATGACGGTGAACAGACCAATGAGGATATGGTGGGCTCGGGTTTCCATCTTAAAACTCCTGGGACAATTGGGCGGCCTTGTGGGCCGAACGGCCCCGCGGACCGTGGAAGTATTCCCGGATCCAAGCGTCGTCGGTGGCTTCCACCACTTCGAGGCGGTCCGCCACCAACACCTGCCGGCGGGCCAGTACCGCCACCCGATCGCAGGCGCTGTAGAGGGTGTCCAGATCGTGGGTGACCAGAAAGACGCTGAGACCCAACGCATCCTTGAGGGTCAGAATCAATCGGTCGAAGGCGGCGGCGCCGATGGGGTCCAGGCCGGCGGTGGGTTCGTCGAGAAACAGAATCTCCGGGTCCAGGGCCAGGGCCCGGGCCAGGGCGGCGCGTTTGACCATGCCACCGGAAAGCTCGGCGGGAAACTTGAGGGCCGCCTCGGCGGGCAGCCCGGTGAGGGCCAGCTTCAGTCGCGCCAGATACTCGGCGTCCGGGCGACGGAGACCGATGTGTTCGATGAGGGGCAGGGCCACGTTTTCCTGCACGGTGAGCGAGGTAAACAGGGCACCGCGCTGAAACAGGACCCCGGAGCGGCGCTCGATCTCGGAGCGGCGCGCCGGCGAAAGACGATCCAACCGTTCCCCGAACACCTCCACCGTTCCGCCGTTGAACCGGTGCAGACCGACGATGCTGCGCAGCAGCACCGATTTTCCCGTCCCTGAACCGCCCACCACCCCGAGAATTTCGCCGGGAAACAGGTCGAGATCGAGATGCTCATGAACCGTGAGCGATCCGAACCGGTTCAGCAGGCCCCGCACCCGGATCAACGGCGTCTGGGCCGCGTTTACCATCTCATCTCCATGCAGAACATCGCGGCAATGGCATCCAGCAGGATCACCATGAAAATGGACTGCACCACGCTGCTGGTGGTGTGTTCGCCCAGCGACTGGGCGCTGCCGGTGACCTTGAAGCCCTCCAGGCAGCCGATCACCGCGATGACGAAGGCGAACACCGGTGCCTTGGCAAGCCCGATGAAAAAATGCCGCAGGGTGATGTCGCGCTGGAAGACGGCGAGAAACTGGGTCGATGAGATATCCAGCATCAAGGCACAGACCACCGCCCCGCCGAGGATCCCGGTCATGGTGCCGATGAAACTGAGAATCGGCAGGGACACCATCATGGCCAGCACCCGGGGCAGCACCAGAAGTTCCACCGGACTGAGCCCGAGGGTGCGGATGGCGTCGATCTCCTCGTTGGACTTCATGGAACCGATCTGGGCGGCAAAGGCGCTGGCGGTGCGGCCGGCCAGGAGCACGGCGGCCAGCATCACCCCGAATTCGCGCAAAAACGCGTAGGCGATGAGATGGACGGTGTAGATGGTGGCGCCGAAGTCCACCAGCACCGTGGCGCCGAGAAAGGCCACCACGGCGCCGATGAGAAACGTGAGCAGGGAGACGATGAGGATGGCGTCCAGCCCGGTTTGCTGGATGTGGGCCACCATGGAAGTGATGCGCCATCGACGTGGCCGGGGCAGGGTGGCCGCCAAGGTGGCCAGGGTCAGCCCGATGAAGGACAGCAGCATGCGTTGCTGCTGCCAGAGATCTTCCACGTGTTTTCCCGTTTGGGCCAGAAATCTGATCAGAGGGGAAACGCGAGCCTGGGTGGGCGTCAACGGTGAGGCCATGGCTTCGGCCACGGTTTGCAGCAGGGCCTGCTTGGCCCCGGGCAACTCGGGAGCCAGATCACCGATCCGCTTCAGCCGCTCGGCGCCGATCAGCTCCACCAGCAAGGCGGCGCCGGCTGTATCCACCGCCGCCAAACCGGATAGATCCACCTCCGGCCCGGCCTCCTGTCGCTGTTTCCAGGCCGCGACCTGCTTTTTCAGCGCGCCGTGATGGGCAAGGATCCAGTCCCCGGTGACCTGAAGACGATCCCGTCCTTGCTCAAGGCGTCCGGGATGTGATGAAATGTCGGACTCGGACATGGAAAAGGACATAAAGGACAACCGGCCCCAAAGAAATCCCGAAATCAGGTTTCATGTTTCAATTTAGCCGCATGGCGCCATCAAGCCAGAAGAATCAGGAATGTTACCTCAAATTTGAAGAAAGGAAAACAACTGTGCGACAAATCCTGTTCACCGATCTGGAGGATATCCGTGTCGGACACGCCCAAAACCTGGAAGCGGGCACCGGGTGTACCGTGATCATCTGCGAAAAAGGGGCCACCGCCGGCGTTGATGTGCGTGGCGGCGCTCCCGGGACCCGTGAAAGCGACCTGCTCAACCCCGTCAACCTGGTGGAACAGATTCACGCGGTGGTCCTTTCGGGCGGCAGCGCCTTCGGCCTCGACGCCGCCGCGGGGGTGATGCAGTACCTGGAAGAAAGAGGCATCGGTTTCGATGTCCAGGTGACCCGGGTGCCCATCGTGTGCGCGGCGGTACTCTTCGACCTGACCATCGGCGACCACCGGGTCCGTCCGGACAAGGCGATGGGCTACCAGGCCTGTCTCAACGCCACGGAAAACCAATGTTCCCAGGGGTGCGTAGGCGCCGGCACCGGGGCGACGGTGGGCAAGATTCTGGGCCCGGACCGGGCCATGAAGAGCGGATTGGGAACCCATGCGGTCCAGGTGGGGGCCCTGAAGGTCGGTGCGCTGGTGGCCGTGAACTGCCTTGGAGATGTCATCGATCCGGATAGCGGGGAAAAACTGGCCGGGCTGCTCGACGAGGATCTCAGTGCCGTGGCCGACACCGAAGCGGTGATGATCGCCGCCTACGCCGAGCAGAAAAACCGCTTCGCCGGCAATACCACCATCGGCGTGGTGGTCACCAACGCAACCCTGACCAAGGCCCAGGCCACGAAACTGGCCTCCATGGCGCACAACGGCTACGCCCGGGCGATGCGGCCGGCCCATTCCATGTTTGACGGGGACACGATCTACACCCTGGCCACCGGGCATGTGACCGCCGATCTGAGCGTGGTGGGCTTGCTGGCGGCCCGGGTGATGGCCCGAGCCGTGGCCGAGGCGGTGAAAAACGCCCGTTCCCTCTTCGGTCTCAAGTCCCATTGCGACCTTTGAGGACGGATACCTGGGCGGAGCCTCCCGCTCGTGCGCGTGCGGGCCCCATGAAGGCCGGATGGCGCTTGATTCCAGCGTTTCGTGATACCAGGGAAGCATTTGCGTCATGGCGACATTTCGACGGGGCTGTGCATGGATTTGGCAGGGTTGACATAATCTGTTCCGTAATGTATAGTTTACTAAAATTATCTATATTTTCAAAAATATTAAAGTAGTTTTGAAAGGTATCTATATTAATATAATACTCAAAGAATTATATATCTGGCGAATGAACAAGGTAAAATCCATCTATTTCAATATCCTGTTTCAAACCGAAGGCGCTACCCGCCGGCTTTTCTTTC
>Ga0265295_1005245_pt1 | contig 16728 bp, 10 predicted proteins | sample Munlansysbiofilm_FD_192503 | JGI IMG/M metagenome (GOLD analysis project Ga0265295, IMG submission 192503) | Leachate microbial communities from a municipal landfill in Southern Ontario, Canada - Methane capture system biofilm | ecosystem: Engineered > Solid waste > Landfill > Unclassified ...
AGTAATTTTATTAAAATAAAAAAATTAATCAGGGGGTTAAAAGTCTAGACTTTTAACCCCCTGATTAATTACTTACACAGTTTATGGGATACTCCCGTTTCGATCCAATCGGGTACGCAAACTTTTTACACTTCGATAAACACTTCGATAAACTCAGTGCAACGCTCAGTGCGGTGCTTTTAACTTTTAACTTTTTCACTGTGACTAACATCTACATATCCTCTAAAAGTTTAAATAGCTGCTCACGTTTACGTACGGAGATTGGAACCTGAGTTTTATCTGCAAAAACCAGCACTCCACCATCTATTTTATCAACCCTTACCACATGATTAATATTTACTAGGTGGCTTTGGTGAACCCGAACAAACCCGAACTCGCTAAGGATGTCCTCAAAATGCTTTAGGGGTTTTGATATCAGTATTTTTGGCTGGTTATCGAAAAATATTTTAGTGTAGTTGCAGTCGGCCTCACACCGAGTAATATTTTGCAGTAATACCAAATGAATGCTCTCTGCTGTTTTTAAAACAATTTTCTTTTGTGCCTGTGAGGTTGCCGACATGTTTTCGATTACCGCTTTGAGTTTTAAATTAATGTTATCAGAATCATCCAAAGTTTCAACCAGCTTTTCAACAACGCTTCGTAGCTCTGTAGTATTTATGGGCTTTAGTATATAATCGAATGCGCTAAACTTTATGGCTTCCAAGGCATGCTCTTCGAAAGCAGTAACAAACACAACTTTAAAGTCGATGCTATCGAAACGCTTTAGCAAATCGAATCCAGTGCCATCGGGCATTTTTATATCGAGAAAAACCGTGTTAGGCGAATGCTTTTTAATGACTTTATAAGCCTGTTCTACCCCATCGGCTTCGGCCAATATGGTAACCTCTGGAAAAAAGCGCTCGATAATAACCCGTAACGATTCTCTGGCCCTGGGTTCATCGTCAACTAGTACTGCTTTAATCATAATCTTTGTTTATATTGTTGTTTGTATGTGGAGAAATTACCGGAAAAGCTATTTCAACTTTTGTACCAATTTTTCCTAAAGCAAACAAATCTATTACCTTAACGCCAACCCCAATCTCTTTTTTTCTCCCTTTTGCCATATTTAAAATTCGCTCATGGGTAATTGAAGTGGCGTAACTAGTATGTGAATGATTTTTACTTATACTAATCTGTTTCGATTTTGTTAATCCCACCCCGTCATCTTCCACAACAATTTTAAAAAGGCCATTTTGCTCGCTTAATTCGACGATTATATTTCCTTTCCCCTGCTTGTGTAATAAACCGTGCTCAATGCTATTTTCGATAAAGGGCTGTGCCATCATGGGCGGAATTTTAAAAGACGATTGCTTAAGTTCTGGTGCTAAATTTATACAATAATCGAACTTATCGGGGAATCGGAGTTTTTGCAATTCGAGGTACAGCTCAAGGGTTTGCACCTCTTGTGCTACCGATATACCTGTGGAGCGAGAGTTTTCGAGTATTAATCTAACCAAACGCGAAAATGACGATAGGTAGTTACCAGCTTCTTCGGCTTCGTTTCGATACATAAAGCTTTGGATTGCCGATAAGCTGTTAAATATAAAATGTGGATTCATTTGTGAAATCAGCAGTTTCTGCTCAAGTTCGGTATTTAAGCTTGCCGCTTTTAGCTGTCGGATATACGTAAATAAATACCCAAATATACCAATCAGTAAGCTAAAAACGACCAATATTTTAAACCAGACGGTTTGCCAAAAAGCAGGTTTTATAAAAACATGCAAAGTGGTTACGCTTGTGAGTGTTTGTTCGTTTACCTTGCCTTGCTTAACATAAAACGTGTACTTACCAGGCGATATATTTGTATAGGCTGCCTTTTGTTCTGAAGTTGTAACCCAATCGGGGTCAACAGTATTAAGCTTATAGGCATAGTTGGCTCCCTTTGCAAACCCGTAGCTGCCCAGAGAAAAGTATATTTCGAAAAAATTCTGGTTGTACTTTAGCTCAATGGTGTCGTTATGATTAATAAAATAATTTTGGGTTTGGTCAAAGACATCGAAATGGGTTATTGAAACCTTACTACTAGAATTAGAGCTATTGGAAACAACACTAGGGTTAAAGACCACAAGACCTTTGGCTGTTCCAAAAATGAGCGTGTCGTGGTTCAGTTTCAGGCTAGCTCTAGTGAAGTCCGCCGATGGGAATCCATGAAATTCATTATACGTGCTAACCCTGTGCGTATTGGGGTCAATGGTCAGTAATCCATTACTTGTTCCTGCCCAAATCATTCCATTCTTATCCTCAGCAACAGACCTAATATCGAGCTGCGAGGGGATATCTGTAATTTTCTCAACGCTACTGCCAACAATAAAACACAACCCCTCGGTTGTAGCTACCCAAAGTTTGCCATCGGGCGAAAAATAGGTTGCATTTACATGGTTGCTGGGTAGCTCGGGAGCATAGAAGTGCTCTATATATCCAGTAGACCTATCTATTCGGTTTAACCCCATATTACTTGTACCAACCCATAAATTGTTCTTATCATCTTCAAGCAAAGTGGTTACTAGGTGCGAGCTTATCCTATCATTACCCGGTAAATTTGTATTGATAATTGAGCCTGTTTCTATGTTAATTTGAAAATGGCCCGCCTCAGACCCAACCCAAATCGTGTTGGCTGAAAGCATTGCTGAGGTTGATATATTTGTGGTAAACCCTTCGGGTATATTTTTTAAATTAAATAGATTTACCTTATCCGTTTTGGTGTTAAGAAGATATATACCTAAAGGGCTAAACACCATAATGCTAGAGCTATTTAATTGGGCTATATGGGTAACCGGAAAGTCGGCAATTCGTATTAATTCTGAGTATGTTTTTTTGCTCTCATCATTGTTAGAATCTTGCCATTTTAATAACCCCGCTGATGTTGAAATGTAAACCGCTTTATTAATAAACGCCACATCGTTTAGCACCACTGTTTCGGGGTATGATACTTTAGAAAATCCGCTAAAATTGGAAGCATCCACATTTGGCTTACCATAAAAAAACTCTTTACTATTAAATAGAAACAACGAGCCGTCATCAGCCACTTCAATTCTCTCTACCCCATTTTTGGGCAGCAAAATTTTGTAAGTAATTCTTCCCTTTTCATTTAAAACGGCGAGTTCTTTTTCATTAACCAGGTAAACCTGGTTTGTTTTCGATATTTTTATGTCAACGGGGTTACAATTACCCCTATACAGCGAGCTAAACCCATGCTCCTGAGTCCACCTAAAAATTCCCTTATGGGTAGCAAATACTACTATTCCCTTGCCATTACTGTGCATATTCACAATTGAGTGGAGTGGAAAAGGTAAATTTAATTGTAACGAATTTAGGTCAGCTATACCTCTGGAGTCGATATTTTGGAATCTATGAGAAGAGTACTCATCAAGTTCGGAAGAGTAGCGATAAACATACGGCTCGTTTAGTTTTGAAAGCATAAAATAATTACCTAAACCATCATGCTGAATGCTTCTTATGGGTTTTTGGCTAGGTTTGCTATTGTTCATAAAATGCTCACCAGTAAAAACACCTTTGCTGCGGTCAAATTTTAGCACACCCTTACTCCCCCATACACCCGCATAAAAATTCTTTTCAGAGTCCTCTAAAAAGGCATTGTACCAGTCGTATTTAAACGATGTATTGTCTATTTCATACTTTGAAAACTGCTTAGTATAAGGGTTATACTTATTAAATCCCACTCCTGCCCACAGTCCAATCCACAGCATTCCCTCCGAATCAACATACAGGGTTCTAATTCTATCGGCCGATAAGGTGTTGGGGTTACCCCTTTTGCCCTGTGTATGAGTAAATTGCTTCATGCCTTTTGGCAAAATATTAAGCCCATTGCTTGGGGTGCCAACGTAAATATTTCCAATTGAATCCTGTGCTATGGCCGAAACCTCATTATCCGAAAGGCTCTGCTCATCACCCGGAATATGGTAGCTATAATAAAAGCGTCTGGATTTTGAGGATAAGAGGCTCACCCCATTTTCGGTACCAGCCCAAATATTGCCAACATTATCAATAAATACGGCGTTAATATGGTTATTTGCTATGGAATTGCTGTTATTCTTGTTATTTCGATATGCCACAAAGCTATTGCTTTTGGGCGTGTATTTAAGTAGACCATATCCCGAGCCAAACCAAACATTTCCCTCATCGTCCTCTGTTGCCGAGAATGTAGAGGACGAGAATACCTTATTAAACTGTTGCCCATCTGGAAAGAATTCGTAAATACCATCCAGCCCCATAATATACCAGTTACCCTGTGATGTTTGAAAAATCTCAGCCACATCATCATCCCGTTTTGCTCCCTTAACTTTGCCTAAAGCTTTTATATAGCTAAAAGTTTCATTCTCAAAATCCAATTTCATTATGGGAGTATTCCTTCCACCTACCCAAATATCACCGTAAGCATCTTCAAAAATTGTGTGGTATCGGTAGTATGGCTGCGAGCTCGATTTGTGCGTATAGTGTTTCCAACTATTCGTACTACTATTATACGATGTTAGTATCCCGCCGTACGATTCAATCCAGAGTAAATTAGTTTTGTGCGAAAAATACAGCTTGCATATATGGTTTGAACGAGGCGTATTGGGGTCACCCATTTTAGCCATAAATCGGCTTATAACGCCTGTTGAAAAATTCAGACAGCAAAGCCCATCGGTGGTGCCAATCCACATTTGATTCTTATTATCAAGTTCTAACGTAACCACACTATTACCAGGAATTGTGGCTGAATCATTGGGGCTGGCATAAAAATTCATAAACGAATAGCCATCGTAACGCGACAACCCATTCTCGGTCGCAAACCACATAAAACCATTCGCATCCTGTAAAATATCATTTATCTCATTATGGCTCAACCCATCCTGCACGTTAAGGTTTACAAACCTTGAGAATTTGTTAATCTCCAGCTCTTGCCCTGCGACGTATTGCACAAAACAAAAAAGCAGCACAAGATTTATGTATAATATTTTTACGACCCTCATTATTCGTGCTTTAATATTAGTCGCAAATTAAGTTTTTTTTATGTGAAAATATGTTGTAATGGCAAAAATTGACATGATAAATACTTATATTTATCTGAATTTAGTGAGATTTTGGTGCCTATTTATTTACCATCATACCCAATAGGCACTTTCAGGAATGTTTATTTTTCATACCTTGCAAATAAAATAGCCATGCGAATAACCAGAATAATTATAGCTGCATTTGCTGTGCTACTCGCCAGCGGATGTAGTAACTACACAATAACTCCAGGTGTTACCCTTGAGCTTGCCCAGCAGCGTAAAGCGCAAATTTCTAATATTAGGTATAACCTAAACTTTAATATTCATACCCAAATTTCCGACTCGGTATCGGGAACCGTTGATATTGTTTTTACAACCAACCAACAAGAGGCGCTAATTATTGATTTTAGAGCGCAAAGCGATATGGTGAAAAGCGTTAGCGTTGATGGCAAAGCAATTGATTATAGTTTTAGTAACGGTCACGTTATAGTACCGCCCAAATACCTTCGCAAAGGAGAAAACACCATTAGCATATCGTTTATTTCAAATAATGGCTCGCTAAACAGGCGAGACGAGTTTTTGTACACCCTGCTTGTACCCGATAGGGCTTCAACGGTTTTCCCTTGTTTTGACCAGCCCGATTTAAAGGCGAGTTTTGCTCTAACGCTTAACCTGCCGGGCGAATGGGTTGCCATATCAAATTCAAAAGTTACAAAGAATATTTCAAAAGAAGATACCAAGCAAATTACCTTTGAGCCAACAAAACCCATTAGCACCTACCTTTTTGCATTTGCTGCCGGAAAATTTAAAGTGGTTACCAAAACAATAAATAACCGAACCTATAATGCCTACCACAGAGAAACTGACAAAGAAAAAGTTGACCGGAACCTCCCCATCCTCTTCGATTTACACGACAAATCATTAAGCTGGCTCGAAGAGTACACCCAAATAGAGTACCCTTTCGATAAGCTGGATTTTATTCTTATCCCCGGGTTCCAGTACGGAGGAATGGAACACGCAGGCGCAATATTTTACAGCGATAGCCGATTGCTGCTGAACGATAGCCCCACCGAAAGGCAGATGCTTGGCCAAGCCAGCTTAATTGCACACGAGGTATCGCATCAGTGGTTTGGCAATTTGGTTACCATGCGCTGGTTTAATGATGTGTGGCTAAAGGAGGTATTTGCAGGCTACATGGCCGATTTAATTGTTAACCCTCAGTATCCAAACATAAATCACGAGCTCAACTTCGTGCTATCCCATTTTCCCAGAGCGTACTCGGTTGATAGAACTCAAGGGGCAAACCCTATTGTTCAACCGCTTGGCAATCTGCTTAATGCCGGAACGCTGTATGGCAGTATCATATACCACAAATCGCCAATAATGATGCAGCAGCTTGTTGGTATTATGGGCGAAGAGCCGTTTCGACAGGGAGTAATTGAGTACCTAAAAACCTACTCAATGCAAAATGCCGAATGGAGCGAGCTGGTTTCTATTCTGAATAAACACACCGATGAGGATCTGACCGCTTGGGCAAAAATTTGGACAGAAGAAACTGGACGCCCCAAAGTACAATACCAGATAAACCCAACGGATAGCACTATCACGTTTACCGCTATGGACAACACCCCATTCCCGCCCTCGCTCCTCGATATTTCGACCCTAAACGAAAACGCACAGCGGATTTGGGTTAATAAGCTGCCCTTTTCTGTTAAAATTGAAGATTTTGAGCCTCAGAGACCAATCGCTATCGCCAACACATCAGGTATAGGGTACGGTTGCTTTATTCCCGACAGCACCACGTTTAACCAAATAGTATCAAACAACTCCTTGTTTAATAACCCTGTTACAAGGGCTTCAAACCACATATTGGCTTTCGAAATGTTTACCGATGACCTTATCGGTATATCAACTTACCTAAATTTTTTAGTTGAAAGCCTTAACCACGAAACAGAATCGCAAATACAGAGTTTTACTCTAAATGCCCTTAACACAGTATTTTGGAAGTTTGCCACACCCGAAACGCGAGAAGCTTATGCAGCCAATATTGAGCAGCTACTCTGGAGAAAGATTTTATCAGGCACCTCAGATAATGAGAAAAGAGCGTTCCTCAATGGGTTAATATCAATTTTTACTACGGATGAGTCGTTTAGCCGACTGTATGATGTTTGGAACACAAGTAAAGTGGGTGAAATTTCCCTTAACGAGAACGAAAGAACAGAGCTTGCCTACCAGCTAATGATTCGTAAACCAGAACTTTACCATACCATTGCATTGGGCGAAATTGAGCGTATTGACAATCCCGATAGGGCGGCAAAATTTGAGTTTATGCTCGGTGCCATATCGTCAATGCCCAGCCAAAGGCTCGAGTTTTTCGAAAAGCTAAAAGTTCCATCAAATCGAAAGCCCGAACCGTGGGTTACTAGCGCACTATACCTATTGCATCACCCTTTGCGATCCGATTTTAGCATCCGTTTTATCGAGCCCTCGCTCAATTTGCTGTCCGAAATACAAGAAACTGGCGATATTTTCTTTCCCAAAAATTGGCTCGATGCCACGCTCAGCGGTCACTCGTCTGAAGAGGCGAAGCGGATAGTGGAAAATTGGTTAAGTAAAAACCCCAACCTCTCGCCTAACCTACGGTTAAAGGTTCTTCAGTCAGCAGATTTATTGTTTAGGTCGGCCAACATTCAACTCTAAAATACTAAGCATACCTTAGCCCCAATTATTCATTCGAATAATTGTTGTCTCCAACAGCGACAAAGCCCCACAACCAATTTTGCTGCCCAAAATTGGGTTCGACTATGTCGTGGTATCCCGTATTCGCATTCATCTTTTACAAATTTGACGAATAATGCGTGTTAGTAAGGGTAAACTAAGGGTAAACAAAAACCGGCTTGATTTTTTAAAACCAAGCCGGTTGCTATAAAAAATGTTTCTAAATATTTAGTCTTCTAATGTTTCGTCAACAAAAGTTCGGGCTTTTAGCTCCTTATCGAGCATAAAAATGCCATGCCCCCTATCTCCAATTAGCTTAAGGCTATCGATAATTTCCTGTACACTCGATTCTTCTTCAACCTGCTCATCGATAAACCACTGAAGTTCGCTTTGGGTTGCGTAATCTTTTTCCTCTATGGCAATATCCATAATATTATTAATAAGCGCAGTTACATGCTCCTCGTGCTTTAGCGTTTCCTCCATAGCATGCAATGTAGAATCCCACTTTTCAGGAACTTCGGCAATAGGCTTAAGTATTGGTTGCTCTCCCCTTTCGAGAAGGTAGTCGAAAAATTTTAGCCCGTGTGTAAGCTCCTCTTGCCACTGAATTTTCATCCAATGTGCAAATCCGTTAAGCCCTTCGTCGGCAAAGTACGATGACATTGCCAGATACATATATGCAGACCAAATCTCCGCATTTATTTGTTCGTTAATTGCGTCTAAAATTCTAGGTTTTAGCATAATAATAAGTTTTTAGTTGTTAACAAAGTTAATATATTAGAGCATAAATTATGCACTCTATACGCAAAACAAAATTGTAGTACTATTGTTCGTTAGGCTACAACGTTAGTCGAAATCTAAATTTAGCTGTTTCATTAAGTCCAAAATATTAGGGTTTTGTTGACTTAAAAACTTTAGTTTATCTTCTGAAGTATACATTTTAGTGCTGCCTGAGTTATCCTCCATTACCTTGCATGACAATTCTATGCTTTTACATCCCAATTTTCGCCGTAAAAATACCGATAAATCATTTTTAATTTCATTAAACATATCAGCCTGAAGCTGCGACTCAAGGACAACCTTAATTAGGTTATTGGCCGTTAAAACAGGAGAATAGCTTGTGAGCATACTTGCGTAACCGGGTTTTTCTGATAAATGGATATCAATAAATTTTTGCCAAAACTTATCAATATCCTGTTGGTTTACTGTGCTGTCGTCCATCTCTACTTCAGCAAGCTCATCATTTTTATCGAGCTGTTCTTCATCGTCAACAACACTTTCCGTCGGCGTATTCTCCTCAATGGTTTTACCCTCTATGGCTTGCTTGATAGAGATACTCTTATGCGACGTTTTGGGAATTTGGGCTGGTTTTTTCTCGGCTACCGGTACAGGCTTTGGTTTTTGCGTTTCGACAGCTGTATATGTGGGTTCGTTCTCGGGAGTTAACAAGATATCGAGTTCCAAGCTAGGATTCTCTAGCCACTCAAAGAGGTCTTTTTTTTTTCTTGATTAATACCGCAAAGCCTAATTAGCATTAGCTCAAGGTGTAATCTCTGGTTGCTGCTTTGTTTATAGGTTACATCAGCCTGATTAATAATATCAAGAGCTTTTACTAAAAAATCGGTAGTGCATTCAGTTGCAAACTTAATGTAACGTTCGGCAATAGCTGTACCCACCTCAAGCAGTTGAGCTGTTTGTGGATCTTTACAAATTAACAGGTTTCGAAGGTGGTTACTCATTCCAGTAATAAACTGCTGATTATCGAACCCTTTCGATAGTAATTCGTCATATACTTTAAGGGTTGCAGCAAAATCGCCAGCTAAAAAGTGTTCTGTTAACGTAAAATAGTACTGAAAATCGAGAACGTTAAGGTTCTCAATCACCTTTTGGTAAGCTATGTTATTATCGCTATAGCTTACTATCTGATCAAATATTGAAAGCGCATCGCGCATGGCGCCATCGGCCTTTTGTGCTATAATATTAAGCCCCTCCAGCTCGTATGCAACATCCTCATTTTTGGCTATACCCTCAAGGTACTTTACGATATCCTCCACTTTAATTCGGTTAAAATCGTAGATTTGACAACGCGATAGTATTGTGGGTATTATCTTATGCTTCTCGGTAGTTGCTAAAATAAATATTGCGTGTGCAGGTGGTTCTTCGAGCGTTTTAAGGAATGAGTTAAAGGCCTGAGAGCTTAGCATATGAACCTCATCGATAATATATACACTATACTTCCCAATTTGAGGGGGAACGCGAACCTGCTCAATCAGGTTTCTAATTCCATCAACCGAATTATTCGATGCCGCATCGAGCTCATGTATATTAAATGAACGTTGCTCTGCAAAGGCTTTACAACTTTCGCATTCTCCACAAGCCTCCATTTCGGGGGTTGGATTGAGGCAATTTATGGTTTTGGCAAAAATGCGTGCGCAGGTAGTTTTACCAACCCCTCGTGGTCCACAAAACAGGTAGGCCTGAGCAAGCTGTTTTTTTATAATTGCATTTTTAAGCGTAGTAATAAGAGAATCCTGCCCTACCACAGTGGAAAAAGTTGCTGGACGGTACTTACGAGCCGAAACTATAAAATTATCCATAAATAAGAATATTGCGTAACATCAAGTATATAAAATTGCCTTACATTATGTACAAAAGTAACAAAAATAACACAGCTTTTAAAGCTATGATATTACAATAAAATGAAATTGTGCATAACTTTTTTGACCCACCATATACCCCAAAACCAATGCCTTTTAATCAAGGTAAAGCTCTGATTTAAGCAACAGGTTTAATCCCGTTAGAGATTTGTAAAACGAGTAAAATTATTTTAGGCTTTCCATATTTCTATTTCAATACCGAATTCTTCATGTCGAAAGCTAATCCAATATACGTATTACCGTTAAATTCAAACTCGTCAATTATTACCCAACCCAATTTTTGGGTGTGCGCCCTACTGGAAATTGAGTTGACCCTATTTATAAACGTAATAGAAATTGGATATTTTTTGTAAAACTCAACTCTCATTTCCTCGAAAATTAGATTTAGCAGACCTTTCCCTCTGTAATTTTCATCAATACATACTGGACCGTATTGAAAGCTGTTGGCTGTTGTAATATCATTCCCTTTGAAAGATAATTTTGGGAATCGAGACACCATAAAGTTGAAAATTTCCCACTGCTTAAAATACTTCCAACTTGCAGCAAAGGCGTATGCAATAATCGTATCGCTCTCGTTTAAAGCTACAACTAAACCATTTTGTTCTAAAATTTTTTCAATCTGATTCGCTGTAAATGGTGTAGTTACAAATCCACTAAGCCGCTCCTCTTCGCTAAGCTTACTGTATAAATATTTATCCTGGAGTGCTAAAACTCCACTTATATCATTGCTATTGCCTAATCGGGTTCTTATCATCTCTGTATTTTAAAATATTAGACACACAACAATTGTTTTTAACTGTTTTTTTAATGAGGGTATCAAAACCTATTGTATTGAAAATATTCGTGAAAAGTAGTCTTAATACGTGTAAACGACTATTCCATTAATATTTCATCTGCTGTTTAAGACAAAAAAAGGGTAAGTTGCACCCTTGATTTTAAAATAAGTCAACAGAAATATTTTGAATGAATGCGGTTATGGTATATTCGCGTCCCACTTTTGCTTCGGTGAGCAGCATTAGCAGGTTTAGCTCCTCGCCATCCTTGTTACTAACCGTAATCTCTCTTCTTTCGCCAACAATAGCAGGTTTTTGTGGATCAAGATATGAGGCTAAGAACGGGTCGTTATCACTAGTTTCAATGGGGAAAAGTATACGAATACTTTGGCCTAAAATCTCATTTTTAGTAATGCCAAATAGTTCCTCCGAGGCTTTGTTGTAGAACTGAACAATACCATCTTGATCGGTTGTAATAATTGCATCTAAGAAACCCTCAAGCGTTTTCTCGTTACGAATTTTTACTCTTTCAATCTCTTTAAACTGGTTTTTAATGTCCTCTTTCGCCTTACGCAACTTTTTATGTAATTCTACTTCATTTTGGCGTAGGAGCTCTTCCTGTCGTTTAAGCTGCTCGGTTTGCTCCATGGTTTCAATCTCCATGAGTTTTTCTCGAGTAATGTCGTGACCGATGTATACAACCTTAGCCACCTCGCCATACATATCATTTACAGCAGTGTATGTTCCCCTAAACCATCGCTCCTCATCCTTGTTTATTAGCATTTTAAGTTGACCTTCGAACGGGATACCATGGGTTACATCATCCCAAATACCCTCTATCTGTTTTCGATCATTTTCATGGAACAGGTCAAAAATAGTACGTGCCTTAGCCTCGATTTGGGATAAACCGAATATATGTTGAAATTTTTCGTTCGCATCGATAATGTTGCCAGTTGGGCTAACCTCTATCTTTAAACTCGAACGGTTAAGTGCGTCTATTTGTCCCTCGTAATCAAGGCTTTGATTTTTCTGTACAGTTGTATCTATTGCTAGGAAAAGTATTCGCTCCACATCCCCTTTGGAATTTCTAACACACGTGTAGGTAGCAATAGTCCAAAGATCTTTACCGCTACGAGTAACAAGTTTCATGTCGCCTTCAAAATGTTTACCTCCCTTAGCAAGGCTCGCCCAGATATCATCAAACCACACCCTGTCCTTTTTATTTATAAACATTGATATATGTTTTCCCTCAACTTCGGAGTTTGATGTGTACTCAAGCTTGTTTAGAAATTTAGTGTTGGCGTAGGTAAGCACCCCATGAATATCATATTCTGCCCTAATTAGCGTATGGTTTACGGAATTTGTAAAGCTGATGAATTTTTCGGATTGTCGCGTGGCCTCCTCTTGTGTTGCCTGTAACTCTTCGAGGTTTTGTCTCATTTCTTCTTCTTGAGCCTGAAGAATTTCGGCTTGCTCCTGCGATTCGTTCAGTAGTTTAGTGGTGCGTATGCTAATTTTCGCACTCGAAATGGTTGATCCAATGCTCTCAGCAACTCGCTCAATAAAATCTACCTGATACTCTTCGAAAGGTTTAAACGAAGCTATTTCAATTACTCCATGTACCTCATCGTTTACCTTAAGGGGAACCAGAATAATGTTTTCGGGGTTGGCCTTGCCAAGTCCCGATGTAATTTGCAAATACGAATCGGGCACCCTTTTTATCACTGTTGTTTCCTTTTCAAGAGCACAAGCTCCAACTAATCCATCGCCCCATTCAATTCGCCTGTCGGCATACTTACGTCGTTCGTAAGCATAGCATGCCGTTAGATTAAAGAATTTCTCATTAACGTTGGTATCATCAAGCAAATAGAAGCCACCCTGGTTGGCATTAATATACTTTACTAGATTACTAATTATTGAAAACGTTAATTCCTCAATATTCTCTCTCTGATTTCGTAAAATTTCGGCAAACTTTGCCAATCCCTCCGCTGCCCAGTTTCTCTGCTTATCCTCTTTTCGCCTTTTCTCCTCCTCGTGCTTACTGGTTTTAAGCGTATTGCGTAGGTCAACTATGGCTTTTCCTAAAACATCGGATTCCTCGGGGATAAACTGGGCATCAACATCACCGTCTTTTAACTTTTGCACAAAACTATATAAGCGACGCTGGTGTGATGTTTCTTTTTCCTCCAAACGACGAGCACTAAATTCGTTACGAGAAATTTGTTTAGCCGCATAGTAAGCTATCACAACTAGTATAAGGGGAAGTAAATCTACTAAATAAAATGCCGGAATATTTTTATGTAAAATCGAAATACCCTGAATAGTAAATGGTAAATTTAGGACTTGAGCCTGTAAAAAGAATACGAAAAACAGAAAGAGCGATGCTATAACAAAGGTTATTAGCATAACGCGTGCTACAAACCACTTTGAATAATTGTGCTGCATAGTTGAATAATATTTGACTAAAAATATAGATTATTTACAATAATCGCTAATAAGAATATAAAAAACTAGGAAAACATCACTTTTTAACTCAATTCCTGATTGGAGTTGTCAGCTTTTTCAGCAACAACATCCAGCTTTTCATCTAATACCTCATGCTCAAAAAAAGGATTGTCTTTAAGTTCAGGTGATAACTCTGGGTCGAAAAGTTTACCTGCTGCAACAGGTTGTTCGTTATCACCTTCCTTATCATCTTTAAACCGACCCAATTTGGCGTTTATTTTAGCAACCTCCTCGGCTTTCCACTTACTAATTTTAAGCTTATTAATTTGGCTAATCACTTGAGCCTCATCTTTTATATGCTCTTTCTCCACTTCATAAAGGCTATCGTTACGCTCTTTTTCGAGCAAACGATGCAAATCTATATGATAATCTTCGGTTAGCTCGGCCTGTACCACATTCCGTCGAATCTCAACCTGCTTAATGTATTCTTCTGCCTCAATTAAATCGTCGTAAGGGCCTCTTCCAGCAAGAATTTTTACAATAATGGGCGAGCTCTCTATGGTAATAAATAGCAGTATTATAAACAGGCTTGCATACTTAATACTCTTACTACTCGATGTTAATGAATTCATAGCCTGCAGTCGAGCCAAAAAACCATCGGCATTTCTGTTAATAACCTGTGCATTCGATAGTGACTCTTCGCGGTGTTTGCGAAGAGTTTGTAGGGTTTCGTTATTACCTTTAATAATAGAGGTATTAGTTTCTCGTAGTGTTATTAGTTCTGCATCGACCTTGTCGTACTCCATCTTTTTTTCGCGGTAAACCGAACCTTTGCCTGGAGTTCTGGTAGCACTTCGGCCTTCGGCTTCGGCTACAAAAAGATTAAAAAGCCTATTTCGTTGCTCCTCTTTTTGCTGAATTTGACTCATAAGCATGGCATTTTCCTGCTCAAGGCGATTAATTTCTGCAAACTCTAAATTAACCTTTTCCGCATACTGAATGCTACTTTGCTGTTGGTCGAATAGCATTTGCTGATCTATTTCGCGTTCAAACAACTTCATCTTAAGGGGTGTTGAAACAACAAAAGCAATGAGTATGGCCAAGATTAACCGGGGTAAAATCATTCCGAATTCTTTAATTTTACTCTGCTTTTTTCGCAAGCTTGCTATAATATACCAATCAATAGAAAAAATTATAAACCCCCACAGCAAGCCAAAAGCAATTGAAATCTCCATTTTCCGAAAAACGGTATGCATTGCATAACCTCCAGATAAAGAAGCCATTATACCAGTAAGAAACACTACTACACCAACACCATAGTATTTATTAAATTCGGAGGGACATTGCTTTAGAATATACAAACGGGCTCCTGAGCACCAACAGAAAAACCTATACAACGTAGATAGTTTTGGGGCTTTAGGGGTTTTTTTTTCTACTTTTTGTTCCGAAAATGATCGCATTTAAACCTAATTTAATATTTTAACTTAAACCAAAGGCGAAGTTACGTTTTTTTTACAGAAAAAATAGAGGGTTAAACAATACTGGCCACTATAAATAGGGTATAAAGCACAATGTTCTAAGATAACTTAATAACGTGAGGGGCAATATCGTTAAGAGGCAGAACTTTGTCTACCCCTCCCAGTTTGATAGCCTCTTTAGGCATACCAAAAACAACACACGATTGCTCGTCCTGCGCAATTGTTTTTGCTCCTGCCTCCTTCATTTCAAGAAGCCCCTTAGCACCATCGGCCCCCATTCCGGTCATTATAACCCCCACCGCATTTGCGCCAGCGTAGCGTGCAGCGCTACGGAAAAGCACATCGACCGACGGTCTGTGTCGGTTAACCAAAGGGCCTTCCTTTATTTCTACGTAGTAACGAGCACCACTCCGCTTAAGTAGCATATGATAGTTACCCGGTGCAATTAAAGCCTGTCCTCTTATTACGCTGTCGTTATTAGCTGCTTCCTTTACGGTTATTTTGCATATCTCGTTAAGGCGTGTAGCAAATGAGGTGGTAAATTTTTCGGGCATATGCTGAACAATCACTATCCCGGGCGAATCTATCGGCATACCCTGTAAAAACTTTGTGATAGCCTCGGTTCCACCTGTTGATGCACCAACCGCAATAATATGCTCGGTTGTTTTTATCATGCTCATATTTGGTTTAACATGAGGTAAAACTGCATCGGCTGAGTGTTTGGGTTCAACCTTATGGGGATTATAAGCTATTTTTTTTCGCGAAATTCGAGATTGTGCTACAGCCTTTATGGCATCACAAATTCTTATTTTAGACTCTTCAAAAAAGACTCTGGTATTAAGCTGAGGTTTTGTAATTATATCAACAGCCCCTAGCTCGAGCGCTCGCATAGCCGTTTCTGTACCTTTTTTAGTAAGGCTTGAGATAATTAGAACGGGGATAGGGTGCTGGGTCATTATTTTTTGCAAAAAAGTAAGCCCATCCATCCTTGGCATTTCCACATCTAATGTAATAACATCAGGGACTTCGTTGGCAATTTTTTTTGCAGCAAAATAGGGATCATTTGCGGTGCCCATTACTTCCAACTGGGGATCGGATGAAATGATTTGGCTAAGTGTTTGCCTAACAACCGCTGAATCGTCGACAATTAAAACCCTTATTTTGTTTGACATAAATTATGTGAGATTAAGAAATTATTTAGTTTGAGCGGTTACGATTTTTTCGATATACCGCTGTTTAACCTCTCCTGTTCCTGTGCAATACTCTATTTTTCTGCCGCGCTTCCCACCCAAACTTTTTGCAACAACTGGAATGTTAAGCTCATCGAGTATTTCTAAAGCTAGTTTAATATTTCGATGCCCAATATTAAATTGTGAAATGCTAGTTTCTATAACCTCTCCACCACCAAAAACTTTAGCTTTAATATTTGATTTTTTTGAACCTAAGCTTATCATTTTATCAACCAACCGTTCGATGGCAATATTTCCGTACTTGGGGCTAGCAAGGCCTTGCCCGTTCCAAAACGGTAGCATGAAGTGGTTAATTCCCCCAAATTTAAGCACGGGGTCATACACACAAACGGCAACACAAGATCCAAGTATAGTTGAAACCCTATGTGGCTCGC
>Ga0265295_1005246_pt1 | contig 16725 bp, 14 predicted proteins | sample Munlansysbiofilm_FD_192503 | JGI IMG/M metagenome (GOLD analysis project Ga0265295, IMG submission 192503) | Leachate microbial communities from a municipal landfill in Southern Ontario, Canada - Methane capture system biofilm | ecosystem: Engineered > Solid waste > Landfill > Unclassified ...
GCTCTCGTGCGCTCCATGGGTGATCACGTACCTGAGAGAAAGGTCCTCACCAACAGGTCATCGGAGACACACGAGAAGGTATAGCCGGCCCTGGTCAGCGCCTCCTCAAGCTCATCCTGGCTCGTTGTCTCAAAGCCAATGAGGACATTTCCTGTGTCACTGGCGGCATTACGGTAGTGGAAGAGGCAGATATTCCACCGATTCTCAAGGATGCCCAAGAACTCCTCCAGGGCCCTGGTACGCTCGGGAAACTCAATCTGGTAGAAGATCTGGTGTACTGCCTCCGTTGCCTCCCCCCCGATCATATGGCGCAGGTGCTGCTTGACCAGGTCATTGTCAGAGAGGTCGGTACAGGAGAAGTCCGTCTCCTTGATACACTCCAAGAGATGCTCCTTGTCCTCCCTCCCCTCCACCGTCAAACCGACGAGGACGTGGGCTATCGAGCGGCGCTGGAGGCGGTAGGAGAACTCGGTGATACCCCGGTCCTTGACCACCTCCTGGCAGAAGGCGTGGAGAGCCCCCGGTCTTTCGCTCATGTGCACCGAGAGCAGCGCCTCCTTTCCCGAGCCGGTGAGGGTCCGCTCGGCCACCTGCTGCAGCTTCTCGAAGGTGATGTTCGCCCCCGAGCAGATGGCCACCGCCTTGGATTCGGGGGGAAGGTCATACTGCTGGAGCCCGGCTAGGGCCAGGGCCCCTGCAGGCTCGAGGATACTGCGCGTCTCCTCGAAGACACCCTTCATGGCGTAGCAGATCTGGTCGGTGCTGACCGTGTTGAAGTCATCGACAAAGCGGCCGGCAAAGCTGTACGGAAGCTGTCCGATTTGTTTGACGGCCACCCCATCGGCGAAGATGCCGACGTAGGGGAGGACAACGCGCTCTCCGCTGGCGATGCTGACAGCAAGGCAGTTGCTGTCCTGAGGCTCGACGCTGATGACCTTGACGTGGGGCCTCAGCGCCTTGACATAGCTTGCGATCCCGCTGATAAGCCCTCCCCCACCGACTGCGACAAAGATGTGGGTGACATCGCTGAGCTGTTCCATGATCTCCTTGCCGATGGTCCCCTGGCCGGCGATGACCAGGATGTCATCGAAGGGGTCGATGAAGGTCCTCCCCGTCTCTGCCACCCGCTTGGTGCAGTACTCGTAGGTCTCGGAGTAGCTATCGCCATAGAGCTCGATCTTCGCCCCGAAGCCCAGGACCGCATCGACCTTGATGGACGGTGTGGTCTTGGGCATGATGATGAGGGCGTCGATACCGAGCTGCTGGGCAGAGAGGGCAACCCCCTGGGCGTGGTTGCCCGCACTGGCTGCGATGACCCCGCGCTCCTTCTCCGCTTTGCTGAGGTGGGCGATCTTGTTGTACGCCCCCCGGATCTTGAAGCTATGGACGCTCTGCAGGTCCTCCCGCTTGAGGTAGACCGAACACCCCTTCTCCCGGCTCAGCCGGGGAGCGTAGGTAAGGGGGGTCTCTGAAGCGATCTCATACACCTTGCTGGTCAGGATATGTTTGACCACGTCATCGACGATCATCAGGCTCATTCTGTGTTCCTTCGTCCTTGATTGTATTGCTCTTGGGTGGCTCCCCAACAGGAACACACTCTTCTCTTGAAGCTACACCATTCCAAACAACAAACGCAAGCAGAAGCCAACATATTCTCGAATACACGATCTATGCCAACAAGCCCTTGACCAATTTGAGACCAAGCTGTGGAAGATCCCGGCTCTCCGCTCCCAGAAGATCCTCGAGGCACCGGGTCGGTCTGAGGGATTCGACCCAACGGCGAGGGATTGAAAGAGACCCCTCCACAGCGCCTGCCAGGGCGCCGTAGATGGCTGCATTGGTGTCAGCATCCCCTCCCCTCATCGTGATCGCTACAACGCCCTCCTCGAAGCACTCTGCAGAGAGCAGCGTATGGAGGGCGAGGTGGAAGGCAAGGACCACCCACCCCTGGTTCCAGCCATCACAGGAGAGGGGCCCTTCTCTCTTCGCCTTCTGGATGGTATCGAGCAGGATCTGCTCCCTCGTCACCCGAGGGGCGATTTCAGAGAGGTACTCATAGACCTCTTCCCTGCTCAGGCCATCCCGTACTGTCTTGGCTATTGCCAAAGCCCAGAGGCGGTTGGCATCGCGGCAGACGGGATGGCTATGGGTGATAGCGCAGTCCCTGTCGCTATAGGCGAGTATAGTTGCTTCATCAAGGACAGCACCGGCAATACCGATGGGGGCGACTCTCATCAGGGCGCCGTTGGCCTGGCTCTCTGGATTCAACACCCCTGTTCGCAGCGCCTGTGAGATGGTGATGCCGATATCAGAGGGGCCTGCATCAAGCCAGCGCACATACCCTCTCCTCACATCACTGCTCTCCACACCACCGCTCTCGATGATGGAGCGAGCCAGCATGATCGCCATCTCGCTGTCGTCGGTGACCATGCCGGCTTCACCGATATGGCGCGGCCGTTCATCCATATTCCGAAGGCCGTGAGGGTGCTGGCGGGCGATCGTCTTCTCCCTCTCAAACTCAGTCTGTGCAGCAAAGGCGTCAGCGACGAACACACCCAACAGAGCCCCATATGCTCGATCCTCTATTGCTTCCATCGTCCCCCCCTATCTCATACTCTTGATTGTATCATGGCAACAACCAAGAGTTCGATGCAACCTGTGCAAGGCGTCACCATGAATATCGACAACTCCGCTCAAAAGCGTGCCGCTTCCTGCAGTCCAGTCCATCGATGAGAACCCTATCGGTCCTAATCAAGAGATTCCTGTAACAGAAATTGATTTGTGCGAAGAATTATCAGGGCCATCGACTCTTCCGTTATTGCCCCGTACCGTCTGCCCGGTAACGGCTCATCCTCCCATCACCTGCTGTAATTCACCATACAAGAGGAGAATATCCAATGAATAAAAAAATGCTGTATATCGTGTGCCTGGCTGTTATGCTGGTTTCTCCGCTCATGGCGATGGGGGTTGACGAAGGTTCGCCCGTGATTACCCGTGATGACCTGGCCCTCTCCATGTGGGAGTATGCCCAGCGTGCCCACCTTCCCTCATTTGCCGATGATGGCTCCCTTGCCCCGGACAAGGCGGTCTCCTGGGCCATGAAGGCAGGAGTCTTCGACAGTAGAGCCAGAACAACCCTTCCTGCAACCGGTGCTGAACTCAATCGAGCCCTCCACCTCATCGAAACGACATCAATCGTTGCTGCAGAAACACTGCTCGACCCTGATGCGTTCTTTAGTACCGGGAAAACCCAATACACGATCCATGGCCACCTCTCAGATGGGAATGTCCGGGTCTACAATCGTTTTGAGGACACCTCGTATGATGTCACGGATGATGGGGTCTCGGTGATACTGACCGGCCTCAGCAACGAGTCGTGGGTAACATCGCTCAGGAAGGTCCTGACTACCTACACCAAGGGTGACGGCACCCCCTACACAGAGAATGACTTCCTTCGCTCCAAAGGCACGGATCTTGAGCTTACCACCATCTCAGCCCTCGGGACCAACTTTGCCCGCTTCATCCCTGCCGACACCGTGGTTGAGGTACATACCGCCTGGGGCGATGTGCTCTATGCAAACCGTGCAGGAGTCCCGCATGGAGCGGGCGACTACCTCGTGTGTTCTTCCGTCAACGGCGTGCCTGATTTCTCCGACGTCTGGGTAGTCAATGGTGCAACCTTTCCTGTCACCTACGACATGACGAACGCTCGATGAAATCAGGGTGGGGCTCTGCCCCACCCCCTTTTTCAACCCATAGCTTGATTGAGCAGAGGTGGATCAAGATATCATGACCAGCACCTGTAGCAGGGATAACCCCTTCCACGCTGTACGCACCATTAGATTGGATGATGCGCCAGCAGATAGATCCTATATGGCTCCTTCCCCATCAAAGGCCGGGCACGTCCCACCGTAGAGTCCCTATCAGATCCTCCTCACAGCTGTGTCTGTTCAAGCCGGACTCCCTGTGAGTAGTTGCCGCTGTAATCGACGGTTTGGACCAGGTAGTGGTAGTGGGTGCCGGAGGTGCCACTGAGATCCACATAGTTGGGGATATGATACCGATACACCTCAACACCATCGCTACGGTCGGTAGGAGGCGATCCTGCCTTGCGGGTGATGACCACCTCCTTGAAATCGTCGTCTCGAGGATTTACCCATTGAAGGGTGTTGGCTGAGTTCTTTCCAGCAATGGCCGGGAGGAAGACTTCGTTGGGTGGGGTTAGATCAGTGGTGGAGACCAAGGGAAGCTGTCGCTCTTGTACCAACAAGGAGACGGGGAAGGGATCGTGGAGCTTGAACGTCACGATATCATCACTGGGGTCGGGAGTATCCCTGTCCCAGACTTCTATGAGCCCATCCAAATCCCAGAACAACACAACTTCTGGATCTTTGAAGGATAGAACATCGATCGGTGTGTCCGATGTCAGATAGATCCCGATGGCATTCCCATCGGTCATGGTCACCGGGTTTACCCAATCCCCTATTACACCAGACGGGTTCTGTACCCATTGCTCTCTTACATCGGTTCCTATGGTGAGGTAGCTCACAAAGCCGGAGTTCGTTTCAATCGGCTGTAGGTGATTGAAGCTGAAATAGTGCAGTCCTTCTTCCAACCCGGGGATATCTGCGGCAGCGATTTCGTGTGGTAGTGCAATACCATCATATTCAACAGGCAGCGGTACCCCCACTATCGAATACACAAAAGAACCATCATTGGTGAATGAGTCATACGATCGACTGGAGATAAATTCATCGCCGGGAAGGAATTGCATGGACAGCCCGTCATAGTGTCCTTTTTGAACCATGGCTTCCCGAATCATCCCTCTGGTATGCACCAGATCATAGTGTTGGGGCACTATCCCGGCCGGACCGTTTACCCGAGGCAAGATTTTCTTGCTGATGTACGCATTCGCTCCAATCCTGTTGTAGACCACGATATCATCGATATCAAGAACGAATATTTCAGGAGTCAATGAAACCACTCTATCCCCACGGCTTCCAGCCTGACGCTCCGCCTTGTAGTACCGCTCATCGGTTACCGCCCTCGTCTCGATCACACGGCTCTCACTGCGCATGGATTTCTCACTCTTCTTCTGAGCGGAGACGGAGAGGTTGGTAAGACCGAGACGATCGAGTGGGATTGGGCCGCAACCCAGCAACAGAAGAAGGAGTGCCGCTATGGTCACACTGATGCAGATGGTTCTTTTCACACGCATCCCCCCTACAAGCGATACCCTATTCCAAACAACAAGCCATACGAATAGTGTTCCAAGTTCTGCTCCCATTCATATACAATATTGGCGGCACCACCCACTTTCACCAGGAGGTGGTCAAAGAAAGGCCCAAACCCGGCAGTAGCCGTTATCTCAGCTAGCATGCCCCCGTCATAGATCATGCTCTGTAGCATCAAGGCTAGGCTGAAGGCCTTGAATGGAGTGAACTGCAAGGTAACCGGGAAGATGGCTGGCATTGAGATTCCCTCACTGCCCTGTGAATATGCAGTACCCACCCCTACTGCAAGCTTTGTATTCCAGACATTGAAAAGCGTGATTGAAGGGACCACTCCTATCTCAAAGAAAGGAACGGGGCAAAGGTATGGGGAGGTGGCCCGATACCACGCATCAACAGCGAATTCAACGTTCTTGCCCGAAGAGCCTTCAACAGTGATGGGGAGATTGACATCTACCTGTGCGGCATTGGGGATGTATGGATAACCGAACTCGGTGATGGTGAGTGTAAGGTCCTGTACATGGACACTCTGCGCTCCGAGCACAACCAACGGAGCACTGAGGATCAAGGACAGCCACAACAAACGGTTCTTCATCTCCTCTCTCCACTTTGAATACTGAATTACTGTCAGCATATGAGTACCCCAGGCTACAAGTCAAGAATAATCACAACAGGACTGATCGCTACGCTCTATTGATTCCCCTTGTACGCTGTAATGGGTAAATCTACACAATAGAGCAGGACCGAGGGAAGTGACAGTCTCTACATTGACGAAGAGATCAGCGAGGGCTGTCCAGCAGAAAGCCTGCCCATCTCTTGGAGAGGTCATCCTCCCAGCGATATCCCCCCATATGGAACTCAGTCGGGACAAAGCCATCGAGCCACTGACTGTGGTTCTCCTCACAGTAGGCTAAGAACTCATCCAGGCGTGAACTATCGATGTCAACTTCTTGGAGGCGCTGCACATAGTATGAGAGCAACCGAAGCTGGAACGCCCTCCTCGATCGTTCTGCAGGTTCTTCGGATGAGGATGCATGAGTATCGCGCAGCACATCGATGAATACCGGCTGCAGGAAATCGTGGAGCATAAACGACGTCGGATCATAATCCTCGTATATGTCAGGGTGTTTGGTTCTCACCGCTTCAACAAATGCACTGGCCACCTGCTTGCGCTTTGCCGTCTCATGATACCACACCCGATCATACGCCATCAGGTAGTGCCTATACGTCTCCCTCTCCATCAAATCAAGAGCATGTTCTGCTGTAAAAACCATAGCGATGCCTTCTCCATATGTTCTGCGATTGAGTCAACTGTAGTACAGATACCATGGGGTGACAAGAAATACATTGAAGGGAACACCATGCAGGTCGCAGTAGAATGATGCCAGCAGCGCCGTACTATCCATGGTGATCCAGACCCCATGGGGTACACGCCCCGGGGGCTCCAGGACACCACAACAGTACCCGTTCCCATATTCCCTTTACATCACAGCCCATATCGATGATAGTGGTACAAAACACAGATGAGGTACCGCAATGGAAAAGAAAATAGTCTACATCGATATGGACAATGTCCTCGTTGACTTTCCCAGTGCCTTTGAACGGGTAGACAGCACCCTCCTGCAAGAGTATAGAGGCAGGGAGGATGACATTCCCGGTATCTTCTCCCTGATGGAACCGATGGACGGGGCGGTTGAGGCATTTCTCGCCTTGAGCACGTACGCCGATGTCTACATCCTCAGCACCGCTCCCTGGAAAAACCCGTCCGCCTGGTCTGATAAACTCGAATGGGTCACGAAACACCTGGGAAAGCGAGCAGAAAAGCGCCTGATCCTCACCCATCACAAGAACCTCAATAGAGGCGATATCCTCATCGATGACAGGAAGAACAACGGAGCAGAACAGTTCCAAGGAACATGGATCCACTTTGGCTCCGATCAATTCCCAGACTGGAAGACGGTGCTCCCGCACGTCCTTGGCTTGATCGGCCCCACACCCAAGGCCTAGTCAAGGGACCGAACGTTCTGGGCCAGAGGATACAGCGTGGCCATGAACGAGGATGTGATAAGAAATACATCCGAAGGGCACCGACGATTGCAGGAGCCCCTATAGAGCCATGCCACCGGCTGAGCCGGTGGTCATGACGTATGCACGATGTAGATCTTGAATGGTGTTCTCATCCTATCCCGACTGAACAGTGTGCAATTCATGGCGTAATACCGCTCATGCCAGCAAGAACATCTAACGCTTGCTTGCTGCACAAAACGATTAAAACCTTGCTGTCGATGATTACACCACCTACAGCGTAAAGCCAACCCCCGCTCTCAGGCCGTACAAAAGTCCATTTCGTGTCTTATCGATCATCATCTGCACATGTGGTGCAACAAATACAAGCATGTCAGAACCTAGTCGATACCCTACCTCAACATCCGCTCCTATGTGGTGTGTCAAGAAGAATGGCTGTTCCAGAACACTCTCAAAGCCATGGTGGAGGTAGAGCCCATAGGAGAGAGAGGGGGTGAGGCTGAAGTTTGCAGGGAGGTTGAACCGGTACCCCACACCGACATCGGCTCCAAAGAGGATGAAGGACGTGGCCCAGATGTTGTTCGAGATTGCAAACTTCACCTCGGCATCGACCTTGAAGACCAGGTCCCTGCAGAAGGGGAAGGTGAAGGAGGCATCGAGGCCAAGGCCAAAGGGAATGGTGTACATATGCCTGAGCACACTGTCGGTGATCATGGCCGTCACGTAGGGGCTCAGGTTGACCTCCATCCCCTCCCTGACGGGCTCTTCCTCACCAGGGACAACGCTTGGTTCGAGCCTGCCTCGGTGGATGTTGATGAGCAGGATCGTCTCCTCTTCTTCTGAAAATTGTAGAGGGATTTGGAATTTCTCCATGTCAACATCACGCCAGGGCTTATCATCCCAGGAGTACTCGATCCTCTCTGCCTCTGTGTCCAGGGCTCTCAGGTCGAGGAGCGCAGCTGTGGTGGACGTTATGGGTAGCGCTTTGTCGCGAGAGATGTTGACAAGGAGGAGCGTCTCCTCCTCGTCGGTGTACGAAAGGGGGATCTGGAGGGTCTCCATGTCGACAGCGCGCCAGGGGTTATCATCCCAGGAGTACTCGATCGCTGACGCCGCTGTCTCCAGGGCCCGCAGGTCAAAGAAGAGGGGGGCAGCCGGTATCGCTTTTCCCAGATCGAGATTGAGCAGCAGCGTCCCCTCCTCCTGGCTGTGGGGCACCTGGATGTGAAGGGTATCCATATCGACACGGTGCCACTCGTCCCCCTCATAGGAGTATTCGATTCCAGATACTGATGATCCGATGGATTTGAGGTCCAGACTCCTGGAGGCAGCGAAGAGTAGATGGCTTGATGAGAAGACGATCACACCCAGGATTATGCACAGTAGTTGCTTATGACGTATCACCCCACAATTCCTCGACTCAAAATATACCTACTACAATGAGAATATGTACTAATTGCAAATATATAATTCTGACATACCATATCACACTTGGTAACATTTGCAAAGATTAAGATTGCATTAACTTGTTATACAAAGATTTCATTTTGTTTAGTTTTTGGTTAAATAGTGTGTTAATACGTGTGATTATAGGACATTTTCTTGGTTATGACTAAAAATCCAGAACTCTGGTTGTCATAAAAGCGCTGACACAAGTTGCAGCTGATTGTTATATAATACACGGCCCTCCCCAGCCCACTTTTTATATAACTATCAAGAGGTGGCCTCTCTGCCTATCCTGCATCTAACACAATGTGATGGAGGTATCATATGGAAGAGAACATCAAAGAGAAGAGCTCGATCGGAAATGGGAAGAAAGCAATTCTTTCCAGCTATGTCCTGGTCCTCCTCTTTCTCTTCGCCTTCGGTTGCTACGGGTGCTCCTACCAGCCGCCCACGGTCGTTCCAAGCGAGGATGAAGCCGCCTTCACCTTGCTGCGCCTCTACGATACCGAGTGGGAGATCGATAGCGGTGGAGGTGTACAGACCCTGCCGGAGTTGTACGGCATGGCCATCACCGGCATCGTGTTTTCAAGCGGCCTTGACGAACGTGGCTTGCTGATGGCTTCATTGACGGTACAGAACCGGACTCCCCTCATCGCCCACTTCAGCTATGACGAGGCGCGCGGCATTGTGATGAAGTTCGGAGACAGCGAGAGTTTGGTGAAGGTCTCCCACTCCAGCAGCAAGGATGGGAAGATGGAGACCATCACCTTCAGGGGCAGTGAATCCAACCTCCAGCTCTACTTCCTCAAAACCACGTAACCGCTCATGCGTATCCTCCTGCGAGGCACACAGCAGATCTACCCCTTCTGGCTCTACTGGGCTGTGTGTCTCGCACCCTTTGCTCTTAGATGTGATGCCCCCCCTTCGGGGGCATCGGTTGTTCAGTGGGTGAAGAGCCAGTAGAGGCCCCAGACGATGGCAATGAGGAGGAGGATGACGGGGGTGAAGACAAGGAAGGCGCTGATGAGCATGGCCAGAAGGTCCCCCTTCTCCATCTCATCACGGATTCCCGGTTCCTGCTCCCGCTCGATTTTCTCGACATCGAGGACGCGCTGCGTCTTGCGGAAGAAGCACACGGTTACGCCTCTGTCCCACCGAGCGGATGGTGGCAGGCGACGAAGTGGTCCTTTTCAAGTTCACGCCACTCAGGCACCACATGGGTGCAGATCTCGGTCTTGTAGCGGCAGCGGGTGTGGAACTTGCAGCCGGCCGGCGGCCTGATGGGAGAGGGGATGTCCCCCTCCAGCAGTTGCATCTCCTTCCCCTTCTGCCTCCGGTCGGTGGTGGGGATGGCAGCCAGGAGCGCCTCGGTGTAGGGGTGCATCGTGCGACTGAAGATCCGCTCTGCCGGGGCGAGCTCGAAGAGGTTGCCCAGATACATCACCCCGATGCGGTCGCTGATGTACTTGACCACTGCCAGGTCGTGGCTGATGAAGAGGTAGGTGAGCTTGCTCTTCTCCTTGAGATCACGCAGCAGGTTGATGATCTGGGCCTGGATGGAGACGTCGAGAGCACTGACCGCCTCGTCACAGACGATGAAGCGGGGGTTGAGGGCCAGGGAGCGGGCGATGCCGATCCGCTGCCGCTGTCCGCCGGAGAACTGGTGGGGGTAGCGGTGGATCATGTAGGGGGCGAGGCCGCACTCCTCCATGACGCTCATGACATACTCCTGCATCTCCGGCCCATCCTGCTTGAAGAAGCGGTGGGCGAGCAGCCCCTCGCCGATGATCTGGCCCACCGTCATGCGGGGGTTGAGCGACGAGTAGGGATCCTGGAAGATCAACTGCATCTCCTTGCGCAGGAGGCGCATCTCGCTGTAGGTGAGGCGGCTGAGGTCGATGCCGCTGTCCCGCTCCTTCTCGTGGCGGGCAAACTCCTCGTCCCCTGCATACTCGCTGCGCTTCGCTTCAAGGCGTGCATTGGCCTCATCAAGGTTGGCAAGGCTCTCCTTGAGGCGAGCCTCGATGGCCTCTCTCTGGGCGTTGAGCTTTTCCAGGTGCTGTTTCTTGCCCAGGGTCGCCCTCCCCTTCTTCTCTATCGCCCTGATCGCCCGCTCCGCTTCCGCGATGGTGAGGGCGAGGTCCTTGAGCTCCTCCTCGGTGTCGTGGCGGTCACGGCTGTGCTGGTAGACATCGAGCAGGAGCGGCACGAACGAGGAGAGGTCCTCGACGATGAAGAAGCCGCCGATGAGCTGGACGATGTCGAGGTAGGCGTTGCGACACACCTTCTCTGCCTCGATGGCGGCATTCTGGGCGATGAAGACCTGCTTCTGCTCCGCCTCCCCATCAGCGGCGAGCTTCTCATACACCGCCTGCAGCTCCTCGTACTCGCGCTCTTTCTCCTTGAGCGCGCTCTTGTGGCGGGCGAGGTTGGTGATCGTCTCCTTGACGTAGAGGGGGGCAAGGTCATCGAGGGAGCGCCCATAGTAGAGGGTCTTGCCATCGGTCTGGTGGTAGAGCTGGAGGAGCACCCGACCGAAGGTCGATTTGCCACATCCACTCTCGCCGACCAGGCCGAGCGTCTCCCCGGCGTAGATTTCAACGTCTACGCCGTCGACTGCCCTGACGGCGAGGCCCCGCTTCTTGAGGGGGAAGTGCTGCTTGAGGTTTCGTATCTTGAAGAGGATCTCTTTATCGTTCATTGCGTGCCTTCTTATCGGGGTAGAAGCAGCGGATGGTGTGCTGCTCATCGACGGTGACCAACTCGGGGTGTTCGCTCCTGCACCGGTCGGTGGCGTACTTGCACCGTGGGGCGAAGAAGCAGCCGGCGGGCAGGTCCAGCGGGTGCGGGACAGCGCCCGGGATGACCTCGAGCCTGCTCTGCACCGCCGTATCGAGGCGCGGGATGGAGAGCATCAAGCCCTCGGTATAGGGGTGGCTGTACTGCCCGTCGGTGAAGATTACCTCGACGGGGGCCATCTCGACGACCTCGCCGCTGTACATCACCGCCACATCGTCGGCCATCTGGTTGATCACCCCCAGATCGTGGGTGATGAAGAGGATGGCGGTCCCCTTCTCCCTCTGCAGGTCATTCATGAGCTTGAGGATCTGCGCCTGGATGGTGACATCGAGGGCGGTCGTCGGCTCGTCGGCGATGAGGAGGTCGGGCTTGCACGCCAGGGCCATGGCAATCATGACGCGCTGCCTCATGCCGCCGGAGAGCTGGTGGGGGTACTGCTTGGCAACATCCTCGGGGTTGGGGATCTTCACGTCGGCGAGCATCCGCACCGACTCCTTTGCCGCCTGCTTCTTGTCCATGTCCTGGTGGACCATGAACGCCTCGCTGATCTGCCGCTCGATGGTGAAGACCGGGTTGAGACTGGTCATCGGCTCCTGGAAGATGACAGAGATGGCGTTGCCGCGGATGGCGTACATCTCCTTCTCCTCAAGGGTTGTCAGCTCCTGCCCCTTGAAGGTGATCGAGCCGCTCTCGATGTAGCCGTTGCCGTCGAGGAGCTTGAGGATCGACATCGCCGAGACGGACTTGCCACAGCCGCTCTCACCGACGACTCCGAGCGTCTTGCCCGCCTCGACGGTGTAGGAGACACCGTTGACGGCCTTCACGATGCCCCGTTTGGTAGTGAAATATGTATGCAGATCGTTCAGTTGCAGTAGTGTCGACACAGCACGCTCCTATCTATCGTTGGATTTGGGGTCGATGGCATCTCTCATGCCATCGCCCGCCATGTTGATGCTCACCGTACAGAGGCTCAGCGCGATGGCTGGGAAGACCCAGCGCCACCAGTACTGGGCCATGACGGTGGAGTCGTTGCACCCGTAGAGCATGTTGCCCCAGGTGGCGTTGGGCTCGTTGACCCCGAAACCGAGGTAGGAGAGCGACGACTCATAGAGCATGCAGAGGGCGAAGCTCAAGGTGAGGTTGACGAGCACGACGGTGATGACGTTGGGCAGGATGTGGCGGAAGATGATCTTCATCTCAGTGATGCCCATCGCCTTGGCCGCGGTGACGAACTCCTGTTCGCGGGCCGCAAGGATCTGGCCGCGCACCAGGCGCGCCAGCGAGGGCCAGGAGAGGAGGCCGAGGATGACCATGATCATCGAGATGCGCCCCGTCTCGCTGATGCGGCTGCCGATGATGGCGCTGAGGATCATCGCAAGCGGGAGGAAGGGTATGGCGTTGACCACCTCTGCAAGGCGCATGAGCAGCATGTCGACCTTGCCACCGTAGTAGCCGGAGAAGGCGCCCAGCGTGATGCCGATGACGCCGCTGATGATGACGGCGATCGCCCCGATGGTCAGCGTCACCCGGCCGCCGGTGAGCAGACGGGTGAAGAGGTCACGACCGTACTGGTCGGTGCCCATCAGGTAGCCCTTCAGCCCCCAGGTATGGATCTTCCCGTTGGCATCGACGGCGTAGTTCTGGAAGTACGACGAGGTGATCGAGACGATGTTCTTGAGGCGCGGTGCCTTGGACTGCTTGTAGTTGTTCCACCCCCAGCTGGTCACCGTCCCGCTGTCGGTGAGGGCGGTGTAGTGGCCCCGCCCCGCCGCAACCGCGACGGTGTGGCCCTGCAGGTGGGAGGGGATCTCCTGGACCCCATGGTCGTCGCCCCCCCAGACGAAGAGGTTTCCATCGCTGGTCACCGCAGCAGCCGAGCGTTCGGTGACAGCCAGGTCGACCACCCTCCCCTGGATCTCTCCCGGGATGTAGGAGAATGGGGTCTCCTTGGAGGAGAGGACCACCACCTCCCCTCCCGTGGTCAGGGCGAGGGCAAGGGTGGTGTTGGCCACCATCTTGGTGAAGGTACCCTGCCGCTCGGCGGGCACGGGGATGGTGATGAGGTTGGTATTGCCCCAGACGTAGATGTTGCCCCCTTCGGTCAGTGCCATCGAGATCTGGTGGCCGGCCAGGACCTGGACGGTCCGCTCCCGTGAGAGCTGGGTCGGCAGATTGGCGAGGGTGAAGCGGTCATTTCCCCAGGTGTGGACACGCCCCGCTGCATCGAGGGCGAGGGCGTGGTCAAGGCCGGCGGAGGCCTGGGTGAACTTCTCACTCGATGTGGGAAGCTTCTGCAGCTTCGCTGTCAGGGTGCCCCACTGGTAGAGCATGCCATCCTTGTCCACACCGACACCGAAGACCGAGCCGCCGTCGATGGAGGCGACGTTGCCTGAGAGCTTCTTGTTATAGCGCATGTAGGATGCGGAGGGCTTGGTGTTCTTCTGTGTCGGGTCCTGGAAGCCGCTGTCCATGGGGAAGAAGATCGGCAAGATGAAGACGGCAAGGAAGATGGCGAGGAAGATGTAGACGCCGAGCATGGCGCTCCACTTCTCGCGGAAGTTGCGCAGCATCGTGCGGTAGGGGCTCTGTACCTGCTCCTCCTCGAGGATCGAGAGGGTGGCACTCCGCCTGCCGAAAAAGAGGGTCTTGATGACATCGCTGAAGGTCGATCCGTAGGTTCGTTTGCTCATGACTGCTCTCCTAACTTAACTTTACGCGCGGGTCGGCAAACCCATAGGAGAGGTCCATCAAGAGGTTACCGATGAGGCTGAGGACGAGGTAGAACATCACCATGGCAAGGGAGACGGAGAAGTCCTGCTGGTTGAGGGCGTCGATGATGACCTTGCCCATGCCGTTCCAGAGGAAGGTGCGCTCGATGACCACCGACCCGCTGAAGATGGAGATGAACCAGCCGGTCATAATGGTAATGAAGGGGATGAGGGCGTTGCGGAAGGCGTGCGAGTAGATGACGACCTTCTCGGAGAGCCCCTTGGCACGGGCGGTGCGGATGTAGTCCATCCTCAGCGCCTCGATCATGGTGGCCCTCACATAGCGCGTCAGGCCGCCGAGTGAGGTGAAGACCATCACCAGGAGCGGGAGGGCCATATGGTAGAGCTTGTCCAGGAACATGCGAGCCGGCGTGCCCTTGAGTGCCGGCGTCTGTACCCCGCTGATGGGGAAGATCGGGATCTTCACCGCAAAGAGGAAGATGAAGAGGAGGGCGATGACGAAGAACGGGAGGCTGTAGCCGATGATCGTGACCACCTGGACGGTGGAGTCGAAGCGGCTTCCGCGCCGCACCGCCGTGGCGATGCCGAGCGGCAGGGTGATGGCAAAGACGGGGATGAGCGACCAGACGTTGAGCATGATGGTGTTCTTCATCGGCACACCGATCATCTGCCTGACGGGCATCTTGTAGGTCAATGAGTATCCGAAGTCTCCCCGCAGGGTATTGAAGAGCCAGGTGAAGTATTGGACAACCATCGGCTTGTCCAAGCCGAGCTTGCGCACCGCATCCTGGTAGCGGGCTTCGTATTCGTCGGGTTTCATACTCGCCTTGTTGCCCTCCAACATCATGCGTGCCGGATCCCCGGGCACGGATTTGTAGAGTGCGAAGAGCAAGACCGATGCGATCAAAAAAACGACCACAATATACACAAGGCGTCTGAGAACATACTTGAACATGGTGATGATTCCTTGGCAATGATAGCCTAGGGCCATAGCGGTCAGCTATAGGCCCTAGACAGTGTTAGTCACTATCGGCAACGCACAGCGTTATTTGACACTGGCGCGAACGATTGCGTATCGGAAGTCCCACGTTGGCGATGAGTCATATCCGACGATCCGGGGGTTGTAGAAGTCATGGTAGACGTCCGAGTAGAGGGGGATGTCCGGAAGCAGGTGGTTCCAGCGCTTCTGGAAGCGGATCCACTTCTCTGCCCAGCCCTTCAGATCCTGCGGGTCGGTGCGCTTCATATCAAGCGAGATGGCCTCAAGCTCCTTGTCCGCGATGAAGTTGGTGTTGTAGGTGCCAAAGTACTCAGGATCGGTGGAGTAGTAGTACCAGTACGCCTGGGTGGTGGCAAAGCCGGTTCCGAGGTTGAACATGCCGTAGACGGGCTTGTCGATGCCATCCTTGTAGAGGTGGTCGAGCAGCACGGCGAAGTCGACGGTGGTACCGTTGATCTGCATGCCGATCTTCTTGACCTCAGGGACGAGCATCGTGCTGATCAGGTCGGAGACGGGGTTGTTGGCGGTGTTGGCCCACTCGATGATGAGGGGCATCAGGGCACCGTCGACACGCTTGTAGCGGACACTGTCCACGCCCTTCTGGAAGGGGCGGCCGTCCTTGTTGAGGGTCCAGCCATCATTGACCAGCTCCTCTTCCGCCTTCTGCAGGTTGTACTGGTAGGCGTTGAGCTCGCGATCGAGGAGATCCTTGTTCTCGACATACTCCCACATCGAAGCGCCGTAGTAGCCGTTGACGATGATGCCATAGCCGCCGGTGTACTGGCGGGCGAACTCGTTGCGGTCGAGGCTGTAGGCGATTGCGCGCCGTACTGCGTCAAACTGGGTCGGTCCGAAGTCACAGGCGAAGGCGATCTTGCCGTAGCCGTAGCGCGGATAGGAGGAGAAGTTGACCTTGCCCTCGTCGTGGAGGTCGAGGCCGCGGGTGATCTGGTCGCCGCCGCTGATGCCCTGGAGCATGTCGATGGCGCCGGTGCGCAGCTCATCCATCTGTGTGGCGGTGTTGGTTAGCTTGATGATTACACGGTAGATCGAGCCCTTGGCACCGTCGTACTCACCGAGGAAGCGGGGGTTGAGCACCACGCTGGCGGTCGAGTCGGCCGGGTTGTACGCCTCAAACTGGTAAGGGCCACTGGTCACGAGCGGGCGATAGCGGTACCCCGTGTTGGGGGTGAGCACCGTCTCGCGCAGGAGGTCGGCGGTGTACGCTGCTGAGAGGGATGCGCCGTTGGCAGAGTCGATGACATCGACGCCCGGGGCGATGACGTGCATCGGATAGGGGCCGACTGCGACCAGTGAGAGGTCGAAGAAGTACGGTAGCTCCTCAGCCTTGATGGTGATGGAGAAGGAGTAGTCGCCCAAGAGGCGGATACCGGCAAAAGCCTTGCTCTCGCCCTGGTGGAAGGCCTCATAGCCGACATACTCGGGTCCTGATCCATACTGGGCACCGATCTCCATGACCTCTGGGGAGGCAGCA
>Ga0265295_1005247_pt1 | contig 16723 bp, 18 predicted proteins | sample Munlansysbiofilm_FD_192503 | JGI IMG/M metagenome (GOLD analysis project Ga0265295, IMG submission 192503) | Leachate microbial communities from a municipal landfill in Southern Ontario, Canada - Methane capture system biofilm | ecosystem: Engineered > Solid waste > Landfill > Unclassified ...
TCGTCTACCTGTCCACCCAGGCGCAGACGCTGTTCAAGGAACTCAAGCCGCTGGCCAGCAGCAGCGATTGGGTGTTGCCGGGGCGTGGCACTTTGGCCAAGCCATTCGCCAACAATGCGCTGAACCAGGCGTTGAAGGTGTCATTGCAGGGGCAGGAGATCCCCGCTTTCACCATCCACGACCTGCGGCGCACAGCATCGACATTGCTGCACGAACAGGGCTGGCCTTCGGATGTGGTGGAAAAGGCGCTGAACCACACCATCGGCGGTGTGCGCGGTGTCTACAACCGCGCCGAGTACGCCGAGCAGCGGCGGGAGATGCTGCAGGCGTGGTCGGACTACATCGACGGGCTGGCACCGTCGGCCAACTTGGTGGTGTGAGTCCGTCCGGGGCGCTGGTTGCCTGTTCCCTTTTTGGATAGGGCCGTTGTCCCTTGATTGCCATTCCCTTGTCTCTGCCTTTTCCCTTGTGGCAGGCATTTAGGATCGACGATGATTATCAGGCACCGATACAATTTTGAATCAACGTGTCATTGGATTTGCGATCATGAAGCGCTGCATTGTGGGTATCCGACAGCCAGAAGGTTCGCCACCGAAGGGAAGCGAAACGCCCAGTATTTGGTTCCCGTCTCTGGCATCACTGGCAGCGGTGCTGTCGGACGACAACCGCCGCTTGCTGCGCCTGATCCATGACAAACAACCAAAGTCTCTGACCGAGCTGGCCGAACTCAGTGGCCGCAAGGTGCCGAACCTGTCGCGCACCCTGCGGATGATGTCAGATTACGGCCTAGTTTCGCTGCAGCGCAATGTTCGAGATGTTCAGCCGACAGCGCTGGCGACTGAGTTTTTGGTCGTGCTGGATTGAGTGTCATGGATACATGGGGAATGAGATCGCCGCGAGAGTCGCGAGGCCGAGCATCTAACGACAAGCAGGCACAAGGGGAAGCCAGCATGGAAGGGGTTACATCCTATGAATAAGCAGACGCTCAGCGAACGCGACATCTGCACCAAGTTCATCACGCCGGCTCTGGAAAAATCCGGATGGGATGTTCTGACCCAAGTACGCGAAGAGTTCGTGCTGACCAAGGGGCGCATCATCGTGCGCGGCAAACTGCACACACGTGGTCAGCACAAGCGTGCCGACTACGTGCTGTTCCACAAGCCCAACCTACCCATCGCCGTCATCGAAGCCAAGGACAACAAGCATGCCATCGGCTCGGGCATGCAACAGGCCCTCGGCTATGCCGAAATGCTGCAAGTGCCTTTCGTATTCAGCAGCAATGGAGATGGCTTCCTGTTCCACAACAAAATCGCCAAGGACGGTGTGATCGAGCGCGAACTGAGCCTGGATGAGGAGTTCCCCAGTGCCGATACGCTGTGGCAATGGTGGGCAGAGCATCAGGGCCTGAGCACGCAGCAACAGGCCTTGGTGGCTCAGGACTACTACAGCGATGGCAGCAACAAGATGCCTCGCTACTACCAGCTGCTCGCCATCAACAAAACCATCGAGGCAATTGCCAAAGAGCAGAAGCGCATCCTGCTGGTGATGGCCACGGGCACAGGCAAGACCTATACCGCCTTCCAGATCATCTGGCGGTTGTGGAAGTCGCGTGCCAAGAAACGCATCCTGTTCCTGGCGGACCGCAACATCCTGGTTGATCAGACCATGACCAACGACTTCAAGCCGTTCGGCGCAGCGATGACCAAGATCCAGAAGCGGCAGGCCAACAAGTCGTATGAGATCTATCTGTCGCTTTACCAGGCCGTCACCGGTAACGAAGAAGAACGGAACATCTACAAGCAGTTCAGCCCGGAATTCTTCGATCTGATCGTGATCGACGAATGCCACCGGGGCAGCGCCGCCGAAGATTCGGCCTGGCGCGAGATCCTGACGTATTTCCACTCCGCCACACAGATCGGCCTGACCGCAACGCCCAAGGAAACCAAGGATGTATCCAACATCGACTACTTCGGCGAGCCCATCTACACCTACTCGCTACGCCAAGGTATCGACGATGGCTTTCTAGCGCCCTACAAGGTGGTGCGCATTGACCTGGACAAAGACCTGACCGGCTGGCGTCCCGACAAGGGCATGCTCGACAAGCACGGTAACGAGATCGAAGACCGTATCTACAACCAGCGTGATTTTGACAAGACGCTGGTGCTGGAACAGCGCACGCAAGTGGTGGCGCGCAAGATCAGCGAATACTTGAAAGCCAGCAACCGCTTCGACAAGACCATCGTCTTCTGCGACAACATCGACCATGCCGAACGCATGCGCCAGGCGCTGGTCAACGAAAACGCCGACCTAGTGGCGCAGAACCACCGCTATGTCGTGCGCATCACCGGCGACAACGAAGAAGGCAAGATGGAGTTGGACAACTTCATCTTCCCGGAAAGCAAATACCCCGTCATCGCGACCACTTCCAAGCTGATGACCACGGGCGTCGATGCCCAGACCTGCAAGCTCATCGTGCTGGATCAGCGCATCCAGTCGATGACCGAATTCAAGCAGATCATCGGTCGCGGAACGCGCATCAACGAGGACTTCGACAAGTACTGGTTCACCATCCTCGATTTCAAGAAGGCGACCGAGCTGTTCGCCGATCCGGCTTTCGATGGCGATCCTGTTCAGATTTATGAGCCAGGCCCAGGCGAGCCACCGCTTCCTCCAGATGAAGAAGATGGGGAGGTGTCGCCTGACGGTGAATTCACCTATCCCACGCCGGACGACAACCCCACGTCCCCCGGCGGTGTAGCCGAACCGCTGCCAGGTGAGGAAGGAAGCAATGTACGCCGTTACGTTGTCGCCAACGTCGAGGTCAAGGTGGTGGCCGAGCGGGTGCAGTACTTCGACGCCAACGGCAAACTGATCACCGAGTCCCTGAAGGACTACACCCGCAACACCCTGGCCAAGGAGTTCGCATCGCTCGACGATTTCCTGCGCCATTGGAGCAAGGCCGAGAAGAAGCAGGCCATCATCGACGAGCTGGCCCATCAAGGCATCTTCTTCGAGGCTTTGGCCGATGAGGTGGACAAGCAAGCCGGCAAGGATTTCGACCCTTTCGATCTGCTGTGCCACGTGGCCTGGGATCAACCCCCGCTCACGCGCAAGGAGCGGGCCGAACAGGTCAAGAAGCGCCATTACTTCGCCAAGTACGGCGCGCAGGCGCAGAAGGTGCTCGAAGCCCTGCTCGACAAGTACGCCGACGAAGGTGTGGCCGCCATCGAGGAAACGCAAATCCTCGCCATCGCTCCCTTCAACCGTTTGGGCACACCGATCGAGCTGGTGCGTGCTTTTGGCGGCAAGACCCAATACCAACAGGCCGTGGGCGAGCTCGAGCGTGAGCTCTACCGCGCCTGACCAGGACTAGACCCAGGAAGTATTCATGTCACTTGCAACCCTCATCAAAGCCATCCAGGACATCATGCGCAAGGATGTCGGCGTCGATGGCGACGCCCAGCGCATCAGCCAGATTTGCTGGCTGTTGTTCCTGAAGATTTTCGACGACAAGGAACAGGAGTGGGAGCTGACCCAGTCAAGCTACCGTTCGCCGCTGCAAAGCCGCTTTCGCTGGAGCAACTGGGCTAAGGATCCGGAAGGCATGACCGGCGAAGAGCTGATCGACTTCGTCAACAACGACCTCTTTCCTGCCTTGAAACAGCTTGCCACCAAGGCGGGCGTGTCCGCGCAAGGACGGGTGATCGGCTCGGTGTTCGAGGATGCCTACAACTACATGAAGTCCGGCACGCTGTTGCGCCAGGTGATCAACACCATTGAAGAGGACGTGGATTTCAACTCGTCCCGCGACCGGCACCTGTTCAACGACATCTACGAGAAGATCCTCGCCGACCTGCAGTCGGCCGGCAACGCGGGCGAGTACTACACGCCACGCGCGGTCACGCAGTTCATGGTCGATATCCTCGACCCGAAACTCGGCGAGAGCATTCTCGACCCGGCCTGCGGCACGGGCGGCTTCCTGACCTGCGCCATCGAGTACCTCAGAAAGCAGGTCAAGACGCCAGATGACAACCGGCTGCTGCAAGAAAATATCCACGGCGTCGAGAAGAAGCCCCTGCCGCACATGCTGGCCATGACCAACATGATGCTGCATGGCATCGACGTGCCTACCCGCATCCGCCACGACAACACGCTTTCTCGCCCCTTCAAGGACTATGGCCCACGCGACCGGGTGGACATCATCATCACCAATCCACCATTCGGTGGCATGGAAGAGGATGGTATTGAGAAGAACTTCCTCGCCAAGCACCAGACCCGCGAGACCGCCGACCTGTTCATGGCGCTGATCATGCACCTGCTCAGGCACGACACGGGCCGCGCTGCGGTGGTGTTGCCGGATGGCTTCCTGTTCGGCGAGGGGGTGAAGACTACGCTCAAGCGCGAACTGCTGGAAGAGTTCAATCTGCACACCGTCGTGCGCCTGCCCAAAGGCGTGTTCGCCCCTTACACCAGCATCGCCACCAACATCCTGTTCTTCGAGAAGGGTGGTCCCACGTAGGACGTATGGTTCTTCGAGCACCCCTACCCGGCAGGCTACAAGAGCTATTCCCGCTCCAAGCCGCTGACCATTGAGGAATTCGATCTCGAGAAAACCTGGTGGGGCGGCCCACAACGCAAGGGACGCAAGACCACCGAGCATGCCTGGAAGGTCTCAGCCAAGGATCTGGCCGCTCGCAACTACAACCTGGACAGCAAGAACCCGCACGAGGTGACTGTCAAAGTTGGTGACCCAGACGAGCTGATGGCCGAATACCAGGCCATCACCCGCCAGATGCAAGCCGCCCAGCAAGCGCTGAAAGCTGAACTGCTGGCCGCGCTCAAGGCGACCCGTGGGGAGGCGGAATGAGCGACAAGCCCCTCTCCCTCGTTCCAGCGCCGGAAGGCTACGCCAACTGGTTGGGCGAGCTGAAGAACCGCATCCACAGTGCCCAGCAGCGGGCCGCGCTGGCCGTCAACCGCGAACTGGTGCTGCTCTACTGGCAGATCGGCCGTGACATCTTGCAACGACAGGCCGAGCAGGGCTGGGGGGCCAAGGTCATCGAGCGGCTGGCGCACGATCTCAGGACGGCTTTTCCCGAGATGAAGGGCTTTTCGCGCGCCAACCTGATGTACATGCGCTCCTTCGCCGACGCCTGGCCGGACTCGGCAATTGTCCAACAGGCTGTTGGACAATTGCCCTGGGGCCACAACCTGGTGTTGTTGGCCAGGCTGAAGCAGCCAGAACAACGCCTGGCCTATGCCCAGCGCGCCGTGGAACACGGCTGGTCGCGCGCCACGCTGGAAATCCATATCGAATCCCGTTTGCTGGAGCGGGAAGGCCAGGCGATCACCAATTTCGCCGACCGTCTCCCTGCGCCGGGAACCGATTTGGCTCGGCAAGCCCTCAAGGATCCCTACCTGTTCGACTTCCTGGATGTCGGCCAGGAAGCCAACGAGCGGGAAATCGAGTCAGCACTGGTCAAGCACATCACCCAGTTCTTGTTGGAACTGGGGGCGGGCTTTGCCTTCGTCGGCCGTCAGGTTCATCTGGAAGTGGGCGGTGACGACTTCTACATCGACCTGTTGTTCTACCACCTCAAGCTGCGCTGCTACGTGGTCATCGAGCTGAAAGCCGAGAAGTTCAAACCAGAACACCTCGGCCAGTTGAGCTTCTACCTCACCGCCGTCGATATGCAGGTCAAGGCCGAACAGGACAACCCCACCATCGGCCTGTTGCTGTGCAAGAGCAAGAACACCGTGGTGGCCGAATACGCATTGCGCGATAAGACCCTGCCCATCGGCGTGGCGGAATACCAATTGATTGAATCCCTGCCTGAAGAACTGCAAACCAGCCTGCCCAGCATCGAACAGATCGAACGCGAACTGGGGGGCGAGCATGAATAAGCACACCGCCGAACTGCTGGAAAAGTACTTCGACACTGCCTTTGCTGCACCCGAGGGCATCAAGAAACTGCGCGAGCTGATCCTGACGCTGGCCATGCAGGGCAAGCTGGTGCCGCAGGATCCGAACGAGCAGCCTGCCAGCGAACTGCTGCAAGAGATCGAAGCCGAGAAACAGCGGCTGGTGAAGGAGGGCAAGATCAAGAAACCCAAGTCCTTGCCACCGATGAGGGAAGAAGAAAAACCTTATGCGTTGCCGAAGGGGTGGGAATGGGTGAGATTAGGAAACATCGGCCTTATCAATCCTCGCAACAACGCAGATGATGATAGGTTGGCTGGGTTTGTGCCCATGCCGCTTATCCAGGAGGGTTACTCGGAATTTCACTCCTTTGAGGAGCTCGGCCTTGCGGAAAACGGCTTTCGGCAGGCGCAGCGACACATAGCAACTGCACCAGTTGGCCGTATAGACAAAGGCATCGAAATAACGCCGCATCCAGTCGGCTGGATCGGCCTTGAGGTCGCCCCATTCGTAATGATTGCTGAAACCGCTGGGGGTAATGACTGCCCGGGTAGAAACCGCACGCAACTCGGTCATTTCGGTACGGGTCAAGGGCTTGTCGATCGCCGCGAACTCGTAGTACTGGTATTCACTCATGGTAAGGATGTCTTGTTGATTCTGTTCTCTGTACCGCGTGATCAGCGTGCTTCAGTCTAGCCTCAACGCAAGTCTTGGAAAACACCGCGCTCAAAGACCAAAGTCCTCCCGCAAGCGCCCAATCTGGTGCATTTTTTCATGCAGGAAGGTCACGATGCCGATGTCACCGTTCGAGAGCCGACGCCAATAGACAAAGTGCCGCTCATAACGGAAGAAATAGCCATCTATGCCAAATTCAGCCGGAATGGCACGGGATGCCGTCTGGTGTGTGGCAATACCCTCGAACGCCTTGAACAGACCCGTGATGTAGCGCTCGGCTTGTTGCGCGCCCCAACGCACATGCGTATAGCGATAAATGTCGTCCAGCCGCCAGGACGCGGCTTCCTGGACGCGTATCTGCGCCTTGGCCATGGTGGAAATCAGGCCCGGTTACGCGCGATGACGTCTGCTGCCGTCAGGGGCTTGTATGACGATTCCGGAGCCGCCCAAGCGAGGGTGAGTTCGGCCTTGAGTCGCTCGAATGCAGCCGCTTCCCTGGTTTCTTTGTCACGGCGAATCAGGTCGCGCACATACTCGCTGACGTTCTCGTAGTCGCCTTGTTCGCCCACATTTGTGGCAACGAATTCGCTCAGGGGGCCACTGAGGCGCACGGTCATGGTAGTGGTGTTCGTGCGGGGCATGATCAGTTCCTTGCTGTCTTGGTGTCTTCAATATAATCAATAATGAATACATCACCAAGCCCAAGCGTTGCGGGACTGCACTGAATCCCCCCGGCATCACAGAGGCTGTCTGGCTAAAGTGCAACAGCTTCCAGGTGCCTACCCCTCGATGGCCACTTCTGAATGCACGACTTCCGGTGCCTTTTCAAAGAACCCACCCACCAGCCCGCGCCAGGCCTGGAAGTCTTCCGACTGGCGGAAATGGACCATGTGGTCGTCCAGGGTTTCCCAGTACACCATCAGTACGTATTGCTGGGGATTTTCGATGATGTGATGCAGTTCGACGCGCTTGCAGCCCCGGGCGCGGTGAAAAATCGGCAGCGCCTGGCGGACGCCGGCCTCGAAGTCGGCCTGGGTGCCGGGTTTCACGGTGATGTGGGCCATTTCGCGGATCATGTCGGATTCCTGTGCATGAGGGTTGAGGGCGATGCCATGATTATGCCCCGGGCCATCAGCACATGCCCGGGCGCTGCATGACCTCGTCGGCGATGGCCAGGCAGGCGGTCAGGCCCGGGGATTCGATGCCGTACAGGTTGACCAGGCCGGGGATGCCGTGCGACCGGGCGTCCTGAATGAGAAAGTCGGCGTCCTGGCCGGTCGGCAGGGTCAGCTTGGGACGGATGCCGGCATAGTCCGGGCGCAGGGCGCCGTCGCGCAGGCCGGGCCAATAGCGCCGGATGGCGGCGTAGAAGCCTGCGGCGCGGGCGGGATCCACGCGGTAATCGATGGCATCGATCCATTCGACGTCGGGGCCGAAGCGGGCCTGGCCCCCCAGATCCAGGGTCAAGTGCACCCCCAGGCCGCCGGGTTCGGGGACAGGGTAGATCAGGCAGGAAAACGGCGCCTTGCCCGACAGAGCGTAATAGTTGCCCTTGGCATAGCGGCCGACCGGAATGTGTTCTGGGGGCAGGCCATCGAAGGTGGCGGCGACCGTCTGGGCCTGCAGGCCGGCGCAATTGACGACGCGGCGTGCGATGAGTTCCATGGGTTCATCGCCGCCGATGTGCAGTAGGATGCCGTCCGTCAGGATCTGGCCCGACAGGACGGGGGATCGCAAGGCCAGCAGGCCGCCGGCGGATTCCAGGTCGCCCTGCAGGGCGAGCATCAGGCCGTGGCTGTCGATGATGCCCGTGGATGGGGATTCCAGCGCCGCCACACAGTGCAGCGCGGGTTCGCGCGCATGGACTTGCGCGGCATCCAGCCGGCGCAGGTCGAGCACGCCGTTGGCGGTGGCCGCCGCGCCGATGCGGTCCAGGGCGCTGATCTGCCCGCTGTGGGTGGCGACGATCAGTTTGCCGCAGCGCCGGTGGGCGATCCCGTGGTCTGTGCAGTAGTCGTACAGGGCTTGGCGACCCCGGACGCACAGTCGGGCCTTGAGCGAGCCGTGGGGGTAGTAGAGGCCGGCATGGATGACTTCGCTGTTGCGGGCGCTGGTGGCGGTGCCGATGGCCGGCTCGGTTTCGAGGACCAGAGTGTCCAGCCCGGCCTGGGCGCAGGCGCGTGCGACGGCCAGGCCGACGACGCCGGCGCCGATGACGACACAGTCGACGCGATCGGTCATGGGGTTTCCTTTTGAGCGTGTGGGGGGCAGTGTAGCGCTGCGGGTCTGCAGTCGGCTTGGTTTCACCGTCCGGGCGAGACAGGCTTTCGCAGGCTATAAATATCGTTTACTATTAAATAGCGCGCTATATAAAACAGTCTCATGGATCCGCTGATTTCGCCCTCCTCTGACGTGCCACCTGCCAGCCTGACGCTGGATGCCCAGCTGTGCTTTGCGTTGTATTCGGCGCAGTTGGCGATGGGCAAGGTCTACCGCAAGCACCTGGCCGGTCTGGGGCTGACCTATCCACAGTACCTGGTGATGCTGGTGCTGTGGGAGGCCGATGGGGTGACGGTCACGGCGCTGGGCGATCGCCTCTACCTGGATTCGGCCACGCTGACGCCGCTGCTCAAGCGGCTGCAGGCCCTGGGCCTGCTGCGCCGCGACCGTTCGGCCAAAGACCAGCGCCAGGTGCGTGTGACGCTGACCCCGGCAGGGCGTGATCTATGGCGCCGTGCCATCGATCTGCCTGCGGCCGTGCTGTGCGCCACGGGCTGTGCGCCCGATCAGGCCCAGACGCTGAAGGCCGAACTGGAGGCCTTGCGCATGCGCCTGCTGGCGGCGTCTTCGGATCCTGACAATCATCGCACGGCGCCGGGGGGACCGGGCCGTTCACAGAAGACGGCTGAACGTGGTGCCGGCGGTCTTCCTGGAAATGCACCACAAGGAGTTCAAGCATGACAGTCGAAAATGTTCTCTACACGGCGCACGCGTCGGCCACGGGCGGGCGCGAAGGCAGCGCCAAGTCGTCCGACGGGCGCTTGGCCATCAAGCTGTCTACGCCCAAGGAACTGGGCGGGGCGGGGGGCGACGGCACCAATCCCGAACAATTGTTCGCAGCGGGTTATTCGGCCTGCTTTCTGGGCGCGCTGAAACTGGTCGCGGGCAAGGATGGCGTGACGCTGCCGGATACGACCGAGGTGTCGGGCGCGGTGGGCATCGGCCCCATCCCGGCGGGTTTCGGGATTGCCGTGGAACTGAAGATTTCCGCCCCTGGGGTGGATCGCGCCACCCTGGAAGGTCTGGTGCAGAAGGCGCACGGGGTGTGCCCCTATTCCAATGCCACGCGCAACAATGTGGACGTGACGCTGACGGTGCAATAAGAACGCATCGATCGACGGCCATCGGGGCGGCCAGGCCGCCCCGATGGCGTCTGACTCAGCCCCCGCATCCGCCGCAGCAGTTGCCGTCTTCGCCGTGGACGGGATCCAGGGCCTGGTAGCCGGCGCCCTGGACGGCGACTTGCAGTCTCTGGATGGAGACCTGGGCGGTGTCGAAAGTGACGGTGGTCTTTTGTTCGGCCAGGGACACCGAGACCTGGGAGACGCCGGGAATGGCGGCCAGAGCGCGGTCCACGGCATCGGCGCAGGCAGGGCCGCGCAGGCCAATCAGGTTCAGAGTGGCGGTTTTCTGGGCAGAGCGTTTCAGGGTGGCGGCTTGCATGGGGGCCTCGCGAACGGGGGAAAAACCTCAATGAGGGTGGGGTTATAGATGTATTTGAAATACATCTTCTTGGCCGGCTAGTATAGCAGGGACACCGCCGTTTCGCGCCCGCTCAGGAACATGTCTGCTGCACCCTCTGAACGTCGTATCGCGCATCTGGACATGGACGCGTTCTACGCATCCGTGGAATTGTTGCGCCGTCCGGACCTGCGCGGTCAACCGGTGGTCATCGGGGGGCGCGGCGTCCAGGGCAAGGATGGATCCGATGCCCGCTTGCGGGACTATGTCGGGCGCGGCGTGATCACCACGGCCACCTACGAGGCCCGCGCCCTGGGCGTGCATTCGGCCATGGGGCTGATGAAGGCCGCGCGCCTGGCGCCTGATGCCGTGCTGTTGCCGGTGGATTTCCCGGCGTATCGGCATTATTCCCGCTTGTTCAAGGCGGCTGTGGCAGCCATTGCTCCCTGTATCGAGGATCGGGGCATCGATGAGATCTACATCGACCTGACGGATCTGCCGCAGGCATCCGTCGATCTGGCGCACGCGCTGAAACAGGCGGTGCGCAAGGCCACGGGATTGAGCTGTTCCATCGGGATTTCACCGAACAAGCTGTTGTCCAAGATCGCGTCTGATCTGGACAAGCCCGATGGCATCACGCTGATCGGGCCGGGCGATCTGGAACGGCGCATCTGGCCGCTGCCGGTATCCAAGGTCAATGGCATCGGCCCCAAGGCCACGCAGCGGCTGCGGGCTCTGGGGATCGAGACGGTCGGCCAGCTGGCGCAGGCTGCGCCGGCGTTGCTGCAGCAGCATTTCGGCCTGGGTACGGCGCAGTGGCTGCTGGATGCCGCCCACGGGATCGACGAACGTCCGGTCGTGACGCAGTCCGAGCCCAAATCCCTCAGTCGGGAAACGACGTTTGAACGGGATCTGCATGTGCGCCGAGATCGGCCCTTGCTGTCGCGGATTTTTCTGGATCTGTGCGAACGCCTGGCCGAGGATCTGGCCCGCAAGGGCGTGCGTGGCGCGACGGTAGGCATCAAGCTGCGCTTTGATGATTTCCAGGTGGTGACCCGCGACCTGACGCTGGATACGGCGATCGGGGATGCCCAGGCGATCCATCGCGCGGCTGGGCAGTGCCTGAAACGGGTGTCGCTGGATCGGCGCCTGAGACTGCTGGGCGTGCGGGTCAGCAAGCTCGAACCAGTCGGCACCGACGAGCGGCCACATCCGGTGCAGCTGGACTTGTGCTGAGCCGCCGGGGTTCGCTCAGATCGGTAGGCGGGGGATCAGAAATCGTATTCGGGCTCGATGGCATCGCCCACCTGAAGCCAGGTTTCGCCTGGCGGCAGGGCAGCGATGGCGTTCATGCCGAACAGCACGCCTTGTTCGAACTGCCGGTGCCGCGCCAGAGTCCGGCCCGGTTCGGCCGCCGTGGCGCCCGTGGACGGGTCTACGTTGGGGATGGGGCAGCGGGCGCAGGGTTTGACGAATGCGAAGCCCGATTCGCCGGTGCGGAATCCGGCCAGGTGATCCTCGTCGTAGGGTTCCAGACCCTGGAGCACGATATTGGGGCGAAAGCGGATCATGTCCACCGGCGCGATGCCCTGGCCAGCCAATTGACCGTTCAGTGTTTCCAGTGAGTGCAGGTTGGCGACCAGGAAGGGAAAGCCGTCGGCAAAGGCGAAGGCATGCCGCTCGGTCGGCAGGAACGACTGCGGCCAGTCGGGATGGGTCTGGATCCAGCGGGTGACATGCGGCAGGCTGGCCAGCCGATGGGCCTGGGGATGCAGATGCAGCAGCCGGCAGGGGGTGCCGATGAACGCACCCAGCCAGGCCGCAACGGCGTCACCCTGGTCGGCCCCCAGCGTGGGGGTGTCCCAGATGGTGACCGGCACGGCTTTGGCCCGCGCGGGCGGGGGCGGGACGAAACAGTCGGCCTGGCCGGGCGCGCGCAGCCACAGGCCATCTGCAACGGGTTCTGGCCGGATCAGCACCATGCGGGGGTACTGGCGCTGGGTCATGAAGCGGCCCTGGGCATCCACGATGACCCAGTGGCGGTCGAACGCCAGGCCCGATTCGGTGACGCGGACGCGCTGGTGGGCGATGCCGGCGCAGGATTTGACGGGGTAGCTGTACAGGCTGTGGATGGCCAGAGGCATGAAGATCTGCCGATGACGGGATGGCAGACATTCTAAAACGGGAATCCCGCCTGGCCCCTGCGCCATGGCGGTCTGAAACACTTTAATATGCAACATTTGCGTGCCGTCCATGCGGCAGGAGAATCCATGCCCCTGAAAGACATCCTGGCCGCCCTGGTCGTCATCGTGGTGTGGGGCGCCAATTTCGTCGTCATCAAGGTCGGCGTGGATGAAATCCCGCCGATGCTGCTGGGCGCGCTGCGGTTCCTGCTCGTGGCCTTTCCTGCCGTGTTTTTCGTGCCACGGCCGGCCGTGCACTGGCGTTATGTCGTCGGCTATGGGGCGACCATCTGCCTGGGCCAGTTCGTGTTTCTGTTCCTGGCGATCGATCTGGGCATGCCTGCCGGGTTGGCGTCCCTGGTGCTGCAATCGCAGGCCTTTTTCACGGTGGTGATTGCCGCGCTGGTGCTGCGCGAGGCGATCGGCCCACACCATATCCTGGGCATTGGCCTGGCGGCGGCGGGCCTGGTCCTGCTGGACCTGGGCGCGGGCGGCGCGACGGCTGTGCCGCTGGTCGGTTTTCTGCTGACCCTGGCGGCGGCGCTGAGCTGGGCCCTGGGCAATGTGATCCTGAAAGGTGCGGGGCCGGTGCGCATGTTGTCGATGGTGGTGTGGGGCGCCCTGTTGCCGCCGCTGCCCTTCCTGTTGTTGTCGGTGCTGTTCGAGGGGCCGGACCGGATTGTCGATACCCTGGCCCATCTCAGCTGGCGCGCCGTGGGGGCGGTGGCCTATCTGTCGGGGGTGGCGACCCTGATCGGCTATGTGCTGTGGGGGCGGCTGCTGGCCCGTCATCCCGTCGCCCGGATCGCGCCGCTCAGTCTGCTGATCCCGGTGGTGGGCCTGCTGTGCGCCGATTGGTTCCTGGGCGAACGGCTGGGACCGTGGCAGTGGCTGGGCGGGCTGGTGGTCTTGATGGGTCTGGCGGTCAATCTGTTCGGTGCTGGACTGTTGCGGGCCAACGGGCTGCCCCGCAGGGGATGAGCCTGGCCGCAGCGCAGCCGCTGCGGGCGGCGCTGCGGCGTCCGTTCTAGAATATTGGTTTGCGTGGCACTGTGCCGCAGCACGTTCGTTTTCAGGAATTCACACACATGTCGATCGATCGCGCCGGGCTGAATGCCCTGATGGAAATCACTTCGCGTCCGGAGCTGGTCTTCGTTCGCGGCCAGGGTTCCTGGCTGGAAGACCACACGGGCAAGCGCTACCTGGATTTCATCCAGGGCTGGGCCGTGAACTGTCTGGGCCACAATCATCCGGCCATGACCGAGGCCCTGGCCCGCCAGTCGCAGCTGCTGATCAACCCCTCGCCGGCGTTCTACAACCAGCCGTCCATCGACCTGGCCCGCCGCATTGTGGAATCGTCCTGTTTCGATCGCGTGTTTTTCGCCAACAGCGGAGCCGAGGCCAACGAAGGCGCCATCAAGCTGGCCCGCAAATGGGGCCAGTTGCATCGCAAGGGGGCCTACAAGATCATCACCTTCGACCACAGTTTCCACGGCCGCACGCTGGCCACCATGTCGGCATCGGGCAAGGCCGGCTGGGACAGGAAATTTCCCCCCCAGGTCGATGGCTTTCCCAAGGCCAAGCTCAATGACCTGGATTCGGTGCGGGCGCTGATCGATGGGCAGACGGTGGCGGTGATGCTGGAACCCGTGCAGGGCGAAGCCGGCGTGATCCCGGCGACGCAGGAATTCATGCAGGGCCTGCGCGCGCTGACCCGCGAACAGGGGCTGTTGCTGATCGTGGACGAGGTCCAGAGCGGCATGGGCCGCACGGGGCGCATGTACGCCTACCAGCACGCCGGCATCGAACCCGACATCATGACGCTGGGCAAGGGCATCGGGGGCGGCGTGCCGCTGTCGGCACTGTGCGCGCGCGAGGCCATCTGCTGCTTCGAGCATGGCGACCAGGGCGGGACCTACAACGGCAATCCGCTGATGACTGCCGTGGGGGTGGCGATCTTCGACGTTCTGGCTGCTCCTGGTTTTCTGGACGAGGTCAACGCATTGGGCCGGCAGCTGTCGACCGGCCTGGCGGCGCTGTCGGACAAGTGGGGCATGCGCGGGGAACGCGGTCTGGGCCTGTTGCGTGCGCTGGTGATGGATCGTGACGATGGGCCGGCGCTGGTCCAGGCCGCGCGCGATCGTGCGCCCGAAGGGTTGCTGCTGAATGCGCCGCGCGGCAATCTGCTGCGGTTCATGCCGGCCCTGAACGTGACGGCCGGTGAAATCGACACCATGTTGTCCTGGCTGGACGATCTGATTGCCCAGGTGCGTGCCTGATCGTCTGATCGGGGCAGGGGATGCGCGAAGCGAGTTCAGCGGATCCCCAGTTCGGCGGCGATTCTGACCCATTCCGCCAGCGAGCTGGCCTGCATCTTGCGCATGGCGTGCCTGCGGCGGACCTTGACGGTGATTTCGCTGATGTTCAGCTGTGCGGCGACCTGTTTGTTGAGCAGGCCCTGCACGACCAGGCGGGTGACGTCCTGTTCGCCTGATGTGAGCGATTCCCAGCGTGCGCGCAGTTCGGCCGCGCGCGCCGCGCGCCGGCGCCGTTCTCGGTCCTGATCGATGCCGTGGTGGATTGCGTCGAGCAGGCTCTGGTCCCTGAAGGGCTTGGTCAGGAATTCGATGGCGCCGTTCTTCATGGCTTCGACCCCCATGGCGATGTCGCCGTGGCCGGTGATGAACACGACCGGGACTTCGATGCCCAGCTGGATCATCTGTCGATGGAAGTCCATGCCGCTCTGGCCGGGCATGCGGACGTCCAGCACCAGACACCCGGGTGCGTCTTCGAGAGGATGCTGCAGGAATTCCTGGGGCGACCCGAAGGCCGCGACCCGCAGCCCGACCGAGGCGAGCAGATCCTCGATTGCGGCGCGGATGGAAGCGTCATCGTCCACGACATAGACGATGGGGGTGTCGTCTTCAAGGGGGCTGGCTGAGGTCATGTGGTTTTTCCCTGTGTCACGTAGGGGACGGTGAATCGGAATACGGCCCCGTGCGTGGCGATCGGCTCGGCACGGATCTGGCCGCCATTGGCTTCGATGATGGTCCGGCTGATGCTCAGTCCGATACCGATGCCTTCGGGTTTCGTGGTCCAGAACGCATCAAACAGATGCCCCTGGACGCCCGCAGGAACGCCGGTGCCCGAGTCCGCCACGGACAGTGAAATTGTGGCGTCCTCCAGGTTCGAGGTGATCCGCATGATCCGCGCACGGGTCGTCACCGCGACCATGGCCTCGATGGCGTTGAGCACCAGGTTGCCGATCACTTGCTGGATCTGGACCCGGTCGGCGAATGCGGGCGGCAGATCCGTGCGCAGATCCATTTCAAGCGCGATGCCATGGCGATCGATTTCCGCCTGGGATTGCGTGATGACTTCCATGACTGCCTGGTTGAAATCAAACGCGGTCCTGTCCGGCGGTGCCCCCTGCGCAAGACTGCGGACGCGGGCGATGATGCTGCTGGCGCGGCCCGCATCGTCCAGGATGCGGGCCAGCGCCTGACGGGCCCGGTCCAGATTCGGGGGATCCTGCGCCAGCCAGCGTTGGCAGGCGTTGCCGCTGGTGACGATGGCGGCGAGCGGCTGGTTGACTTCATGCGCGATGGATGCCGTCAGGCCTTCGAGGCTTTTTACGCGTGCGATGCGCATCAGCTGGGCCTGGGCCTCGTGCGCGGCTGTCCTGGCGGCTTCCATTTTCAGGATCAGGAAGGTGGTGAGGATGATCGAGGCGATGCTGATGCCGGTGTTGACCAGGCCCATATAGAAATGACCGTGCGGCGTCAGTGCGAAGCTCAGCACCGTCAGGCTGATGCAGACGGCGCTGAACGCGATCAGCCAGCGCCGCTGTAGCGAGCGGGACACGGCCAGAATCACGACCGTATAGAAGACGGCGGCGGCGACTTCGTAGTCTGTTCTGGTATCGGCCACCAGGATGGCCACCATGATGGCGCCGATGAGCGTGATGTTCAGGGCAAGGCGCAGTGGCGACAGAGATCGGATCAGAAACAAGGACATGGGCTTGGTCTGTGAAGGCGCTCCTGATGAGCGTGATCAACAGGATACAGGGTCGCGTGGCGCTTCGCATCGCCAGCCCTGCTGCGCAGTGCCATCGGCGCTATTCCTTGGTGTTCCAGAAGGCCTGGTGGACGCCGGGCAGGGTTTCCATCGCCGCCACGGTGGCGTCGAGCTCATCGGGCTGGAT
>Ga0265295_1005249_pt1 | contig 16716 bp, 17 predicted proteins | sample Munlansysbiofilm_FD_192503 | JGI IMG/M metagenome (GOLD analysis project Ga0265295, IMG submission 192503) | Leachate microbial communities from a municipal landfill in Southern Ontario, Canada - Methane capture system biofilm | ecosystem: Engineered > Solid waste > Landfill > Unclassified ...
CCAGCGGTACCCGGCTGGTTAACCGTTACCGTTAAGGTATTGCTACTGGTTAAACGGCCAATGCTGTCAAAGGTCATGGGTAACGGGCCACCGGCAGCAGGAGAATCCACCGAAGCACCATCCATATAGTAGTAAACATCCCACTGGCTTTCGGTGCCACTGGTGCCGGCACGCTTAACAAAGTACTGGGTCAACTCATGGGCATTGCCCAAAGAGTCGTACACGTTCATGTTGAGCGAATGGGTAAAACTGGCCGGATCAGCGGGCGAGAATGGCCTTGCCTGCTGGGCAGCCGCGTATTCAGTCGTGGGTTCCAGGGCACCACTTACCACTTGCCCACCCGCCAGAATTACACTTGATGAGCCGCTGGTATAGGTACCATCTGCTGGCGACGGCACACCCGCACCGCTGGCATCAGTCCAGGTCAGGCCACCAGTGCTGCTGACCCGGTAATGGTAAGTCGTAGTGGTGCCGCCTGATTCCAGATCAACCTGTCCCAGCACTTCGGCTGAACCGGTAATTGAAATGATGGGGGCATTGGCATCCAGATTGCTCACCACACTGGCATCCTGGGTGGCGCTGGGCGCAATATTGCCCACCGGGATTTTCAGTTCCTGCAACAAGGTGCTGTTTTCACCGATATAACCGGTAAGACGCTGCCCGCTGTTATTCACAATGTAGTTATTGCGGTCTGCCTGAAACTGGCCATTGCGTGTATAGGACACATTGCCGCTGGTGTCCGTTAAACGGAACAGGCCTTTGTCACCGTCAATCGCCAAATCAAGCGAGTTGCCGGTAGAAGTAACGTTGCCCAGGCTAAAACGCTGGTTAATGGCGGCCACCTGCACCCCCATGCCTACCCGTGATGATGCGTAAACGTCGGCAAATGCCACCGTTGAAGCCTTGAAGCCCACGGTGGCCGAGTTGGCAATGTTGTTACCGATTACGTCCAGATTCTGTGCCGAGGCGTTCAAGCCCGATAAGCCTTGTCCAAATGCCATGATAAAAAATCACTTATAAAAAATTAATCGTCAGTTCATTACTTTGCGCAAATCAGTCAGCGCGTAACGACCGGTTAGCCCCAGGTCCATTTTCATGCCTTCGGCACTATAAGAAACACTTTGTACCTGCCCGTATTGCAACGCCTCTGTCGGTACGGCACTATTGGCCGCATCCAGCGCGGTCACCCGAACCGTGTATTTTCCGGCCGCGGCCTGCGTGCCGTTATCGCCCAGGCCATCCCATTGCATGGAAATCACATCAACGCTTTGCGGCCCCAATTCATAGGTGCGTACCGGGTTACCGGCGGCATCAATAATTTCCACTTTCAGGCTGGTGGCCGCCCCCATCAAGTCAACCCCAAAAGGCGTGGCCACACCGCTTTCACCCAATTTAATGGTTTCACCGGGCACCAATACATGGCGACCGATCAGGTTTGAGGCCTGCATGGACTGCGACACATCCAGCTGGCCGGTAAGCGCCAGTACGGTCTGGTTGAGTTTTTCTATGCCGCTAACAGTAGAAAGCTGGGCCAGCTGCGAGGTAATGCCGGCATTGTCCATAGGATTGAGCGGATCCTGGTTGCGCAGCTGGGTAACCAGCAAGGTCAGGAATTGCTCTTGTGTTTCGACAATACTGGCCGCACCCAGGCCACCCGCGCTTGCGGCAAGAGAATTGGTGTTACTGCTTGGATTGATGGTTGTCATAAATTACCTTTCGCTTTTACTGGCCAAGTGAGAGTGTTCTCATCATGACAGACTTGGCCGTATTGATCACCTCTACGTTGGCCTGGTAAGAGCGGGCGGCGGCAATCATGTTAACGGTTTCGCCCACCACATCAACGTTGGGCAATGTGACATAACCATTGGCATCGGCATAGGGGCTTTGCGGATCATATTGCAAGCGCATGGGCGCCTGGCTTTCAACCACATTGCTTACCTGCACGCCCCCAATCGGGGACGGGTTAAAGCCACTGCCCAGCGGTGCCATTTTAAAAACCACCTGTTTGGCTTTGTAAGGCTGCCCATCGGGCCCAGCCACGCTATCGGCATTGGCAATATTGCTGGCCGTCACGTTCATACGCTGTGAGCCCGCATTCAATGCCGAACCGGAAATGCTGAAAATACTCATCATGTCAGACATTCTGTTTCCTTTTCATTAGTTTGGCTGCAAGGCCGACAACATGGACTTGATCTTGTTATTCAAGATCGTCAAACTGGCCTGGTATTGCATGGTGTTGTCGGCAAAAGCCACCCGTTCCACATCCATTTCAACCGTATTGCCATCCAGGCTGTTTTGCGTTGGCAAGCGGTATTGCGGTGAAAAATGCATCGGACCCATTGCCGCTGCCGGAATATGCCGGGCCGAGGTCAGGGCAAGCTGCGTATCTGCCAGGCCCTTTGGCCCACCGGTTGCCTGCGCAAGTACTTCTTTGAAACTGAAGTCACGCGCCTTGTAGTTAGGCGTATCTGCGTTGGCAATATTGGTGGAAAGCAATTCCATCCGTTGCTGGCGCAAACCGACAGCGGTTTGCAAAAATTTGAAGTCGTTACCGATCCTGTCCATAGTGCCTGTTCCTGTTGCATTCACAACATACAATTAAGCCATTACAGTTAATATGGTAAGCCATCCCGTGGCAATACAAAGGAACGGTAAACGGGGGTTTTCCTGCTTAATTCAGGCTAATTGGAATGGCCACCCGCAGGTATAATTCACTTTATGAACAGGATACTGTCTTTGACTCGCACAGAATTGTCCGGCACCCGTTTAAAAACGCTGGGTTTTGCCCTGCTTTGCCTGACCACTTTTTACAACCCGGCCAAGGCCACTGAAATATCCGGCCTGCAACAGGCCATTATGCAAGAAACCGAAGACTACCTTGCCGAACAGGCCGCCTCGCTTGATGGCACGCCCACCATTCATGTCAGTGTGCCCAAGGCACAATCCTTTGAAACCTGTCATGACCGGGTGTACTTCCTGCCCAACAAAGGCACGCTTCGCGCCTCAATGTCGGTGGGCATTCGTTGCATGGATTCCGGTAAAACCGAATACCTGCGCGCAGCGCTTTCAGTCACCGGCCATTATTACGTCGCGTCTCAAACCATCGAAATGGGGCAGGCTATTATGCCCGCCCACCTTGAAGAAAAACAGGGTGACCTGCTCAAGCTGCAGGCCAGCGCCCGCACAACACCCAAGCAATTATTGGGCCATCTTGCCAATAGCCGTATCCCGGCTGGCCGCCCCATTAAATTGAATATGATTCGCAGCCCGCAATCCATTAGCAAAGGGCAACCGGTACGGCTTCAGGTAAGCCATGGTGCCCTAACAGTTACCCAGCAAGGAGAGGCCCTTAGCACGGCAGACGTGGGTGGCAGCATCCAGGTTAAAACCGGCACCGGCAAGGTCATTATGGGAACGGTTATTAATGCCAATACGGTTAATGTCCTGTTTTAGGCGCCACCATGACTGCCCTGGCTTATAATCAACGCATTAACAGCAAAAAAATCAGGCTTTGGACTAAAGTTTTTACCAATCCGTCCGTTAATACCGGTAAGCCAACTGTTTTAATGCTGCCAAGCGGGGTTTATCATGTATCCGTCAGGCAGCCCCAAAAATCATGACGATAAAAATTTCTCCCACTTCGCTTTACCAAACCACGGCGGTTACGACCAAACCGGCCTCGCGTAACGGCACACCTGCTGCTACCACAGCCGCTCCTGCCCCGGCCCAGCCCGGCAGTAGCACCAAGGTGGATTTAAGCCCGGTCGCCCGCGACCTTACCAGCCCGGAAAACGACGTTAACCTGGAACGCGTCCAGGCCATTCGCCAGGCTCTGGCCGATGGCACCCTTAATATCAACCCCGCACGTATCGCCAAAGGCATTTTGCAAGATGCCATTGACATACTGAATTAATAACATCTTAACCATGACCACTCATCACGATTCATCGCCAGCTTCCCTGTCCCGCCAAATCCTGGAACAGCTTGTATTGGAAACAGAAATTGCCAAACAGTTTCTGCAAGTACTGAATGATGAATCCGCAGAACTCATGGCATTTAGCTCGCCCGAACCTTTGCATGAGTTGGCGCAAAAAAAATGGCAAATTGGCCAGCAACTGGAAGCGGCCTATCAAGAAAGAATGCAGCTGGTTCAATCACGTTTTCAGGTTGCAGAAACCCAAAACAGCCTGGCAGCCACCCTTGAAAAGCTGGATCCCCAGCAGCAGGGCGACCTTACCAAGCAATGGCACCACTATAACGAGATTGTTTCACAGGCAAAAAACCTGAATGAAAACAACGCCATCATGATTCACAGTTACCTGAAATACAACCAGGACGCGCTTGATTCCCTTAACCGTGCCGCTGGCGTGCAACACACCTACGATGGCAAAGGCATGCGCAAACCGGTTAGCACCGGCAAACCCCTGGCCAGTGCTTAAACTAAATCTGCATTTTCAGACCGCCTTTGATGAGCAGCATGTATATTTACATTACACGCTGGTCATTGCCTGGTTTACATTAACCGCCAATCACCGACGTGACTTTTAAATACCGTTCTTCAGGAATTTCCGTATTGGACAAGACGGTTAATTGGGGAAACCCGTGTCTGAACAATCTGGCCAATGAAGACCGCAATACCGGTGGCACCACCAGTACCGGCGGAAAATTATGAACGGTTTGTTTTTGCAGGGCCAGTTCGGTTTCAGTATGCAGGTTATCGGCCAGGCCGGGCTCCAGCGAACCACTGGTGGTAAGCGCCTGCGTTAACACCTGGGTTAATTGGGGTGCCAGGCCAATCACATTGCACTCGGGAACATCACCAAAACATTGCTGTGTTATAGACCTGCCCAGCGCCGTGCGCACCCGGGCAATCAACTCTTCTATATTAATCATCATGCCGGGCTGGGTCTGGCCACTTAAAATAGGTCCCCATTCAGTCAGGACTTCAACAATGGTACGCATATCGCGAATGGACACTCCTTCGGCCAGCAGGCCACGCAATACATTATGCAAGGTGGTCAGGGATACCGCTTTGGGCACAAAGTCCTCTACCAGCTTGGGCTCTTCCTGGCCGATATGCTCCAGCAATTGCTGCACTTCCTGGCGCCCCAGCAAATGCGCGGCGTGCCGGGTCAGCAGGTGATTAATATGGGTGGCAATCACCGTGCTGGCATCAACCACGGTATACCCCATGACCTGGGCCCGCTCACGCACGTCTTCATTCACCCAATAAGCCGTCAGGCCAAAGGTCGGATCAACGGTTTTCTCACCTTCAGTCAATTCAAACTCTACCCCGCCCGGGTCTATCGCCAGCCATTTACCCGGCTGAACCTGGCCTTTGGCAATTTCCACACCTGACAGTAAAATGCGATATTCACTGGGGTGCAATTCAAGATTGTCGCGGATATGCACCACTGGCGGCAAAAAGCCCATATTTTGGGCAAACTGTTTGCGCAAGCTGCGAATACGGGAAATCAATTCGGCGCCCTGCTCCTGGTCTACCAGACTAATTAGCCGGTAACCCACTTCCATGGCAAAGGGTTCCACCATGGTAACGTCGTCCCAGCGGGCCTCTTTAGAAGCGGTATCAACCGGTGTAGCGTCTATTTCCTGCTCTGGCCCTTGCAAGGCCAGTACTTCATTATTTTTTTGTATCCGGTAGCCCAAATATGCAAAAAGGCCCGCCAAAGACAAAAAGGCAATATGCGGCATATTGGGAATCAATCCCATAATACCAATAATGGCAGCCGTAATATAAAGCACCATCGGGTTGGAAAACAGCTGTTCCATCATTTGCTGACCAACATCCTGGTTATTGGCCACACGCGACACCACGACACCTGCTGCAGTTGAAATAATTAATGCGGGAATTTGCCCAACCAGACCATCACCAATGGTCAGCAAGGTATACACTGTGCCCGCCTCACTAAAACTGAGGCCATGCTGCAAAACGCCTACCAGAAGGCCACCCACAATACTGACTGCCATGATGATCAGGCCGGCAACGGCATCACCACGCACAAACTTACTGGCACCATCCATGGCCCCGTAAAATTCAGCTTCCTGCGCCACTTCCGCCCTTCGCCTGCGTGCCTCATCTTCGGCAATCAGACCGGCATTCAAGTCGGCGTCAATCGCCATTTGTTTACCTGGCATGGCGTCCAGCGTAAAACGGGCCCCCACCTCTGCAATCCGGCCCGCACCCTTGGTAATAACCACAAAATTGATCAAAACCAAAATAGAAAAAACCACAATACCTACCGCGAAATTGCCGCCCACCAGAAAATGGCCAAATGCTTCAATCACCTGACCGGCTGCATCGGGTCCGGTATGACCATGCAACAGGACCACCCGCGTAGATGCCACGTTCAAGGACAGACGCAACAGCGTGGCAAATAGCAGCACCGACGGAAAAGCGGCAAAGTCCAGCGGTTTTTTGGTAAACATGGCCACCAGCAGGATCATGATGGCCAAGGCAATATTAAAGGTAAAAAACAGATCCAGCAAAAACGGTGGCAAGGGCAAGACCATCATGGCAAGCACCATGACAATCACCAAGGGACCGACCAGCATCTTGGAGTCTGCCGCATGCAATTTCAGTGAAGAAAAAAAACTGTTCATATACTCATTTATTTATGTAATTCAGGCCATTGCAGAATCATGGGGTATGTTCCGGTGCCTGCACCTACTCTTCCCGGGATTGTGGATCAAGTTCAGGGGGAACCGGCAAATTCGCAGGCCGGTCTGGCTCTTCGGCCATTCCCTGCTGATACTGCTGTAACTGATAAACCCAGGCAAGCACCTGGGCAACAGCGGTAAACAGCGCTTCGGGAATAGGCTGGTCCAGCTCGACATTGGCATACAGGGCACGGGCCAATGCCGGTGCTTCCAGTTGCACCACATGATGTTCTGCCGCAATCTCACGAATTTTACGGGCAATTTCACCGGTTCCCTTGGCAATCACCAGCGGTGCGCGGTCGCCCTCCGGTTCATATTTAAGCGCCACGGCATAATGGGTGGGGTTGGTGACCACCACATCAGCGTCAGGAATACTACTCATCATGCGATTGCGCGCCATTTCACGCTGTTGCTGGCGAATCCGTCCCTTAAGGTGCGGATCACCTTCGTTTTCCTTGTGTTCACGCTTAACCTCTTCTTTACTCATCCGCATTTTTTTAGCATGGGAAAACAACTGCCAGGGCACATCTATAAGGGCAATCAGTAATAGTGAAGCAATAATGCTTGCACAGCAAAACATCACCATTTCCATGCCCAGCGCCAAGGCCCTGGGCAAAGAAAGATGTGACAAGGCAAGCATTTGTGGTAAGTACGATTTAATCACCATTACCCCAACACCACCAATCACAGCGGCTTTAAGCAATGTCTTGAGTAACTCAACCCAGGTTGATGCGCTTACCATACGCCCCAGCCCCTTGAGTAAATTCATACGCCCAAAATTGGGGACCAGCGCCTTGCTGGAAAAAACCAGACCACCCAGGGCAACCGATGAACCAATAGCGATAACAATCAATATCACAAACAGCGGAGATAAACCAACCAGCACATGCAAGAAATTATCCAGCATGCCTGGCGCCAGACTTTCTACCGCACTCTTGGGCTCCCAATCAAAATGCATGGTGGTGCGCATGACATACACCAGGCGGTTATACAAAAAACCGCCACTAGCCCAAAGCGTCATGGCACCGGCCAGCAAAATAAGGCAGGTATTGAGCTCTCGCGAGCGCGCAACCTGCCCCTCTTCCCGCGCTTTGGTTAATCGTTGCGGGGAAGCGGCTTCGGTTTTGTCAAGGTCGCTGTCTTCTGCCATGCTGAGAGGTAAGGTTAAAGGGCGCTATCCGGAATGAGCGCATGGTAAACTGCTATCAGTTTACCTATTTTGCCAGCATGGCAATTGGGTGAGTAAGGGATGAAAAACCGGCTTTAACGCCGGTTATAATAGTTAAACAAGCATCATTGCCATTAAAAACCCAGCTGGGCCAGCAAATCATCTACCTGTTGCTGGTTTTTTACGGTTCCACCATTTTCTTCATGCTCAACCACCGGGCCATTTAACAGGGCATCTTCAGCCTGGACTTCTTTTTCCATTTCCTGGTTGTATTTTTCGGGCATGTATTCAATTAGCACCTGCACCAGTTCCTGCTCGATACGATCCAGCAACACGGTCAGCTTGCTGGCTACCTGCCCTGTCAGATCCTGAAATGCCTGAGCGGTAATGATATCAATCAAAGCGGTATCAACCGGCCGCAGTTCCTCTTTCACGCCCGCCAGGAAAGACTGGACATTGTTGGCCTGCTCTGCGGATAACAACACCTGATCATGAGTACCAGACTGCATCGCTTGTTCCAGCTCTTCGGACAGGCTGGCAGCATTTGCTTTCAGGTGACCCAGTTCCGATTGGGCCAGTTCCGCGCTGTTGAGCACATCATTGGCAGCCTTTTCAGTTAAGGAAGTAATGTAACGAATACGTGATTGGGCATCTGGCATGGCTTTGGCGGCAGATTGCACACTGGGTTCAAGCCCCAACTCGCGCAAGCTATCACGCAACAAACGGGTAACATGGGCAATCCGGTCATAAACCGGTGCTTCTGCATTGATCTTTCCGTCTTCCGGCAAAGGTTGTGTTAAATTTTTCATTATTTTAGTCCTTGTCAGGATACATGGCGGTCCATCCGATGTTTGGCATGCTTAAGTTTAAGCACTCATGCGGCGTTTGGCTTTTTCAAACACCTTATGCAGGTTTTCTTCCAGTGTAGCTGCCGTAAAGGGCTTAACCACATAACCGTCGGCACCCGCCTTGGCGGCACTAACAATATTTTCACTTTTGGCCTCTGCCGTCACCATCAGGATGGCAATCTGTTTAAGCTTTTCATCGGCACGGATTTCCTTAAGCATGGTCAGGCCATCCATCACCGGCATGTTCCAGTCGGAAACCACCAGATCATAGCCAGAGACGCCATTACGCAATTTCCCCAGCGCCTGGGCCCCGTCTTCAGCTTCATCAACGCTTTCAAACCCCAGGTCTTTCAACAGGTTTTTAACAATGCGGCGCATGGTCGGGAAATCGTCAACAATCAAAATCCTGATATCTTTATTCATACAGCATTTATCCTAATGTTAAATGTTCAATATTATTTATTATCGCTTAAGCGGTGACTGCGCGTTGGCAAGCCCCTTGAAAAGACGTTCGCCTATCCGGTCAAGGGCCACCGCTTCATCGGTAGCGCCAATATTCATGGCCTCGCCGGGCATACCGTACACCACGCAAGTGGCTTCATTTTGCACAAACGTATCGGCACCGGCCTGGCGCATTTCCAGCAAACCCTGCGCACCATCCTTGCCCATCCCGGTTAATATAATCCCGGTAGCTTTTTTGCCGGCCTCTTTGGCCACACTGGAAAACAGGACATCGACCGAGGGCCGGTGACGGTTGACGGGTTCAGAATCTATCAACACCGTCCGGTAAACACCCCCCGACTTGCGAATGGCCAAATGCGCCACACTGCCTGGTGCCAGGTAAACATGGCCGCTTTCAAGCACCTCATCGCCTTTTGCCTCATGCACGGTTAGCGCGCAAGTGCGATCAAGTCTTTCTACAAATGAAGCGGTAAACCCTGCCGGCATGTGCTGGGTAATGACAATGGGCGGACATTCACGCGGCAAGCCAGTTAACACCCTGGACAATGCTTCAGTACCGCCTGTTGATGAACCAATCGCCACCACCCAGTCATTCCTGACATTATGTGCGATTCCCGCTGTTTTAATAACCGGTGCTTCTTGACCGGGTGCCACATATTTCTTCAACCTGGCCCGGCTGGCCGCACGGATTTTATCAGCCACTTCATGCTGATAGGCTTCAAGGGTTTTACCAGACTGCGCATTGGGCTTGGCGACAATTTCAACCGCCCCCAACTCAAGAGCCCGCAAGGAAATAGCCGAATTTTTCTGGGTCAGGGAAGAAACCATAACTACCGGCATCGGACGCAAGCGCATTAAGCGTTCCAGAAAATCCAGCCCGTCCATTTTGGGCATTTCCACGTCCAGCGTAATCACATCGGGATTCAATTGCTTGATCATATCCCGGGCCACCAGCGGATCAGGGGCGGTTCCCACCACCTCCATATCCGGTTCCGCATTAATCACTTCAGTCATAATCCGGCGCATTAATGCTGAATCATCAACACACAACACCCGGATCAATCCTTTTTTCAACTCAGTCATATTTCTTCTTGCTAAAACTAACGATTATTGCGTTTATATACCGTTTGACCTAATAAGGTAAATTGGTCTGTGGTGGTTGCCAGCGTTTCGGAGTGCCCGATAAACAGCAAGCCGCCCGGCTTCAGGGCACGGGCAAAATCAGCCACCAAACGCACCTGCGTGTCACGATCAAAATAGATCATGGTATTGCGACAGAAAATCACATCAAACATGGCCGGTTTGGGCCATGAAAATGACATCAGGTTCAATTCAGAAAATTCTACCCGGGCGCTTAATGCCGGCCTGACTTTGGCCTTGCCCTCAAAACGGTTGTTTCCTTTCAGAAAATGCCGGCGCAGGCGTTCCTCGGAAATACCTGATAATTTATCAAGGCTGTAGATGCCTGCTTTGGCTCTTTTAAGCGCCTGGCTGTCTATATCGGTGGCAACAATCTTGGAGCAAGCCGCCTGCTCTCCGACTATTTCATTCAACACCATGGCCATGGAATAAGGTTCTTCTCCGGTAGAGCAGGAAGCACACCACATGGCGCAATCAGTCCGGTGTTTTTCTATATACTTGGTCAGGATATCAAAGTGATGCGGTTCCCTGAAAAAGGCCGTATGGTTAATGGTAAAACTGTTAATAAACGCTGGCCATCCTGCGTGATCATTGTCTTTTTCCAGTGCATTGAGAAAATCATCAATAGATGCAAAACCGAACTCTTTGCGCAAGCCCTCAAGCAACCTTTCGCTTGATTTCATTTTGTGCTCGCCCACGATAATACCGCTTCGATCATGAAGCATTTTCAAGGCATGTTTATAATTGGCATCCGTCCATATCGATCTTGTCAGGGTATCCATCAAGCCTCCTGACTAATGTCACTAAGTGTCCAGTGTTCATGGTCAATCAGTTTTTCAACATCTACAATTTGCAACAATTGGTCTTTGTAAGTGGTAAGCCCAATTAAATAGGCGGCAGGATTATTAACATTAGGAGGAGGCTCAATTGTATTTTTAGCAATCAGCTCCACATTTGACACGCTGTCCACCACAATCCCCACAATACGGTCCGACAAACCCAGAATAATCACCACGGTTTGCGAGGTGTACGCCACTTCGCTAACCCTTAGTTTTATGCGAAGGTCAATAATAGGAATGATTTGTCCACGCAGGTTAATCAGCCCCTGGATATACGGTGGCATATGCGCCACGCGTGTCACGTTAACTGGCTGATATTCCCTGATTTCCTGAACTTTCAGAATATCAATGGCAAATTCCTGTCCATCGACACAAAACACCAGACAGTGATAATTCAGCGCATCTTTTTTTTCCTGGCTCATGCTTAAACTCTCTCTTGTTGTAGTACAGGGGTATTGAATCCCGAACCGTAAGCCGCCAATCCGACCTTGTTTTGCTCAAGAATGGCAGCCGCGTCCAGAATCAGGGCTACACTGCCATCACCCAAAATGGTGGCTCCGGACACGCACGGTACCCGCTTGAAATGTGTTTCAAGGTTTTTGACAACCACCTGATGCTGCCCCAACAGCTGATCTACCGCCAAGGCATACCGGCTTTTGCCGACCTGTAAAACGGCAATAATAGATTTTTCCAGATCTCGTTCTGTATCGGGAATAGAAAAAATTTCCCATAAATTAATAATGGGCAAATGCTCTCCGCGCAATAACAGCAAGGCTTTGTTTTCCTCAAGCATACGCAGTTGATCGGCCGTCGGTTGCAGGCATTCAACAATATGGCTTAAAGAAAGGACAAATCGCTCATTCCCGGACTGCACCGTCATACCATCCATAATGGCCAGTGTGAGTGGCAATGAGATCCGTATGGTGGTGCCCTTGCCTTTTTCAGATTCGATCTGCGTGAGTCCGCCCAGCTCCTGGATATTGCGCTTGACGACATCCATGCCGACACCACGGCCGGATACATCCGTCACTTTTTCTGCGGTAGAAAACCCGGCTTCGAAAATGAGCATGAATGCCTGGTCATCGGTCATATTGTGCGAGGCAGGCAGTCCTTTTTCAATCGCTTTATTGATCAGCTTTTCACGGTCCATCCCTGCGCCATCGTCAATGACCTCGATAATAATACGTCCGCCCTGATGTTGCGCACTAATGGTAATTTTGCCCAATGGGTCTTTATCTGCCGCCATGCGCAGGTCTGGCATTTCAATGCCATGATCAATACTATTACGAATCAGATGGGTCAAAGGGTCTATCATGCGCTCAATCAAGCCCTTGTCCAGTTCGGTTCCTCCGCCTTTGGTAACCAGTTCAATCTGCTTGCCCAGTTTTCCCGCCGTCTCCCGCACCAGTCGGGGAAAGCGTCCGAAAGCGTAATCCATGGGCATCATGCGCAAGGTCATGATCGCCTCTTGCATGGTACGCAAGGCACTGCCCATATGCTCAATATCCTGTATTAGCGAAGCGTGCGCAATCGGATCCAGTGACTGATTGGCCTGCATCAGGATAGATTGGTTGATCACCATTTCACCCACCTGGTTAACCAGTTGATCCACTTTCTGAATAGGCACCCGGATTGTGCCGCTTTCTTTATTCGCGGCTGCAGTTTTAGGCTGCGGCTGTTTTACCGGTGCCTCACTGACGGTTTTTGCCGTGAGCGTGGTTTCAGGGGTCGCTGCAGGCGTGGTTGCAGCAACGGCATTGCCTGCCGCTAATGACGGGATTGGTTCATTTTGGCTATTGTTCGCGCCTGATGCCGGCTTGGCTTGTGCCTGAGCTACAAGTGAAGCCTCTTGCGTTGGTGCGGACGTTACCGGTGTAGCGACCGAAGACTGCGTAGCGGTTTCTGGCGCCGCCAATACGTCTTCTTCCACTTTAATTTGTGCTTCATCAATCACAAAACAGCACACGGCAATAATGTCTTCAGGCGGCAAGGCGGAACTTATCCAATAGTAATATTCATTGCCCGAATTTGATTGCCGGATATGCGTCCCCATAATACCCATTTCATTATGCAGGGACAAACGGTCTTTTTCCGATACATCAGTCAGTGTGACTTTCAGCAGCTTTTCACCATCAGGAATCACGATATCTGGTGTGTTTTCCGTGTTTTCTTCCGGTTTTGTTTCCTGTTTTCTGGCCGTTTCAATCACCTGGCTTGCTTCTTCTGCGGCAGTGACGGTTCCCGGTTTTTTTTCTGGTTGCTTTGCCTCACCCAGTTGCTGCAACATGGCCAGCAGCGCCTGGGCACTTTCACCACTTGGCGCCTGCTGCTCCCGATAAGCCTGTACCAGGTCCCACAACACATCTTTGGCTTTTAAAAAAACACTAATCGCCTCATGCGTCAGGGGCATTTTCCCATTGCGAACCAGATCAAGAATATTTTCCAGTTTATGCGTGGTGCTCACCAGGTCATCAAAAACACCAAAAGCTGCCGCCCCACCCTTGATGGAATGGGCGCAGCGAAAAATCGCATTCAATGATTCGTGATCGGGCGACTCGGGATCCAGCGACAGCAAGGTCTGCTCCATCCCCTGGAGAAGCTCTTGGGCCTCATCAAAAAACGTATCATGAAACTCACTTAAATCTGGGCTGCTCATATACCTGTCTGTCACTGATAAAAATTATTAAGAAGAATGCTCCTGAGATCAATTTCCGTATCAACCGCTCTGGTCGATGGGCCCGTTTTGGCCGAGCCGGAAGGACTACCGGAGCCGCTTTTACTTACAGACGAAGCCTGCTTAAGCGTGCTTGCCTTTGGTGGAGGAACTCCCTGCTTTGCGACGATGCCCTTCTTCTCTGCAGCGACGCTCATCTCTGAACGGGCGCTCTTGGCTGGAGACGCTTTCGTCGTTGATGCGGGTTTCTTCCCGGAAGCGGTTTTACTCACTGGCTCTGCTTTTTTCGCAGGCGCTACTTTTTTCACTGGATCTGCTATCTTTGCTGGACTCGCCTTCTTCGCTGAAGCCGCTTTCGTCGCTGAAACATTACTCTTCGCTGAAGCCGCTTTCTTCGCCGCTATGACTGGTTTATCTGAAACAGGCGGTTTGATCGCTTCCGGCTGTTTGGCCGGTTTAACCGCTTTATCCGCCACAACCGGCTTTTGCACAAATACCGGATCCTTGCCCATTACATCAGTCGCAGACGGGTATTCAACCTGCCTGTTTACATTAACGGCAGGATTTTCAATTTCCTTTACTGATTCAATCAAATCCTGGTTTTTATTTTGCGAAATCAGCGAGGTGGTTGAAACCTGCCCTGACCCCGATGAAGGAGGAATCGCTGCCGTCGCGGTTCCCAACAGGGAGCCCACAACTGTATCGGCTGTTTGCCACAAAACATTTTCTTGCTTGCTTATAGAAGGAGAAGGCATTATTTTTTCAATATCATACCCACTGTCACCCAAGCCCTGAACCAACTGAACCGCCTTTTCACTGTCTGCCTGTTCACTATCCGCCTGCCCTGCAACAACAGAAACCATATCCTGAGAGGGAATAAATACCTGACGGGCAGATGAATCAGGCTTGCTTTTGGGAACCTGGGCAAGGGTTGCAGAATTGATCGAGGAAGAAAGGGGGGGTACGCTACTTAACGAAGAAACGGATGGCGTCTCGTGCCGGTCTTTTGCATGTTGCAATCTTGCATCCAGATCTTCCTGCTTCAAACCAGGCGAAGCATTCATTTTCTCAAGCACTTGTTCGGCTTTATGATTCAGCACCACAATGCTGATGCGTCGGTTAATTGGTGAGTAGGGATCATCCTTAACCAGGTTAATCGTTGATGACAAGCCCAGTATGCGTCTTATCTTGCTTTCAGACAGCCCATTATTCACCAAGGTCTGCCGGGCAGAATTGGCCCGGTCGGCTGACAGCTCCCAATTGCTATACGCATGCTCTCCAGTTACATATTGGGTCGCATCGGTATGGCCGCCAATGGAAATCCCGTTGGGCATATCATTCAACAAAGGCGCGAGCTCTTTAAGTATGTAAATCATTTCAGGGTTAAGCTGCGCGCTACCCGTGGCAAACATAGGTTGCTGCTGATTATCCAGAATTTGAATACGCAACCCCTCTGGCGTCATGTCCATCACCATTTGTGGCTGAAAATTCTTCAGGGTTGGATTATTTTCTATTTGTAAATCGACATTTCGTTTCAGATTTTCCAACCGCTCGTTATCTTCACTCTGCTCACTACGACTAACTTGTGGAATCAGGGCAGTAATTTCCTGCAAGGCACTTTTAGTGGGAATAGGCGATGGTGTCCCCCCGCCAGGAATCACGTTTCGACTGGCTGGCACATAAGGATCACCGGTTACAGCTGAAATAAGCGGTCGCCTGAAATAATCGGCCAGATCTTTAAGCTCGCTTTTTGGTACCAGCGACAAAATCCACATCACCAGAAAAAAAGCCATCATGGCCGTCATGAAGTCTGCATAAGCAATTTTCCATGAGCCACCTGAATGCCCCTCTTCGTGAGAAGTGCGTTTTTTCCGGATAACTATACGGGGCGCATTACCTGACATACTTTATGTTTACTTGGAAGATTTGGACAATTGGACCTGTTCATCAAGCTCCGTAAATGAAGGGCGAACCGAAGAAAACAGGACTTTACGACCAAATTCAACTGCAACAGCAGGCAAATAGCCGTGCATATAGGCAAGCAAAGTGACCTTGATGCATTCCAATGTCTTATAGCTTTCGTTATTTCGTCGCTCGATGGCATCGGCGACGGGATAGACAAAGCCGTATGCCATTAAAATGCCCAGAAAAGTCCCCACCATCGCCTTGGAAATCAGGTCTCCTAAAATAGCCGGTGGCTGGTCAATTGATGCCAGTGCCTTAACGACCCCCAAGACGGCAGCCACAATCCCAAAAGCCGGAAGACCGTCACCCACTGCCTTGAGCCCTTTTACGGGCACGTTCATTTCGTGGCGATAAGTATCAATTTCCTCATCCATGAGCTGCTCAAGCTCAAAAGCGCTCATGTTACTGGTGATAATCATTCGGAAATAATCACAGATAAAATTCAGCACTCTTGGATCATTAAGCACCATGGGGAACTGGCTAAAAATATCACTTTCATTGGGCGCTTCAATATGCGCTTCAATCACGTTCTTGCCTTCACTTTTGGCTTTTCTGGTCAGGACAAAAAGGCAGGAAAGAATTTCCAGATACAGGGCCTTATCATATTTATTCTTTCTGAACAGCCGCAGCAGGCTGTTACCCAATTGCTTAATTGAGCGCATATTATTAGCTGCCACGTAGGCACCCAGTGCAGCACCACCAATAAGAACCAGTTCAAGAGGCTGAAAAAGGGCACTTAGATGCCCGCCCATACCTACATAGGCCCCAAAAACACAAACTAATACAATAACGTATCCAATGACGACTAACACACTAGCCCCTTACCTGCCCCCGAAGGGTACCAAAACTGACCAAAATATCATTTTACCGACAGGGAACCCTGGTCATTGAATAGAATAGCCAACTAAAACCGCCTTACTTCTGCATTTAGCCTGGCTATTC
>Ga0265295_1005250_pt1 | contig 16712 bp, 15 predicted proteins | sample Munlansysbiofilm_FD_192503 | JGI IMG/M metagenome (GOLD analysis project Ga0265295, IMG submission 192503) | Leachate microbial communities from a municipal landfill in Southern Ontario, Canada - Methane capture system biofilm | ecosystem: Engineered > Solid waste > Landfill > Unclassified ...
TTCATGTTCGCCAAAAATATCAACAATTTGCTTCTTGGTTGAGAAACCTAAAGCTTTAATCATCGTTGATAACAATATTTTTTTAGATCTGTCTATTTTTGCATATAAGATATCTTTTGAGCCCATTTCATATTCTAACCAAGCTCCTCTTGTTGGGATAACTTGGCCTAAATATTTACGGTGTAAAGTTTTTTTATCTACTTCTTCCGAGAAGAAAACTCCAGAAGATCTTACGATTTGCGATACGATTACTCTTTCGGAACCATTAATGATAAATGTTCCGACTGGAGTCATCATTGGGATGTCACCCATAAAGATTTTATTTTCAACGATGTTATCGTTAGAAAGCACTTCTCCGGTTTTCGGATCAATTATATCTTTATTCTTTAATCTTACACTTACCTTTAGTGCTCTTGAATAATTTAGATCTTTTTCTTTACACTCATTTACACTATATTTAGGTGGTTCAAATTCAAAATCTCCAAAATATAGCTCCACATCACCATTAAAATTGGTAATCGGAGAAATATCAGCGAACAGTTCTTGTAAGCCGGTCTGCATAAACCACTCAAAAGATTCTGTTTGCACCTCGATTAAGTTTGGTAATTCGACATTGGATTTGACTCGGGAATAATTTCTTCTTTCTCTGGTCTTACCGTATTTGACGGTTTTGTAATTCACACAATCACCTCATAAACTAGATTTTGGATATGTTTTTTTTATGAAAACATATGAAAATGCAAAAATGCGCATTCTATCGCATTTTAATATTTTATCACAATTGAACAAGTCAGTCAATTATTTAATGCATTTAATTATATAATAACCACTTTTTTTGGTTACTACTTCAACAGAAGAAAAAATCTCTTCACATTTCTTGATGGCTGATGGAGCTCCATGCTTTTTATTCATGACAAAGTAAAATAATCCTCCAGCTATCAAATGGTTTTTAGCTCCTTCAAAAATTGAAAAAACCACGTCTTTCCCAGCTCTTATAGGCGGATTGGAAATGATAAGGTTAAATTCGTCATTCACCTCACTAAATCCATCGCTAAAGAATACATTCACAGATGCTTTGTTTTTTGTAGCGTTTTTCTGCGAAAGTTTTATAGCTCTCTCATTGATATCAATCATTGAAACATTTGATTTGGGAAAAAAACTTTTATAAATTATTCCTAAAGGTCCGTATCCACAACCAACATCTAACATCTTGCTTTCTTCTTGGTCTAGAACAACTTCTATTAATAATCTTGATCCAAAATCTAAACCTTGTTTCGAAAAAACTCCATGGTCAGTTAAAAATGAGAAAGACTTCCCTCTAATTTTGATTAGAACTTCTTTTTCATTTGATTTTAAAGTGTCATTCTCTTTTGTATAATAATGCGACATAACTGTTCTCCTACTTAAAAGACTAAAAACCTGAGATATTCTCAGGTTTATACGTCCTTACTTTAAGCAATTACTTTAATTCTACTTTAGCTCCAGCTTCAACTAATTTGTCAGCTATTTCTTTAGCTTCGTTTTCTTTAACTTTTTCTTTAACAGCTACTGGTGCTGAGTCTACTAATTTTTTAGCTTCGATTAATCCTAAACCAGTTAATTCTCTGATTACTTTGATAACCTTAACTTTTGATTCTCCAGAGTCAACTAACATTACGTTAACTTCTTTTGGACCTTCATCTACAGCTTCTTCAGCTACTGCAACAGCTGGACCAGCTGCTACTGCTGTTGGATCGATACCGAATTCTTCTTTCATTGCATCGATAAGAGCTTTAATTTCTAAAATATTCATTTCCTTTAATGATTCGATAAAATCTTTAGCGTTTAATTTTGCCATTTTAATTTCCTCCTAATTAGTTACTTTCTACAGTTTCTTCTGTTTTTGTTAGCATATCTAATCCGACTGCTAATTCTCTTAATGGTGCTAATAATTGTGTCGCTAACATTGCAAGCAATGTTTCTCTTGGTGGTAATTGTGAAATTTCTTTAATTTGATCTTGATTGTAGAAGTCGCCATCAACAACACCTGATTTGATAACGATTTTCTTGTTTTTCTTTGCAAAAGTATATAATACCTTTGCTGCTGCGATTGAGTCTTCGTACGCAAACACAACTCCGTTTGGACCATTTAAATCTTGAGTTAAGCTGTCATACCCGTTTTCTTTAGCTGCTCTTTTAGAAATGTTATTTTTAATAACAACTATTTCACAGCCAGCACTACGTAGTAAACCACGTAATTCTTCAGTTTTTTCAACCGTTAAACCTTGGTATTCTGCGACAACTATTGATTTTGCACGAGACATTTTTTCAGCGATCTTTTTAACTTCTTCTTGTTTGAAGTTAATAATGTTTTGATTAGCCATTCTAGACCTCCTTATGTCTTTTAAATAGAAAACCTCTTTTTCTTGTCGAGAAAAAGAGGAATAAATAATCTTTATTTATTAGTCTTAATCTCGGTAGGATATTAAGCTAATAAAGCTCCTACTGTCTTCGATAAAGTTATTTATTTTTTTACTACTTCAACTTTTACACCAGGTCCCATTGTTGATGAAACGCTGACGTTTTTCATGTATACACCCTTAACTGTTGAAGGTCTTGCTTTTCTGATTGCTTCTAAAATTGTATTATAGTTATCTACAAGTTTTGAAGTTTCAAAAGAAACTTTTCCAAAAACAACTAAGATGTTACCAAATTTGTCTACGCGGTAAGTAATCTTACCACCTTTTGAATCTTCTACGGTTTTTGCAATATCCATCGTTACTGTACCTGTCTTAGGGTTTGGCATTAAACCTTTAGGCCCAAGTAAACGTCCGATCTTACCTAATGAAGCCATCATATCTGGTGTAGCAATAACTACATCAAAATCAAACCAACCTTCTTTGATCTTTTCGATTAAATCATCTTCGCCAACATAATCTGCTCCAGCATCCTTAGCTTCTTGAGCTTTTTCGCCTCTAGCGAAAACTAAAACTCTTTTAGTTTTACCAGTTCCATGAGGTAAAACTAATGCCCCTCTTAAATTTTGTTCTGCTTTACGAGGGTTTAAGTTTAAGTTGAATGCTAATTCCATTGATGCATCGAATTTTTCAAAGGAAACTGATTTAACTAAATCTATTGCTTCTGTGATGTCATATTTTTTGCTACGATCGACTTTTGCAATAGCCTCAGAATATTTTTTTCCTTTTTTAGCCATGTTATTTCCTCCTATATTTGGTTTTAGCGGAATGTCCTCCCAATTATATAGTCATTTATATCAAACAACTAATAAACTTAGTCCTTTACGACAATTCCCATGTTTCTTGCCGTACCTTCGATAATCTTAGCTGCCGCTTCGACATCGTTTGCGTTTAGGTCTGGCATTTTTACTGTCGCGATTTCTCTTAATTGATCCCAAGTAATAGTTGCGACTGTATCTGTTTTTGAGTTACCTGCTCCTTTTTGAATCTTACATGCTTTCTTTAACAAATCACTTGCAGGTGGTGTTTTTGTTATGAATGAGAATGAACGGTCATCATAGACTGTTAGCACTACCGGAATAATGCTTCCCACTTGATCTTTAGTACGATCATTGAATTGCACGCAAAATTGTTGAATGTTAACTCCTGCTTGTCCCAAAATCGGTCCAATTGGTGGAGCTGGTGTTGCTTTTCCACCAGGAACTTGCAGTTTAACAACGTTCTTAATTTCTTTAGCCACGAAAGACACCTCCTTATTTTCGTGATGTGGTTATAGGAATTTTTTCCTCCCACACTTAAATCCTTTTGACACGCTGAATTATTATACAATAAAAGCATTCTTTAGTCAAGAATTTTTTACTTCAAAAAACTTAAGTTTTAAATATCATATTTAGCGATAATTTCTGCTGGAGTTTTACGCAATAAAGTAAAGACTGGTAGCATGCCAAAGATTGAATTTACTAAGTAAATACCTAAGATTCCCGCTATAAATAAATAGAATGGGAAATAGAACGCTCTTGTATATTCTCCAATTTGATTCTGAATTTCATTTACAAGATAGGTCATGAATAAATAACTAGTTAACGACCCTACTGTTGTGAAGGTAATAATCTCAGAAAAGAAAATTTTGTAAATGTCTCTTTTTGTCGCTCCAATAGAACGATAAACTCCAATCTCTCTGATTCTATTCAACATACTAGAACGCATCATAAAGAAAATATAGACTATGATACCAATAATTATCACAACTATCTGAGAAATTCGATTGGCGTTTTGCTCTCTAATATTTTCACGATAATCAATTAATTGTTTTTCATAAGAATTGAATAGTTCATAGCCTTTGTCTTCAAAATCTTGTTTAGCCTGTTCAATATCATCAACATAGAACAAGAGATATTCGTAATTTCCATATTCAAAGGTAAAATAAAGTGCCGAATTAACAAATACTTCATCGGCAAATGCTAGTCCAAATGAACCATCATATCCAAATTCACTATCTGTAGATGAATAGAGACCTACTATTTCATATTCCACTCCATCACCAAGAAAATCAATCTTATTACCCAAGTTTAATCCACTATATTCAGCTACTATGACTTCATCATTGCTTAAGATATCTCTACCTTGAACAATTTCAATTCGATCATTTAATGTGCTTCTAGCAAACGCTTCAGACATATTATCGTTGCGTAAGAAAGTATATATAGATTCGTCTTGCAATATTACAATTGGCGACTCAGTTCTTACAATGCCAGAAATCTCAAACTTTAGTTCTTGTTCCCATCTCGTACCATCATATAAATAAGCTCCAATTAAATCTTCAACACTCTCAATTCCTAGGTCTAGCATATCTTTTGATTTAATTATCTCTTCTGCAACCCATTCATCAATAGCCACTTGATAATAAAATTCAGGCAAATCACCGTAGACTATTTCTACATCTTGGTAAAGTGATGACTTCACAGGGTAACCTTCAAAGCCTTCAACCGCTTCACCTTGATAAAAATCATAATAACGAATAGAGAATTGAGTTTCTCTAGTGTATGGTGAAAATTCAACACTATTGATATCCTCTATCAAATCAAGAAAATCATCATATCCAAAATTTTTATTTTCAAGCTCTAAACTCATCATATCTTTCGGTGTTGTTACAAATTCTTTTTCGTTAATAAATGTGGCACTGCCGAAAGTGGCTAATTGGAATACTAATATCGCCGAGATTACAAAATAACCTAATAAGAATAGTTTAGATACGAATTTTTTACGAGAAAAAACTCTTTGAAAACCATTCTTAATTGTTGAAGACCATCTAATAAATGATTTTTTCTTACCTTGATGCTTAATTTCTTTAAACTGAGTTAAGTCAAAATCATATTCAGATACATCTGAAACTTCTCGCTTTCGGTAATGATCATCTATTAGTTTAATCTCTGAACTCTCGTCAATGTATTTTATTTTTTTCTTTGAATTTACTTTGACATATAGGTTTCCACGATGCTCGATAAGTTTTACATTTAAACTTTCATCTTTTTCCCCGTCATAGTAATGATCGATTCCGCTGCTGGTTAGAGTTTCATCATAATTCAAATCCTTTAGGTAAATATTTCTCTCATCTACATGATCAAAACCTGCTCCGCCAGCATTTTCATAATCGTTAATAACTTTCCCATCAGAAAGTTCAATGATTCTATCAGCGTAAAAATCAACCAAACCTCTCTCATGAGTAACTAAAATTACTAATCTTGTTTCCGATATTTTTTTGATAATACTCATAATTTCAAAAGTGTTATTTGCATCTAAATTACCAGTAGGCTCATCAGCCAAGACCACATCCGGATCCTTAGCTAAAGCTCTCGCTATAGCGACACGTTGTTGTTGGCCTCCAGATAAAGCTTTAACGTTTCTTTTCCGATAATTGTACATCCCAACACTTTCTAGAATGTAGTTGATTCTTTCTTCAATTTCTTTTTTGTTATATAATCCTGCCATGTTCAAGGCAAGTTCAATATTTTCATAAACCGTCTTTGATAAAACTAGATTATAGTTTTGAAAAATGTAACCAACCTTTTCATTACGAATTATATCCCACTTCATTGGATTATATCTTTTTATAACCGCATCATTAAATATTATTTCACCATCATGAAAACTGTCCAAGCCACCAATAACATTTAAAAGGGTTGTTTTCCCACATCCAGAAGGACCAGTCAAAGCGACTAATCCAGTCTCTGGAAAATCTAATGAGGTATTGTTAATAACGTGGATTTCATTTGATTTTCCTTTATTATAATATTTATTCAAATTTTTTAAACTTATCATAAGGCTACTCCAAATCTGTCTTTAATGTCTTTGAAACACTACTAGAAAAGATTTTATTACAGTATTTTCTAGAAACAAATAAAGCCATTAAAACTAATAATAAGAAATAAATAAAATATTTAGGTATATCGAAAACCTTAAAAGCATTGAATGGTTCTGGAATGTTGTTAGGCAAAGCTAAAGATATACCCAGGAAGATAATAAATGATATTATTACCACATAAAAGTTTTCAAAATAGATGAACTTCTTAATAACGCTTTGGTTAGCTCCAATTGTTCTAAAAATTGCATAGTCATGGAGTTTGGTATTAATAATCATTTTAAAAATTATATATGTGATGAATGTAGAACCAACCATAGTAATAACCAATACGGTTAACATACCAATATTAGCCAACAAAAGCAACAAGCCCATATACTGTTCAATCGGAGCTGAATCAAAAGGATATATAACTTTGTACTTCAATCCGAAATTATCTGTCGTTCTAGCTATTTGTTTAGCTAGACCTTCTACATTTATTTCTGTATTAGTCAAGAGACTTACTTGATAGATTTCATCGTAAAAAATTAGATCAAATGTATCTTGGTTAAGATATATATAGTTGTAGTTTGTTCCTTCATCAACTATTAATGTTGCATCATAACTTTCATCTACATAATAACTCTTTATCGAAAAGTCTACATCATATTCGCATACTCCACTACAAAACAAATTATAAGATCCTGAAGCAACTCTAAATTCAAAATCTTCTAGGGTAGAATCTATTTTTAAAGTGTTCTTGTAAAGTCTAAAGTCCATTCCCGGAGCTGGGTAGTGTATTTGCGCCTCTACATAATTGAAAAATAACTCTTCGGAAACAACTTCCCAAATTGCATCACTAACAAATACGAAGTTATAATTCTTCATTTTATTTCCAGGAATAATATCATTGGTAACTATAGCTTTTATCTGATATTCCCTCTGGCCAGCAAAACCGCCATAACCTTCAACCAAATAAGTATCAAGGATGCCTTCTGCCATTTCATAATAATAATCACTGACCGCTAAAACAATCTCATCGTCATCTTCTGGCCAAGTTCCATGAGGAAGCGTAGTGTTTTCATCTAGAATTGATAAAGGTAAAAAAACTGTTGGTAGATAATCGATATAATCATCATTTCTCTCAATGAGACCTTCGTCCTTTGAGGATAATATTTTCCAAGCATCTAACACATAATCCTCAGTAATAATAGAGCCTACTTGAGAAAAACTTGCTAATTGATCTAAATCAGCTTGTGTGAGAGGTTGATTGTCAAGTCGTTTTACAACTAAGCGACTAGCTGGAGAGAATTGAAAGTGAGAATTGAAAGGAAAGGCACTTTCTTGAGAAACTATCGTGTATCCTCCATAAGCTAGGCCAATAAAAATTGAGAAAAAAGTAAAAACCAAAACCATCAATATTGTCTTTTTTGGAACAGCCAATAGATTTCTTAACGATAATTTTACATTAGATAAAAAATTTATTTTAAATTCTTTATCTTCTAACTTAGGCAAATCTTTCTTTTCAACTTTTTTTAACTCTTTATCTTCAACAATTTCACCGTCATAAATCCTGATTTTTCTAGTCGCATAATTTTCAACTTGAGAAAAGTCATGGGTTACCATTATAACCAATTTATCTTTAGAAATATCAGCTAATAATTTGATAATTTGTTTTGCTGATTCGGAATCAAGATTTCCAGTAGGTTCATCAGCCGCAATTATCGGACAATCCTTAGCTAAAGCTCTCGCAATAACTACTCTTTGCTTTTGTCCGCCGGATAATTTTGTAGATTTATGATGAGCATGCTTCTCTAAACCTACTTTTTTGATAATTTCCATTGCTCGCTTTTTGATTTTGTCTTTTGGATAACCAGATAACAAAAGTGGTGCTTCTACATTTTGCAGAACAGTATAAGAGTCAATTAAGTTATAATCTTGAAAAACAAAAGCGACATATTTTTTTCGGTAATTCTCCATATCGGAAACCGAAAAATAAGATGTTTCTTCGCCGTTAATATACATTTCGCCATCTTCGTACGTGTCAATACCACTAATGACATTCAAAAGGGTGGTCTTTCCTGAACCAGATTCACCAACTATAGCTACAAATTCATTGACATTTAACTCCAAGTTTACTTTTCTTAAACCAAGAGCGATAACATCGTTAGAATTATAGAATTTTGATACGTTTGATAGTTTAATCATCAGTTTTAATCCTCCTACTTCGCGCTTAATTATTATATCATTTTTTTGAGTTAGAATATAGTTATTTATATGTTTGATTTATATCTAAGGGAAACAAAAGTCATTTTTTCCTAAAAAAAGTTTTGAAATCCTTTCTGGAAATCAAAACTTCTATTATTTAAACATTATCTAACTTTCATAAACTTCAGTTTGGTTCTTACCCTTTTCCTTAGCTTGATACAAAGCTTGATCAGCAAAATCCATTAATAGTGCATATGTCGTTTTTCTTTGTGGTACTTTAGAAATGATACCGACACTTACAGTAAGATAAGGAGCTACGTCAGATTTCTCATGTCTTATCTTTCTTGTCTTTAAAGTTTTTGTAATGTACTTAGCGATTTCTTTTGCTTCAGAAACAGAACAATCGTAGATGATTACTACGAATTCATCGCCACCAAACCTAGCAACTAAACCTTCTTTTCCTTCTATAGACTTTTCAAGAATTCTTGCTAGTTTCTTTAAAGCTTCATCACCAATTAAATGACCGTAAAAATCATTATATTCCTTAAAATTATCGATATCTATAATCATCATGGTAATTTCATTTTTGCTCTTGAATGCTTTTGCGCATATTTCTTGAGCATAGTCATCCAGTTTAATCCTGTTAGCTATTCTAGTTAAACCATCCATATCACTTAAAGCTTTAACTTCTTTATTAATTTTTTGAAGTTCTTTAGTAACCTTTTCCAAAGTCTCGGTTTTTTCTTGCAATTTCTTATTGATTCTTTGGTAATTTTCACTTTCTTTTAACGCGTCCCAAGTTTTAACTTGGAAATCAATACTCATTAAACGATGCTCTTTTTCTTGATTTTCTTTTTCATATCTCAGATCAATGCTTTTTCGACTAAACTCGCAAGCTTTGTTGCAATCACCTAAATCTTCATAAACTCTTGAGAAAAGATCGTAAATCAATATCATTAAGCGATTATCTTGAATCTTGTCGAGTAGTTTTTTTGCTTCGTTTAGGTAATCTAAGGTCTTATCAAAGTCTTTATTATTGTATTCTAACTGTGCTAAATCTTTCAAAAGTCTTGCTTGTGAACTGGTTTCGTTAGAGTCAATATATACTTTCATGGCTTCTTTAAAATACTTTTTGGCTTCATTATAGTTTCCCATATCCATATGAAGCAAGCCAAGATATCTAGTTGAATATCCCTCAACAATTTGATTCTTAAGTTTTTTTGCTGATGCTAGACTTTTCTCAAGAAAATATATAGCAGCTTGATAGTTTTTAGTTTCATAGTCTGTAACACCTATATTTGCTGTTGCGTACATCCCAACTCTTTCGAAACTATTTTTTTCGGAAATGTCTAAGCACTTGCCATAAGACTCTAAAGCTCTTTCATAATCGCCTAATTCGCGATAGATCTCACCTACATTATTTAAAATCATTGCTTGAGATTCATATCTTTCTATTAATTCACAAGTAGCAAGTGCCATTTTGAAATAATAGAAAGCTAAGTCAAACAGCTTCAAGTAGAGATGAACATTCCCTAGAATAGTTAAAACTCTAGATTTAACCAAATCATCCTTAATTTCTTCACTTAAATTCAATGATTTTCTAAGGTTATCTATAGCATCAAAAATCTTCCCTTGTCTATAAAGGCTTTCCCCGAGATAAAACAAAGCATTGGTTATGCCTGGTTTATACTTTATTGTTTCTGATAATTCTAAGGCTTCAAGCGCTGCTTCATAAGCTTGTAGAGCGTCTTGTGCAGACATGTTTTCGGCTAAATTATTTAACTTTTCAATCTTGGTTTTGATCGCATCAAAATCTCTTGTTTTTTCGCTCAATTTCCAAACCTCCGCCCTTGGTTTAGATCTATATATCTATTAAGTAATTCTATCATAAAAACTTTGAATTTAAAAGTGAGTATTTAAAATGAAAATACTTTTATAAATTGCAAATAAAAATAAAAAACAGTTTAGCTTTTAACTAAACTGTTGATTTATAAACTAAATAACTTCTACATCTGTAAAATCAAGTTCCATTGATGTTTGTCTTTCAAACATCTCGATAAGTACGTGAATTTTACCTTTGTCTTGATCAATGTTTTCAACTGTTACTATTTGATCGACAAAGTTTCCATTAATAATTCTAACTTGTTGACCAGGTTTTACATTGAATTTTTGAACTTGTAACATACCACATTTTTTAAGGATAGGATTAATTTCATCTGGTTTTAATGGAACAGGTTTTGTTCCCCCACCGCTACTACCTAAAAATCCGGTAACTCCTGGTGTGTTTCTCACTACAAACCATGATTCGTCTGTAACAATCATTTCAATGAAAACATATCCTGGAAAAATCTTAACTATTTTTTCTTTTGGGTTTTTGTCTTTTTTGTCAGCTGGTACGATCTCTTCAGGAATCATTACTTGGAAGATTTTGTCTTCCATATTCATGGTTTCGATTCTTCTTTCAATACTAGCTTTAACAGAATTCTCTAATCCAGAATAAGTTTGGACTATATACCAAAGTCTTTTCTGGCTGATATCGTTTGAATTTACCATTGTCTATATTTTACCCGTAAATTAATTTGAACAAAGGATCTAATGCTAAACTGTATACGAAGAACATTATCATTAAGAAGATCAAGAAAGAAAATACTCTTCCGCTGTTAGTAGCTAATTCTTTACCCTTTGGCCAATTTACCTTTTTCATTTCAGAAATACTTGGTTTAATATATGGTATTAAAAGATAAATTAAAACTAATAGTCCAATTAAAACCAAGAAAGATCCTGTTAAGATTCTCTTTAAAGTTGTATTGAAGAAAAAGTCAATAACACCAATGCCAGAAGTTCCAAGAATTGCGGCTAAATTGATAGTACCAAATCTACCCAATAAAATGTAAACTCCATATAATATTAGAACTGGTGATAAAATTGCTAATAGCCAATTCTCGAATTTGTATTCTTTTTTCAGAATAGACATTACCTTGCTTTCAGATTTAGGTTCTTTTTTATAAACAGGCATGTTATTCTTTTCTTTATTTTCTTTTGCCATGGTTTCCTCCTACTTACCTTCTTTATGGATGGTATGTTTTTTGCATTTTTTACAGAATTTTTTCACTTCAAATCGAGTTGAATTTTCAGTTTTTTTAACTTCATAATTTCTCGATAAACATTCAGTACATATAAGTACTGCTTTATTTTTCATAAATATCAACTCACTTGCTTTATTAAATGTATCAAAAAACATGAGAAAAGTCAAGAAAATCATGTCATTAAATGCAATTTTATTTTTTTCCTGATTCTATCTATTGCGTTATAGACTTGCTTTTCTTCACAGTTCAAGATTTGAGCGCATTCAATGATATTTTTTTTGTCTATAATTCGGACATGAAAAACCTTTTTTTCAAAATCGGATAAACTTTCATAAGCGGTAATAATTTCATGGTCTTGAAAATATATTTTTTCATCTTCTTTGATAAAACCTTCATAAATTATTGGAAGTTTCTCAATTTTGAAGTTTTGATATCTAATTTTTTTATTTTTAAAAGTTATCAAATAGTTTATCAAGTTTGATTCAAAATATCTTGTAAAAGTCCGGTTGTAGGCCTCATCAAACTTGATTATCGACTTGTGAAGAAGCATTAGGGCTTCTTGAAAACAATCATCGAAGTCAGTCATCAAGTTGAAGTTTTTGATTTTTTTCGCAACAAGGAAACGATATTTATCAACCATTAGTTTAAAAGCTTCTTCATCGCCTTGCTTAACTAGGTTAATAATTTCAAAATCGTTATAGTCGCGAAAATTCATTATAAGTTCTTGCGTTTCCTTAGAATATCAAAAATAATGATACCAGCACTTACAGAAGCGTTTAAACTATTAACTTTTCCAATCATATTAATCTTTACATTGAAATCAACTGTTTCTTTAAGTAATCTAGACATACCTTTGCCTTCTGAACCAATCACAACACATAGTGGTCTGTCCACAAAAATCTCTGAGTAGTCTTGATCTGCATCAAGTGATGTTCCAACATTCCAAAAACCAAGATCTCTCAACTTTTCTAATGAATTTCTTAGATTAGTAACTTCTACAATTTTCATGCGTTCAATAGCGCCAGAGCTGGTTTTAGCTGCCGCACCGCTTATTTTTACCGATCTATTTTTAGGTATAATTATACCGGCTACTCCAGCAGCTTCACAAGTTCTTATTATCGCGCCAAAATTATGGACGTCAGTAATACCGTCCAACATAATAATTAAAGGATTCTCTTCAATATTAAGAGTTTTAATAAAACTATCAAAATCGAAAGTTTTATAATCTTCTATTTCGAATACCACACCTTGATTATTTCCTTGAAATTGTCTTTTAAACTCTTGTTTATCATAGATGATAACTTCTACATTCTTTCTTTTCAAAATACCATAAAAATCCCTATTGGTACCTTCCATAAGATATGCCTTAAGTATTTTTTTATTGATATCGATTATTTCTTGACAAGAGTTCTTTCCGTATATTAAAACACTCATATTATCACCACTTATAGTTTATCATATCTTCAGTCAGTTTTGATTTGATTAAATTAGGACAGTTCTTCTGGTTTTTCGGAAGCTTTATCGGCATTTTTATCAACAATTTCTACTGCAATTTTTAAAATCTCTTCAAGTCTAGCGAACTCGTCTTTCAAATATAAATATCCAATTACAGCTTCAAAACCTGTTGCTGTATTGTAAGTTGAAACATCAGCATTTTTAGGTTTGTGAGTTGCAGTTTGGTTTCTTCCTCTTTTGTAAATCTTTATTTCCTCTTCAGTATAAACCGCTTCGATTAAATATCTGGCGATTAGTGCTTGTGATTTGGCGTTGGTGTATTTAACTGCTATATTATGTAAATCATTCACCAGGGTAAATCCTAAGCTTAATCCATATTTTCTAATCCACATTTCATAATAAGCATCGCCTATATAAGCTAGAGTTAAGCCATTATATAAAATCATAATATTCCTCTTGCAATAAGTTCATTTCGCAATTTATCGGCTAAAGCAAAGTCTTTGTTTATTCTTGCGGCTTCCCAATCCTTATAAAGACTTCTTGTTTCATCGTTCATTGGTTTCAAGTCGATTCTTAAGCCTAAAACCTCTATCATATATTTTACCGCATTAAGAAGTTCATTAAGCAACTCGAAAGAGCTCTTTTGTCTAAGAGAAGTGTTTATTAATTTTATTATCGACTGGAGCGAGGTAATAGCATTAGCAGTATTGAAATCATCTTCCATTGCAAGATTGAAGTTTGATATCTCTGTCTTGATATTTTCAGAAGTAATTTGTACGTTCTCTCTTATTGATAAGGCCAAATCTAATTTCAAGTACAATGATTTGACGGCTGTTTCTAGTTTTTGCCACTCCTTGATGTACATTTGGAAACCTTCGTCATCAAAATTCAATGGTGACCGGTAATGAGTGCTAAGCAAAAAATACCTTAATGGCATTTTCTCTATAACATCCTTTACAAATATGACATTGCCAATACTTTTACTCATTTTTTCATTCTTAAAACTCAATCTACCATTATGCATCCAATATTTAGCTAAAGAATGATGATGCAAAGCTTTTGCTTGGGCAATTTCGTTTTCATGATGTGGAAATTGCAAATCAATTCCTCCACCATGGATATCGATTTGTTCATGGAAAATATCATTAATCATTGCCACACATTCTGTATGCCATCCTGGTCTTCCCTTTGAAAAAGGCGATTCGAAGTTTATACCTACTTCGGTTTTTTTCCACAAGGTAAAATCTAGTGGACTTTCCTTTTTTGGATTAACTTCAACGCGACTACCTGAAATTAGGTCATCGACATTACGATTAGCGAGTTTACCATAATCGGATATCTTGTCGACTCTAAAATAGACATCTCCATCAACTTCATATGCATATCCAGACTTTTTTAAATCTGATATGAAGTCAATAATATCATTCATGTATTCAGTTACTTTGGGTTTTATATAATCTGTTTTGCAGTTCAAAGCATCTAAATCACATAAAAATGCATCAATATATTTTTGGCTAAGTATAAGTTCATCTTCCTTATCATCAATCGCTTTTTGAATTATCTTGTCATCGACATCGGTGAAATTTGATGCAAATTTTACCTCATATCCTTGTTTTTCAAAGAAACGTCTTACTGTATCAAAAAAAATCACTGGCCTTGCATTACCAATGTGAATATAATTATAAACTGTAGGACCACAAACATACATATTTACTTTGTTTGGATGGATTGATTCAAACTCTTCCAACTGATTTGAATAGGAATTAAATATCTTCATAGAAATCTCCTTATTTGTAAACATAATAATTATAGTTTAAAACCGCTTATTTTTCAAGTTAAACCCAATGTTTCAAAAATTATTCTCTTGTTTCATTAAATTTATGGCTGAATAGATTTTTTTTAAATACTACCTAAGAAAAATGCCGAGTTTGCTGTATAATAAATCTGTACGCTCTTTACTTTAAGTGGAGGAATCAAAATGATAGAAATAATTAATCTAACACAAGTTTATCGTTCTGGTAAAGGAGTTTTCGATTTAAACTTCAACATTAATGATGGAGAAGTTTTCGGTTACTTAGGCCCAAATGGCGCTGGGAAAACAACTACTATCAGAAATATATTGGGATTTACCAATGCCAAAGAAGGTAAAGTCTTAATTAACGGTAAAGATGCAAGGACCGATACCGAAGAAATCAATAAAACCATAGGCTACTTGCCAGGTGAAATTGCCTTATACAAAAACTTAAGAGGACGTGAGTTTTTAGACCTTTTAGCTAGTTTAAGAAACCTCACGGATTTTACTTACAGAAAAACCCTTGAAGAAAAGTTTAAACTCGATACCGAAGTATTTATCAAGAAGATGTCAAAAGGAATGAAACAAAAACTCGCTATCATTGCTTGTTTTATGCATGATCCAGATATCTTGATCTTGGATGAACCGACTTCTGGATTGGATCCTTTAATGCAAAATGTATTTTTGGATTTGATAAAAGAAGAAAAAAAGCGAAAGAAAACAATCTTGTTATCCTCACATATCTTTGAAGAAGTCGAGCGAGTATGCGATAGAGTAGGAATAATCAAAGATGGATACTTGATTGTTATTGAGGACATCCATTCGCTTAAACAAAAAACATCTGATATGTTTGAAGTTCATTTAGAAGAAAAAAATGATGATATCCTCCAGGAAAAGTTAGATATTTCATTTGTAAAAGATAATATTTACCATGTGGCAGTAAAAAATAATTATAAAGATTTCTTCAAGGTTATGGAAGGATATAAAGTAATTAAAATTAACTCATTTAAAGAATCTTTAGAAGATTTATTTATGAAATATTATGGAGATGATCAAAATGAATAGACAATTGCTGAAATATAATTTAAAAGCCAATCTATCAATGTTTTTATCATTTCTTGGAATTACTTTGATGTATTCTACTATTGCTACAGCAATGTTTGACGAAGAAGCCTCAGCACTAATGCAACAGTTTGTGGATATCTTGCCTGAACCTATTATCAATATGATGGGTTTCAATAATTTTGGCAGTGAACTGACTGGATATCTAGCAGCTTACCTGTATGGTTTCATAATGTTTATTTTCCCAATGATATTTATCGTTATGCTTGCTAATAAACTTATTTCAAAACAAGTTGACGATACTTCAATGTCATATTTGCTTACTACCCCTAATTCAAGAGTTAAAATCTGTACAACTCAAGCATTAACCTTGTTACTTAATGTTTTTGCTTTAATCACAATAAATGTTTTAATAATCATCATCATTTCTGTTATTGCCTTCCCAGAGCAATTGATGATTGGCAGATTTATTGGATTAAATTTTGTACTTTTATCTGCATTAATCATTTTCAGTGGCTTAACATTCCTCGTTTCAGTAATTATATCTGATTACGGAAAAGCTGTAGGTTTAAGTAGTGGTTTAGCTGGTTTCTTATTCATAATGAATATGATTAAAAATCTTAATTATGATTTAGATTTCTTCAAATACACTACTTTTCTTAGCCTTGTTGATAGCGATAAAATTCTCTCTTCAACCAGCTACACTTTAATTAGTGGTGGAGTTGCTATGATAATCGGAATCAGTGTATACGTTCTAAGTGTAATGATATTTAACAAGAAAAGTCTGACAATCTAAAGGAGAACTTATGGAAATT
>Ga0265295_1005252_pt1 | contig 16706 bp, 17 predicted proteins | sample Munlansysbiofilm_FD_192503 | JGI IMG/M metagenome (GOLD analysis project Ga0265295, IMG submission 192503) | Leachate microbial communities from a municipal landfill in Southern Ontario, Canada - Methane capture system biofilm | ecosystem: Engineered > Solid waste > Landfill > Unclassified ...
ACATACACTCCTCAATCTGATCAATAAACCTCGAGCGCAGGGCAAACTGACCCTTTCGATAGTTTGCATGGGAGAGATAGAGAAATCGCTCGGCCCTTGTCATGGCAACGTACATGAGGCGTCTCTCCTCCTGGATCTCCTTGGCGCCCCCGTCGATGGATCGCCAGTGGGGAAAGAGCTTTTCCTCGCACCCGACCACGAACACCGTGTCGAACTCGAGGCCCTTGGCCGAATGGATGGTCAAAAGGGCCACCCCTTCCCCGTCGTCATCCTCGTCCTTGGTGTCCTCCCTGATAAGCGCCGCCTCTTCCAGGTATTCCAGGATGGTGGGCTTATCCTTTGCAGTGTAGATAAGCTGCTCTATGTTCTCCTTTTTGGAGATGAATTCAGCCTCTGTCTTCACCTTTTTCTTCAGATATTCAAGGTAGTCTGTCTCCTCGATAACCCTTTCCATTGCCCGGTCCGGTGGGAGTTCCCCCAGGGAGTCAAGCAGCTCGAGAAGCCGGGAGAGCTCGCCATGGATCTTGGGGGTCAGCACCCTTTCCTCAACCATCTTTCTGGCAGCTGCAAGAAGGCTCATTCCCTCTTCTCTCATGCTGCCGATCTTCTTGACCATGGCCGGACCGATCCCCCTTTTGGGGGTGTTGATGATCCTTTCAAACGAGACATCGTCGTGGGGAAACTGGACACAGCTCAGGTAGGAGTTGATGTCGAGGATTTCCATACGTTCAAAAAACCCCTGGGCCCCCATGAGGCGGTAGGGAATCCTGAACATCCTGAAGGTCTTTTCAAAGGCAAGGGAACAGAACTTGGTGCGGTAAACCACGGCCATCTTGTCCATATCTATGCCCTCCCCCTTGCAGTTGAGGGCCTTGAGGCGTTTTGCCACCCATTCGGCCTCCTCGCCTTCGGTGAAGAATTCATGGATCTCCACCGTCCCTCCCCTCTTCCGGGAGAAACATTTCTTGTCCATCTTGTCGGCGTTGAAATCGATCAGCCCGTTGGCCGCCTGGACGATCTCATCGGCCGACCGGTAATTTTCCTCAAGCCGGAAAATTTTTGCATTGTCATACCGATCGGAGAACTCGAGGAAATGGTTGACATTGCTGCCCCGGAAACCATACACGGCCTGCCAGTCGTCGCCCACACAAAAGAGATTTCCGTGGTCGCCAAGGAGCAGTCGTGTGAGCTCGTCCTGGAGGTTATTGGTATCCTGGTATTCGTCGACCAGGATGTGGGTGAACTGCTGCTTGTAGCGCTGCTGGATTTCTGGGTAATCCCTGAGGATATCCCGGGTTTTTAACAGAATGTTGTCAAAATCCACCAGGTTGGCATCAAAGAGCCTCCGTTCATACTCCCTGTAAAGATCCACCACCCGGATAATGCCCATCCTCGGGTGCTCGTCAAAGTAGCGGTCCGGATGGGCCGAGTTCTTTGCCCTTGAAATGGTCGAGATGAGGTTGCCAGCATGCTTTTTTTCAAGGTTGTTGTTCACAAGAATCTCGGTTACAATCTTTTTCTGCTGGTAGATCGAGCAGATTTGGATGGGCGACGAGTAGCCAAGCACATGACAGTGGGTCTTGAAGATCACAAGACATGCCGAATGGTAGGTCCTGACCCAGGGAAACTGTGCATACCCGAGGCCGGAAAGCTTGTAAAGACGGCTCTTCATCTCCTGGGCCGCCTTGTTGGTAAAGGTGATGGCAAGGATCCTTGTGGGATCGGCCCCCTGGTCGATGAGGTGAATGATCTTTGCCGTCAGGGTCCGGGTCTTGCCCGACCCCGCCCCTGCAACCACAAGGGCGGGTGAGCCTGTGTGAAGGACTGCCATCTGCTGCTGTTTGGATAATTCCATTAATATACTGTCTAACCTTTTATTATCTCGTCAAGGGCCATCTCGACCGTGGATCTGATCTCATCAAGCCTCTTTTGTGTTAACGCTTCAAACCTTAAAACCAGTGCCGGCTGGGTGTTGGATGCCCGGACAAGTCCCCAGCCGTCTTCGAACAATGCCCGCATGCCGTCGATGTCAATGACCTCATTGCTCTTTTTAAAACGTTCGGTAATGGCCGCAACCACGTCAAATTTTTTTGTATCCTCACACTCAATCCGGATCTCAGGGGTGGTAAAGGTGACGGGAAGATCCTCGATGAGCTGGGAAACCGTTTTACCCGTATCGGCGATGATCTCGAGGAGCCTGCACGTGGCGTAAAGGGCGTCATCAAAACCGAAATAACGGTCTTTGAAGAACATGTGACCGCTCATTTCGCCTGCAAGCTCGGCATTCTCCTCTTTCATCTTTTTCTTGATCAGGGAATGACCCGTCTTCCACATGACGGCCCGTCCCCCGTGGCGTTCAATATCATCGTACATGACCATGGAACATTTCACCTCGGAAATAAAGGTTGATCCTGGTTTTCTCTTGAGAATCTCCCGGGCAAAGATCACCATGAGCTGATCCCCGTAAAGGATATTCCCCTTTTCATCAACCACGCCTATGCGGTCGGCATCCCCGTCATACCCCACGCCAAGATCCAGTTTTTTTTCTCGGACAAGATCCATGAGCTCCAGCATGTTGGCCTTGACCGTTGGGTCTGAAGGGTGGTTGGGAAAGGTGCCGTCCATGTCGCAGTAAAGGTCATGGACCTCGCAGCCCAGACCTTTCAGGACCGGCAGGGCTGTGACCCCCCCTGTGCCGTTGCCGGCATCGATGCCGATGCGAAGGGGTCGGCTGAGGATGATATTTTCCTGGATATAGGCCATGTAGGGGGTTGTGGCATCCGTGGTCTCAAGCGATCCCTGACCCTGGGCATAGGTGCCTGAGTCGATGATCCGCCTTACCTCCTGGAGCCCCTCGCTGTGAATGCTGTCATACCCGTTCATGAGCTTGAATCCGTTATACTCTGCCGGGTTGTGGCTCGCCGTTACCATGGCTCCGCCCTGGGCCTTGAGATGATGAATGGCAAAGTAGAGCACTGGGCTGGGACAGACGCCGATGTCAATGACATCACACCCGGTTGAGAGGATACCCTCGATAAAGAGTGCCGAATAATTGTCAGAGGTCAACCTGCAATCCCGGCCCACAACGACCCGCTGATTGTTGTCCCGTTCAAGAAGAGTCCCATAGGCCCGGCCGATCTTTACCACATCCCCATCCTCAAACTCCTTGCCTGCAATACCCCTTATATCATATTCCCTGAAAATTCCCGGATTCATATCGCCTCCTTATAACAGCTTTTAGCTGTTAGCTTTTAGCTCTTAGCTAACCGCTAACGGCTAATAGCTATCGTGTTTCATTGTTGTTGTGGCCGGATACATCCCTCGTTTCGAAAGTGGCGGTCAGGCAATAAGGCCCAGTATGATCGTGATCACTCCAAGGGTCCAGCAATAGGGGGCAAACAAATGGAGCCTCCCTTTTTTAACGATTCTTATCAACACCACCAGGGCCAGGGTCCCGACAATAAAAGCGACCAGAGTGCTCAGCAGGGTAATGAAATTAAATCCAATACCCGTGGCAAAAGAATCCTTGAGCATGAGCAGTTCGGCACCCACGATGGCTGGCATGGAAAGGAGAAACGAATATCTGGCCGCAGTCTCTCTCTCCACCCCTGAAAAAAGCCCAGCCGCAATGGTGGCACCGGATCTTGAGATTCCCGGAATCACGGCAATACCCTGGCAGGTCCCGATAAAAAGGGCGGTCCCGAACCCTATCTCCTTTACCTTTTTACCTTCGGACGGAGTAAGCCTTGTAAACCACAGAAAGGTGCCTGTGACAAGAAGCATAGAGCCCACGAGCACCAACGAGGAGAAGAGCAGATCCACGTAGTTTCTAAGGATCAGCCCTATAATTGCCGTTGGAATGGAACCGACAATGATGAGGGCCGCAAGCCTTACGTCACCATCCTCCTGCACCGCCTTCCTTACTTTATCCATTGATCCGGCACTCCTGATCAACCGTCCAAGAGTGACAAATATGGCCTTGATCTGTTGAAAGAACACAACCAGAACGGCAAACAAGGTTCCTAAGTGAACACTTATGTCAAACGAAAGTGCAGGCTCGGTAATGCCGAAAAAATTCTGCCCAAGCACAAGATGACCCGAAGAACTGACCGGTAAAAACTCTGTAAGCCCCTGAAGAACCCCAAGCACAAGACCCTGATATAATTCCATTCCCCATCCCATAATATATCCCTGTAAATATTTTTACCCCCGGCAAAACCACCGGGGTTCTGCAACTGTTTAACATGATCTAATACCGTCTATGGCAGGAAAGATCAAGATTTGATTATTCTGCTCCAGGCTAAAGTTATTCTGTTAGAGATAAAAAAGAATGCCATGCCCTGCTGGTTTTTTCAGCAGCAGCCTTGAAATGTGCCAGGATGATTTTTTAAAAAAACCACGAAGAACACGAAGGCCACGAAGGAAGGGAATCTTCGTGCTCTTCGTGTTCTTCGTTGTAAAACAATTTGGCGCCCTGAGGCCCTAATATTGATGGATTGACGGTAAGAATGAATTCACCGTGTATTCTGTCCGGCGATTCTGATTTTGGATAGTAATCGAAATTAAAATTACAATTTTTTCTATTAACTTGATCCAGATCAAGGAATTTAATATAATAATAGGCTATTGTATCCCCACAGTTAGAGATCGCATACATTAATCAACCATTCAAGGAGGACGAACATGTTCTGTTTTCAATGTCAGGAAACCGCAAAGAATCAAGGATGCACCATCAGTGGAGTTTGCGGCAAGAAAGAGGAAACTGCAAACCTTCAGGATCTTTTGATTTTCAACCTCAAGGGAATCGCCGTTCTTGCCCTCAAGGGCAAAGAGAGCGGGGTCGACATGACCACCGAGGCGGCCAGATTCGCAACAAAGGCCCTCTTTACAACCATCACCAATGCCAACTTTGACGACAACAGCCTCGTTGAATGGGTAAACCGGGCTGTAGCCTGCAAAAAGACAATCGCGGACAAGCTTGCAGGAGACGTCGTGGGACAGCTCCACGACTCAGCCACCTGGTTTTCAACCGATATTGAAGAGTTCCAGGCCAAGGCGAAAACCGTAGGGGTCCTTGCAACAGAGAATGAGGATGTCCGATCCCTGCGGGAACTTTTAATCATCGGCCTCAAGGGCATTGCAGCCTATGCCGAGCATGCAGCGGTTCTTGGCAAGGAAAAGGACGAAATCTACAACTTTATCCTGGAGGCCCTTGCATCGACCACCAAGGATCTGAGCGTGGATGAAATGGTGGGCCTGGTACTAAAGGCAGGAGAAATCTCCGTGGTCACCATGGCCACCCTGGACGAGGCCAACACCTCTGCCTATGGCAACCCGGAGATCACCGAGGTCAACATCGGCGTCGGCGACAAACCAGGCATCCTCATTTCCGGTCATGACCTCAAGGATATGCAGGAGCTGCTCGAGCAGACCAAGGGCACAGGGGTTGATGTGTACACCCACGGCGAGATGCTTCCTGCCAACTACTATCCTGCGTTCAAGAAATACGACCATCTCAAGGGCAACTATGGCGGTTCCTGGTGGAGACAGAACGAGGAGTTTGAATCCTTTAACGGCCCCATTGTCATGACCACCAACTGCATCATCCCCATCAAAAAGAGCAACACCTATGGGGAGAGGATCTTCACCACAGGGGTAGTCGGTTATCCTGGTGTTGAAAAAATTGCCGATCGCAAGGAGGGCGGGGCCAAGGATTTCTCCAAGGTCATCGCCCTTGCAAAGACCTGCAAAGCACCCAAAGAGATCGAGACCGGTACCATTGTAGGCGGATTTGCCCACAACCAGGTTCTGGCCCTTGCCGACAAGGTGGTTGCGGCGGTGAAATCCGGCGCCATCAAACGCTTCATCGTGATGGCAGGCTGCGACGGCAGGCAAAAGAGCCGGGCCTATTTCACTGAGGTAGCAGAGAAGCTTCCCAAGGATACCATCATCCTCACGGCAGGGTGTGCAAAATACCGGTACAACAAGCTCAACCTCGGGGATATCGGCGGTATCCCAAGGGTACTTGATGCGGGTCAGTGCAACGACTCCTACTCCCTTGCCGTGATTGCCCTGAAACTCAAGGAGGTGTTTGGCCTTGAAGACATTAACGAGCTTCCCATCAGCTTTGATATCGGATGGTACGAGCAAAAGGCAGTTGCGGTTCTTCTGGCCCTTCTTCACCTGAACGTCAAGGGCATCCGACTTGGGCCAACGCTTCCCGCCTTTGTATCTCCGGCAGTTCTCAAGGTGCTTGTGGAAAAATTTGATATAAAGCCCATTGGCGATGCCGGGGATGATGTCGCCGCCATGATGCTGGGAAAGTAACAACCAAAGATGAAGTCAAGATAGAATAAGAGCAGAACAACCCGGGGTCAGGCCTTTATATTCAAACCTGCCTGACCCCGTTAAACCAAAGGAGGCCCACCATGAAATGCCCGGGTCAGGATACCCAATACTGGAACCAGGAAGCCATTTTCGAAACACCCTGCCCTAAATGCAAAACCATAGTTGAATTTTTCAAGGACGACACATCAAGGGTGTGCAGGGGATGCGGCGAGAGGATGGTAAACCCGAATATAGATTTTGGATGTGCCTCCTATTGCCAGTATGCTGAACAGTGCCTCGGCACCCTGCCCGAAGAGTTCCTGCAGAACAGGGACGACCTTTTAAAGGACAGGGTGGCGGTGGAGATGAAGCGTTATTTCCACACCGATTTCAAACGCATCGGCCACGCCTTAAGGGTTGCACGCCATGCCGAAGCCATCGGCAAGGCCGAGCTTGGCAACATGGCTGTGATCCTTTGTGCGGCCTATCTCCACGACATCGGCATCAAAAAGGCTGAGGAAAACCACAACTCAACGGCCCCCGAATTCCAGGAGCTTGAAGGTCCGCCAATTGCAAGGCAGATACTTGAGCGACTCGATGCAAAGTCAGACCTTGTCGACGAGGTTTGCGACATTATCGGCCACCACCACCATCCAGGTGAAAATGAGAGCCTCAACTTCAAGGTGGTTTACGATGCAGATCTTCTCACAAACCTTGAAGAGACACAGAAAAAGACCCCCAGAAAAAGGGACGAGCTTGAAACAATCATTGAAAAATCTTTTTTAACCCAGAGCGGCAGAGAAAAAGCAGCGGCGATCCTCTTGAACCAGGACGCCTAGGCCGGGAGAATATACCATGAAAATCATGCGGAAAATCATAGAAATAGACGAAGAAAAATGTGACGGATGCGGAAACTGTGTTCCCTCCTGTGCCGAAGGTGCCATTGAAATCATCGATGGAAAGGCCAAGGTAATAAAGGAGATGTATTGCGACGGCCTAGGGGCCTGCCTTGGAGAATGCCCCCAGGACGCCCTGCACCTTGTGGAAAGGGAGGCAGATCCCTTTGACGAAGAAGCTGTGGAGACATTTTTAAAATCCAAGGAAAAGAACAAGGTACCAGCAACACTGGGATGCGGCTGCGCCTCTGAAAACCTGCAAACCTTTTCCCCGGCACCGGGCAGGGGTTCCTGCGAGGGGGCAAATAAACCTGTCTCCATGAAAGGCGCGGCTTCAACTCTTGGGCACTGGCCCGTTCAGATCCGGCTTGTCCCGCCAACGGCGCCCTTTCTCAAAAACGCCGACCTTCTGGTCACTGCCGACTGCGTCCCCATTGCCTACGGCTCCTTTCACCAGGATTTTCTCAAAGACAAAGTCGTTATGATGGGATGTCCCAAATTTGACGATAAGGAGTCCTACGTTGAAAAATTTGCCCAGATATTTGCCGCAAACACCATCAAAAGCGTAACGGTACTTATCATGGAAGTTCCCTGCTGTTCAGGTCTTCCTGGCATAGTAAAACGGGCCATGGCCCTTGCCGATCAGGAGATTCCGCTGATCACAAAGGTGATCAGCGCCAGGGGCGAAATCGTTGAACCGAATCGGCCAGTCAGCCCCACAATTGCCCGGAAAATCTCCTGAACTGAGGCGACAACCAAGTTTTTTATAGGAAACTCCCGCTGAGCTATTCGCCACAAAGGGCGACCGCAAGGGATCGCCCCTACACTGGCCTCGGCTTGTTCCATCGAGTTTCATTCTGCGTTGTGTCTGTCAGGACGTGCGGATTATAGTAAACTCCCGTTGAAACATCATGTTTCCTCGTTTGTTGTGTCTGTCAGGACGTGTCGGTTATATGCAACTCGCATTTCGCCTATCCCTCCTCGGCAATCGCTGCCACCCCATCAGGATCAATAATTGTTATCAACCTGTTATCAACTTTGATCAAGCCTTCATTTGTCAAACGGGCAAGGACCCTTGATATGGTTTCAGGGGTGGTTCCAAGAATACCCGCCAGCTGGGTTTTCGAAACTGGAAGATTTACAGGGCCTGAGTTGTCCTGCTCCCTGAACGCCGCCCTGAGATAGGAGGCAAGGCGGGCCGGGACCTCTTTTAACGCAAGGTTTTCCACCATCACGGTGAACTCCTTGAGGCGCATGGAAAGAACTGCCAGCATGTTAAGGGCAAGACCGGGGTGGGTTGAAATGAGGTCGACAAATCTTTTGCGCGGGAAAAAAATCAAAGATGCGTTGGTAACGGCAACCGATGATGCTGGAAAGCTTCTCCCGGTAAAGACCGGAACCTCGCCAAAGGGCTTTCCATGCCCGTAGATATGGAGGATCTGTTCCTTGCCGTTAAACGAGATCTTGAACACCTTGATTTTACCGCTCTCCACCACATAGAACCCGTTGCACAGATCTCCCTCAGTGAAGATTATTTCACCCTTTTGAACGGTTTTTCGTTCGCCAATGGCAATAATTTCTCGGAAATTGTCCGGATCAAGCCCCTGGAACAGGGGAACAGAACTGATCGTCTCTGCTATTGATTTCATGATCCTCCCCCTATATCATACCGGAAACAAACACAAGCCTTTTACAGGATCACCAGCAATTTTAATTATAAACATCAGAGTGGGATACCGACTGTTGCCTCTAGTGTAAAACCAAAATTAGAACTGCTGCAGAATCACCGGAATGGATCGGCCCATGGCGATCCGTGTGGTATCAAGGACGGTATCCCTTGCAATGATCTCCACCCCTGCATCCACGGCCTGTTTAAGTGCATGGGCATAGGCCGGATCGATATCTGCGGCAGGGGAAAACGAGACGGCATCCATGCGCTGGATCAAGAAAAAGATCACACCTCGTTTTCCGGCAAGGGTGAGCCTCTCCAATTCAGCCAGATGCTTCTGACCTCTCAGGGTCACGGCGTCTGGAAACCTTGCAAGCCCGTTCTCCACAAGGGTGCAATTCTTCACCTCAACAAAGCACTCGTCTCCCTGGTCGTTGGTCAGCAGCAGGTCAAGCCTTGTGTGGTCTCCTGTTTTCACCTCGGGCTGTATGGATGTGTAGCCCAGGAGTTCATCCACAAGACCGGCCCCGATCGAATGGTGTACAAGTTTGTTGGGAATCTGCGTGTTGATGCCGATAAGAGTTTCCGGCAGCTCCATGAGTTCCCAGGTGTAGGCAAGCTTGCGCCGTGGGTTGTCGCTTTCAGACAGGTAGACTTTTTTCCCCGGCTCGCTGCACCCCCGCATGGAACCTGTGTTGGGACAATGGGCAATTACAAGCTCCCCTGACTCCAGAATGACATCGGCCAGGAACCTCTTATAGCGCCGCACCAGGACACCTGGGATCAACCGCGGTAACACATATCCGTTATAGATCATTTGATAGAATCGCCTTTAAATCATCGTGGTTCATCTCCCCCCGGATGCCAAACCTTGTCAGACAAAAATCATATTTCACGGGATCACTGGGAACCAGTTCTCTGAACCCCCGGGTTATTTCAAGGGCTGTTTTCAGGCTGGCCTGTTTTTGCAGGGTAAAACCAAGCAGGGTTCCCACACGGAACATGTGTGTGTCCAGGGGGACCACAAGGGCTGAGCTGGGAATCTCCCCCCACCCTCCAGGATCAACCTGATCCTTTCTGACCATCCATCGCAAAAAGAGGTTGTTGCGCTTGCATGCGCTTCGTCGCTCCGGGTCTGCCGCAAGGATCCCCATTTTTTTCCCCCGGGTAAGTTCCTTTATAAAATGAGACATGGCCGGAATAACGGTCTCATCCTCCAAAGAAAAACCGGATAAGAAGCAGGCCTCAAGGGATCCAAACCGATGGAGCACCTTGCCGACTCCCACGAGGAGATCGGTCATGTGCCCATCGGTTGTAAACCGGTGCTTGAACCCCTTTAAGTCGTGGACAATGTCCGCCTCTGTCCGGGTCAAAAGATACTCATGGGGTGAAGGTCCTAAAAGATCGAGTACCCGGGCTACGCTCTTTAAAATCTGGGCCACACGGCCATAGGCAAGCAGGGCGGCAACAAGACCTGCTATTTCCCGATCCCTGACCTGGGGATAGGCGTAGAGAAACTCAAGGGGATCTGGAGAAACAAAGCCCCGCTGGTTGTACTCCTGATGTATGAGGTCAAGCTTGTGTTTGAGGGTCAAATATCTATCTCCTTAGAATCTGGTTGCTTACATACGTCCAGAACTAATAGCATATTTTATCTTGACTTAAAAGAACTCCTACCCTCTAATATCAGGGCTGACACAGCAACAGAACAGGAATTTTTTAAATATTTTTTAAGGAGCAAACAACATGTTGAGTGACCATAAAATAGGATTTATTGGATCCGGCAACATGGGCGAGGCCCTGATCAGCGGCCTTGTCCTTTCCAAAGCTTCATTGCCGGAAAACATCATCTGCTCGGATGTAAAGCAGGATCAGCTCGATTCAATCCAGGCCAAATACGGTATTGCCACCACCACGGACAACCTTGAGGTGATCGAACGATCAAACATTGTCATATATGCCACAAAGCCCCAGATTCTTCATACTGTGTTCAAGGAGACAGCAAAGGCCCTTGACATGTCCAAGCTCATCATCTCCATTGCCGCAGGTGTCCCCCTTGCCGCCATTGAAGCGTGTGTTCACAAAAAACTGCGGCTCATCCGGGTCATGCCCAACATCTGCGCCTTTGTAAAGGAGAGCGCCACTGCAATTGCGGCCGGGAAAAACGTTTTGAAGGGGGATATTGAGCTTGCAAAGGCCGTGTTTGATTCAGTGGGAAAAAGTGTATTCATCCAGGAAAATGTCCTGATGGACGCCTTTACGGGATTGAGCGGCAGTGGGCCTGCCTACATTTTCATGATCGTTGATGCCATGGCCGATGCGGGTGTTAAAATGGGGTTGTCAAGAAAAGACTCTCTATTTTTATCCACCCAGACCGTTCTGGGCGCAGCCAAGCTTCTTCTTGAGTCTAAAGAACATCCAGGCCAGCTCAAGGACAGGGTAACCTCCCCCGGCGGAACGGCCATCGCAGGCATTCATACTCTTGAGCAGGGAGGGTTGAGGACCACCATGATCAATGCCGTTGAAGCTGCATCCAACCGATCCACCGAACTTGGCAAACTCATGATCAAAAACTTCTCTGAGAATAATGAGGAGGATTGAACCCGGTTGCCATGGGGCTACTCAAGCGTGGCAATAAGATGGGCGTAAGGCTTCATGATCTGGGGTTGTGCCTCAAACAGGCGTTTAAGCCCCTTGACCGCCCCCTGGCGCAGGGGCTCGTACTCCAGATAGTTGCCATCTAAATTCACATAGGATATAAGGATCCTGTGAAATTCCCGGGCAAGCCCTCCATGAACAGCCATGATTTCGCCCATGGCTTCGGGTGCTCCCCATCCAATGCCGCCTGACTCATCGTTGAGGCTCCACATAAGGCGACGCATAATGACCCTTGCAGACTCCATGTTAGCGTCGGCAAGAGCTGCCACCACCTGGCCCATGGAGGCAATGGCCCTTGACCGGACAGCCTCATCAACGTTCTGGATATAGGTGAACAGGGGATTGACCACCTTTCTTAAATTAAATCCAAGGATCTCTTCAGGAAAGGGTCTGCCATCATCTCTGGCAAGAAGGGAGTAGACTGTTCTTTTAAGTTTTCTCATGTTTATGCTTCCTCAACCCATTCAATACAATGCCCCCTGCAACTTTTAATGACATCATTCAAATCCTCTTCAGGGTATGTAGCACACTCAATCAGCTCAATATAGTCTGCATCATTTTTTTTAAACACCTGGGGGCAAAGATCAACGCAAATATCACAAAGCACGCATTCGCTCAAATCAACCTCAAGTTTTTTTTCAGATTGAAGTTTTTCTCCAGGCCTTTCCTCATATTTTTTCGTCATTCCGCTCACACTCCCTCCACCATCCCTTGCTCTGGTGGACAATCATCTCCTTAACCGCAAGGGCCCTTAATTTAAATCCTGAATCCAGTAGAACACCGTACAAGATGCCGCATCCTGAATCCTCCCGCTCTCCATCGCCCTTTTGAGCCAGAAAAATCATCTGGTCGGCAAGTTCAAGGGCCTTTACAATATTATTATCGCATGGTTTCTGCAGCATCTAAAAAACATCTCCCACAAATTTTACCAACAAGATCGTTGCATATTTATTATTGCACCAACCATGCCAAACCACAATCCACTGGATCATCCACCTAGTGGCCCCTTGCCGAGACCCCTACACCATAACCACCACCGTCGACCGATCCGTCTGATCACGGATGTTGATGACAATATAGCCCAACACCACCCCCGCACCCCTCCAAAGTAACGCCGAAACATATTATGACTCAAAATCATGGAATATTTTATATTACTATGTATCATTGCATCAAAATCGTACGGTACACTTGTGTTGCACACGACACATCATGACACACTCATCTTTCCAAATGGACAAAGAACAATTTTCTTGCCTTCCAGCAGTGTAAAGACCATAATAAACACCTGAAATGGACAGAGCAAAAATGGCATGATAGTTGCTTTTAATCTCTTGCCGAACCTGAGGCTACATTGGCTGTTTCTCTTTGAAGAAAAGCTATTAAAAAGAATGTTCTTTATTGCACCCTGTGCCAGGCATTTACGGCTCAGGCTCAGACAATATATGAGACAACAACCCTAATTCCTAGGAGAAACCATGGATCCCGTTTTTCTTTCAAGACTTCAATTTGCCGCTGCAACAATGTTCCATTTCCTCTTTGTTCCCCTGACCCTGGGACTCTCTGCCATTCTTGTCTACATGGAGACAAAGTATGCCAGAACAGGAGATGAAACCTATCTGAGAATGACCAAATTCTGGGGCAAACTCTTCCTCATCAACTTTGCGGTCGGCGTTGTAACGGGAATCACCCTGGAATTTCAGTTTGGGACCAACTGGTCCAGATATTCAGAGTATGTGGGTGATATATTTGGCTCCCTCCTGGCCATTGAAGCCACTGCGGCCTTTTTCCTTGAATCCACATTTATCGGCATCTGGGTCTTTGGGTGGAAAAGACTCTCAGCCAAGGCCCATGCAGGTGTGATGTGGCTGATTGCCATTGGAGGCAATCTTTCCGCCGTATGGATTCTCATGGCCAACGGGTTCATGCAGCACCCCGTGGGCTACACAATCCGAAACGGACGGGCTGAGATGACCGACTTCACGGCCCTTATGCTCAACAAATTCGCCCTGCTTCAAATCATCCACGTAGTTCCCTCTGCCGTGGTTCTCGGGGCATTTTTTGTCATGGGGGTCTCTGCCTATCATCTGTTGAAAAACCAGCACGTAGATCTGTTTACCAGATCCTTCAAAATCGCCCTGGTGTTCGGCCTTGTATCTTCCCTGACCGTCGCCTTTACAGGCGATCTCCACGCAGTCCATGTGGCCGAGGTCCAGCCGGCAAAGCTTGCCGCCATGGAGGCCCATTGGGAAACCCAGTCCCGGGCCCCCATCGTGCTCTTTGCCCTGCCCGATGAAGAGGCCGGTAAAAACACCTGGGAGCTTGGCTCCATCCCGGGCATCCTCAGCTTTCTTGGTTTCCACGACTTTAACGCTGAGGTAAAGGGTCTTTCCGACTTTCCCAAGGACGAACGGCCCCCGGTTCTCATCACCTTTCTGGGCTTCAGGACCATGGTCGGCCTTGGTACGTTATTTATCCTGCTCACCCTTGTGGGGTTCATGCGACGAAACCGCCTCATGGAATCTCCCGGTTATCTCAAAATCATGCTCTGGGCCATACCTCTCCCCTACATCGCCATTGAAATGGGATGGGTTGTAGCAGAGGTGGGGCGTCAACCCTGGATTGTATATGGCTTGATGCGAACCTCCGAGGCGGCATCCCCCGTTGCAGGCTACCAGGTGATGGTATCCCTTATCGCCTTTATCCTTGTTTACGGCCTTCTTGGTGCTGTGGGATTCTACCTGATGACAAAAAAGGCCATCGAGGGACCGGAACCGACAACGGAGCTGGAAACCGTTTAGCGATCACACCTAAAAAACAGAAACACAGGAGCTTATCATAATGGAACTGCAAACAACCTGGTTCATTCTCTGGGGCCTTTTATGGGCGATATTTTTTATGACAGACGGGTTTGACTTCGGCATTGGCACCCTTTATCCTTTTCTTGGAAAATCCGATACAGACCGACGCATGATGATGAATTCCATCGGCCCCCTGTGGGACGGCAATGAGGTCTGGCTCATCACGGCAGGGGGTGTTACCTTTGCCGCCTTTCCCAAGGTGTATGCAGTCATGTTCTCCACCCTTTATGCACCCCTGCTTATCATCCTCTTCGCCCTGATCCTTAGGGGGGTAGCCTTTGAGTTCAGAGGCCAGATCCACTCCACCGGCTGGAAACGTATATGGGACGCCGGCATCTTCATCGGAAGTGCGACACCGGCCCTGCTGTTCGGGGTGGTCTTTGCCAACATCTTCAGGGGTATCCCCTTTGACTCAAATGGGCTGTACCACGGGAATCTTCTCATGCTCCTGAACCCCTATGGGGCCCTTGGCGGGGCTCTGTTCATGACACTTTTCATGCTCCACGGGGCCAACTGGCTTGCCATTAAAACAACCGGCGACCTCCATGATCGCTCGGTTGCAACGGCCGGAAAACTCTGGCTCTTGACCGTTCCCCTGGCGATTCTCTTTCTTGGGGCAAGTTTTTTTGCAACCTCCCTTTACGACAACTACTTCAGATATCCAGCCCTGTTTCTGGTTATCCTTGTAACGGTTGTAGCCCTTTTAGCCGTCAGGTACTTTATAGTGGAACAGTCTTTCTTCAAAGCATGGTTTGCCTCTGCCGTCACCATCGTGGGAGCGACTTTTTTCGGCATTGCAGGCCTGTTTCCCACCCTCTACCCCTCGATTGTAGATCCAGGCGCAAGCCTTACGGCCTTTAATGCATCCTCAAGTCCCCTGACCCTTAAAATAATGCTCCTGGTGGTGGCTGTTTTTCTTCCCCTGGTCATTGCCTACCAGACCTGGGCCTACAACATGTTCAAGGGAAAATTAACAGAGCATGAGCTTGAGTACTAAATCGAAGACTACCCTTCAACCAACGGAGGAAAACATAATGAACATTGACAGAATGGTTTTTGCAATTGCCGGGGCTTTGATAGTATTGACAACTGTTTTTGCCGTGTCCCACAGCCTTTACTGGTTGTGGGCTACGGCCTTTATCGGGGCAAACCTGTGCCAGGCGGCATTTACAGGTTTTTGCCCCCTTGCCGTCTTTTTAAAGGCTGCGGGCGTTAAATCAGGCAACGCTTTTTAACAATAGCCTTAACAACAACCCATCACAACAAAAGGAGAAAATTATGGACAAGTATGTATGCGATGTATGCGGTTATGTGTATGACCCTAAAATGGGTGATCCAGACAATGGAGTTGATCCCGGGACAAGCTTTGATGATGTGCCAGGAGATTGGGTCTGCCCGGTTTGCGGTGCTGGAAAAGAAGATTTTTCCAAGGTCGATTAGATAAGTCTTGATAAACCCTGAAAACCGCAATATTCAGCGGCTTTCAGGGTTTTTAAAAGATGGAACTGGAACCACGAAAGGCACGAAAAAAGATTTTAACCACGGAAGGTTGGGGGAAAAGATCTTAACCATGCCGTCCGTGGTTACCAAAATGAAGACTACCAAACCTCAGGATAACCAATATCCACAAACATCCGTTCAAGCTGAAGCTTATGGCCGCGCTCCATGGCGGCAAGATCAAGAAACACCTTTTTTTCTGCCTCATCTTCACACCGCTCGGCAAGCCAGGTGTACTCTTTCATCGCCCTTTCCTCCTTTTTCATGGCAAGGGCAATGGCGTCGGCAGGCTTCATGTTTAGGGACAGCCTTGGCTCATCAACGGTTTCAGCCACCTTGTAATCGGTAGTCTCCTTGAAATTGAGCGCCATGGTCCCCTTGGAAAGAAGATCCCTGAGCAGCTGTTCATGGCCCTTTTCCTCCCTGGCAAACCCCTGAAACATCTCTTTCAGGTAGGGTTCCTTTACCTTTTGAGCTGCTGCCTGGTAAAATTCCCATGCCTCGATCTCGTTGGCAATGGCCATGTCCACAATTTTTTCAAAGGTAACTGCATCCATACTCCGCCTCCGTGTGCTTTTTTTATAGGAAACTCTCGCCAAAGCGCTCTTATTGGAGAAGTTTCCATGTTCGTTGTGGTCGGATGCCATCTCTTGCTCCGGCCGTGCCGGTTTTTATATGAAATTCCTGTCGAAACATCACTGTGAGAGCCTCGACTTTAGAGCCCTCTTTGGTTTTCCTGACCGGAACATTCAAAACCAAAGGGTTGAAACAGTTAAGAAGTGTCAAAGTGACCCCCGA
>Ga0265295_1005254_pt1 | contig 16701 bp, 13 predicted proteins | sample Munlansysbiofilm_FD_192503 | JGI IMG/M metagenome (GOLD analysis project Ga0265295, IMG submission 192503) | Leachate microbial communities from a municipal landfill in Southern Ontario, Canada - Methane capture system biofilm | ecosystem: Engineered > Solid waste > Landfill > Unclassified ...
TAGGGCCCGTCGGCGTGGTTGTCCACCGTGAGCACCTCCTTGTCCAGGCCCCGCCGGTGCAGATCGGCGGTGCGGTCGATGATCAGGTCCACCGCGGCGCGTGTTTCCGGATGGCTGAGATCATCCTTGACGAGGTTGCTGCCCCGACCGGCGTAAACGAGGTGGTAGAAACAGACCCGGGGAATCCGTTCGGCCTCCAGGAGATCGAAGATTGCCGGGATTTCACCGGCGTTGAAGCGGTTGATGGTAAAGCGCAGGCCCACCTTGATGCCGGCCTCGCGGCAATTGCGGATCCCCTCGATGGCCTTGCGATAGGCGCCGGCGACGCCGCGGAAACGGTCGTTCACCGCCTCGGTGCCGTCGATGCTGATGCCGACATACGACAGCCCGATTTCCTTGAGGGTCCGGGCCATGACCTTGTCGATCAGCGTGCCGTTGGTGGAGATGACGGCCCGCATGCCGTGCTGGACCGCATAGGCGGCCAACTGGGGCAGGTCGGGGCGGATGAGCGGCTCGCCGCCTGAAAACAGCAGCACCGGCACCCCGAAGGCGGCCATGTCGTCGATGAGCCGGAACCCTTCTTCGGTGCTGAGCTCGTTGTCGAATTGTTGATCCTTGGCATGGGCATAGCAGTGGACACAACGCAGGTTGCAACGCCGGGTCACGTTCCACACGACCACGGGGCGTTTGTCCTCGGAGAACTGGAGCAGATGAGAGGGCAGGCGCGAGGACTGTCGTCCGTAGCGTAGGGCGTCGCTGGGTTCCACTGTGCCACAGTAAAGCTTGGAAATGCCGATCATGGCGTCATCCTCAGAAGTTGAAAGGTCGTTGAAACGATGTCAAGGGGCGGCATCGTGTTTCGGTTGCATGAAGGTGCGAATCATTTCACTGATATAGGTTTCAGGGGCGGCCAAGGCTGAACGGCTGATGAAAAAGCGTTGCCGGCCGGTTTTCTCATGGATCAGCTTCAGTCCAAGCTCGAAGTCGTCAAAGAGGGCGCGCTGTACATCGGCAATGGTTCTGCCCTCAACGATCAGGCTTTCGACGATGGCGTCCACCGCCTCCTGTTCCAGCACGATATTGATGTCGCTGCTTTTCAAAAATGCCATTTCCATCTGCTTGACGTCGTCGCAGAAGGTTTTGACCCGGGTGATGGCGCCGGCGACATCCAGGCATTGGCGTACGTAGCAGGCGGCGACCAGACGGATCCGGCCCGGGGTGAGCACCATCCCGTACTTTAGATCGAACCGTTGCCGGTGTTCGGTGAGGTAGTCGCCCAGCGCTTCCTCCTCCCGGGCCATCAACGTCCGGTGACGAACGGATTCGGTTTCGGCTTGGGATGGATCCGCCAGGGCGGCGAGGCGCTGATCCGGCTGTTTCAACGCTTCGGGGGTGACGGCAAAGCAGGTAACGCCCATGGACGGCAGATGGGTCTCGAAGGGGAGCAGGGCGGCCTCCACCGCACTGACCAGACCCCGGGCACCGGTGTTTTCCAGCGCCGCCTGCTGCGCCAGGTGACGGAGGGTGGCGTCGTCGAAACGGATGTCGATGCCGTAGGCGGCAAAGTCCAGCCGTTTACCCAAGATGACAGGATTGTTGGGGTTTTTCAGAATTTCATACAGGTCCTGATCGTCGAGGGGATCGAAGACGGCCCGCACGGGGAGCCGGCCGATGAATTCGGATTCGAATCCGTAATGGACGAGGTCTTCGCTCTGGAGATGTTCCAGGATCCGGGCGTCTTCATCCGCGGTGGTCATGGCGGCCGAAAAACCGATGCGGTTTCGGTTGAGGCGTTTTTTGACGATGTCGCTCAGGCCGTTGAACGCGCCGCTGACGATGAACAGGATGTTGCGGGTGTTGACGGTGCGTCTGTCGCGGTTGCCGGTTTTACGGAAATGCTCGATCTCCTGCATCATCGAGATGGGATCGTGGGGGACCTTGAGTTCGACTTCGGTTTCTTCCAGGGGCTTGAGCAGTGCGCGCTGAACCCCGGTGCGGGAAACATCCGCCCCCAGAAAGTTGCGGCTCGAGGCGATCTTGTCGATTTCGTCGATGTAGATGATGCCGCACTCGGCTCGGGGGATATCGTCGTCGGCCTCCCGTACCAGATCCCGCACCAGATCTTCCACATCCCCGCCGACATAACCGGTTTCGCTGAACTTGGTGGCATCCCCTTTGACAAACGGTACCCCGAGCTTCTTGGCGATGAGCCGGATCATATACGTCTTGCCCACGCCGGTGGAGCCGATCATCAAGACGTTGTTCTTGATGCGTCCCACCATGTCCCCCCACTGGCCATGGTTTTGGCGCTCTAGGCGGATCCGATTGAAATGAGTGCAGATCTTGGTTGCCAGGATCGCCTTGGCCCGGTCTTGCTGGATGATGTACTGGTCCAGGTAGGCGATGAGCGCTTCGGGCTTCAAGTCGAAGTCGATGGCGTCATCGGACCGGTCGTCCCGGCGAACGTCCTCAGACTCGACCTCCGAGGCCATCACCACCGGAGAAACGAACTTGACACGATCGCCGAACCGTTTTGTCAGAAAGGAGCCGATTTCCCTCTCCAACTGCTCCGGCGTGGGAAATTTTTCATTGCTCGATTTCATGGGGTCCTGACTATAATCACCACCCTGCCAAAATGCAAGGCACGCCGGCGGTTGACACGGTTTGTCATCCAGCGTAGTTTCAAATTATTGGCGCATGGCTCGATTTGTCCCCCTGCCGTTTTTCTCCTCACCGTCTCTTCGTCTCGGCGCCGATGGTCAACGGTCCGTTGGGCGTTTCAATTACCCATCCATTCACCCCGAAGGGGATGAATTTCCTTGTGGCACCTGGGTTCCGGTGCCCCCCTGCCCGGACAGGGGGGCGCGGATCGACCTCCTGATGAACCCTCAGCCGAGGAGGACGCCATGACGGTCAAGATCCTGATCAAGAGAAAGTTTCCCCAAGGCAAGGCCACGCAACTGGAACAGATGCTCATCGAGTTGCGCCGCCAAACCGTCAACCAGCCGGGGTATGTGTCCGGTGAAACCCTGCAGCGACTCGATCGGCCCGGTGAAATGCTGGTGATCAGCACCTGGGAATCGGCCGACCATTGGCGGCGGTGGAGCTTCAACCCCGACCGGTTGCACGTGCAGGAAAAGATCGATGCCTTGCTGGGAACGCCCACCGAGTACGAGGTCTATACCCACCAGCCCTAGTCGTGCCGGCCGATGGCCCGAGGATGCCCTGGAGGCTGAAAAAAATGGGGATCGCGGTTGCGATCCCCATGGTGTCGTCTTTGTGGTACGCCCGGCTGGACTCGAACCAGCGATCTTCAGCTCCGGAGGCTGACGCCCTATCCACTGGGCCACGGGCGCATCGAAAAGAGTTACGTTAGTTAGACCATGTCCGACGGCGTGTCAAGGACCTCTTTGGCTTCACCCACCACGTAAAGCGAACCGGCCACGCAGACGATTTCCTCGGGGGCGGCCATGGCAATGGCGGTTTTTACCGCTTCGGCCACCGTGGGTTGAATCATGACCTTTGCTCCCTGAATCCGGGCTTCCTCGGCCAGGCGTTGGGCCGGCAGGGCCCGGTCGATGCGCGGGCGGGTGCAGATCACCCGGTGGCAAGAGGGGAGCAGGGCGCGCAGCATGGGGCGAAACGGCTTGTCATCCAGGATTCCCACCACGAGGGTGACGGGTCTGCCGCGGGCCTCGCCGGCGAGGTAGCGGCCCAGATTGCGGGCTGCGGCCAGGTTGTGGGCGCCATCGAGGATGACGGTGGGATGCTCCCGGACGATCTCCAGCCGGCCTGGCCAGCGGGTCCGTTGCAATCCGTCGCGGATCACCTCGGCATCGACGATCCGGGGGGCCAGGGGCTCGATGGTCTCGCAGGCGGCCAGGGCCAGGGCCGCGTTGGTGTACTGGTGCGGCCCCCGGAGAGCGAGTGACAGACGGTGCCATTGGTGGCGCAGCCCCGAGTAGTCGAGGCTGCCGTCGGGTCTGCGGCGGACCCGGAAATCGGTGCCAAGCTGAAGCAGGGGGGCTTGATGGATATCGGCCGCCTTGCGAACGGCCGCCAGGGCGGTGGGCTGGGTGACGCCACTCACCACGGGCACCCCCTCCTTGATGATCCCGGCCTTCTCTCCGGCGATGGCCGCCAGCGTGGCGCCGAGGTAGGCCCGGTGCTCCAGGGAGATGTTGGTGATGATGGACACTTCCGGCCGGATGATGTTGGTGGCATCCAGCCTTCCCCCCATTCCGGTTTCAATGACCGCCCACTGCACTTTTTGACGCCGGAAGGCATCCAGCGCCATGGCGGTGGCGAACTCGAAAAAAGTAGGTTCGCGATCCCGCGTGGGCGCGGCGTTCACCGCCGCGTAGGCCGCCATCACCTCGTCGTCTTCGATGGGGCGGCCGTCGATGGCGATGCGTTCATTGAAACGGACCAGATGGGGGGAGGTGTAAAGTCCGGTACGGTATCCGGCCGCGGTGAGCAGGCTGGCCAGGCTGGCGGCGACAGACCCCTTGCCGTTGGTCCCGGCGACATGGATACAATGATAATACTGCTGGGGGTTGCCGAGATGCGCCAGCAATCCACTGATGACATCCAGACCGAGTTTGATGCCGAACCGTCTCAAGCGGTAGAGGCGGTTCAGGCAGGCCGTGTATTCATCTGAAACCACCATTGGGGAATTTCCTCTCCGAAGCGGCCCCTGACGGGTATCCGCCTACGGCCCGGGACGCCGTTTCTTTGCAGGCCGTGAAGAACCGGGGTCGGTGCCGGCGTTTCCAAATAAAAGACCCGGCAGAAAGAACCATTCTGCCGGGCTGCCGGGGACAAGAGGGACTAGCGGCGGTAGCGGGCTGCCTTGGCGGCTGCAATCCGCTGTCGACGAAGTGCTTCACGCTGTTTGCGGCGCTTGTACTCACTCGGCTTCTCATAGCTTTTTTTCAATTTCAGGCGCTTGAACAAGCCGTCGTTTTGAATCTTTTTCTTCAAGATGCGCATCGCTTTTTCAAGGTCGTTGTCTAGTACTTTGACCTGAATTTCCTTCAATCCCATCGCCCCCTTTCTGTTGAATCTTTGCTGCCAAAACCTGATTTCAATAGCTTAAGTCCGCCAGTCTTGGCAAGAGGAAAAAATGAAATACCGTTGAGCTCTGTCGGCGACGGCGCCAATTTTGCCGGTTGACCGCCGTCCCGATTGATACTAATAGCCAAACGGCAGGTTCCTTTTTCCGAGATGCCGGAAAAGAGCACCGTTCGGGAGGAAACCCCATGACGTCGATTCCCTTCAAGGCCTTGGTGGTGAATGAAGCCGCTCCGGGCCGCTTCACGCGGCAAATCGTCCCAAGGCGCACCACCGATCTGCCACCGGGTGATGTGCTGGTCCGGGTCGCCTACTCTTCCATCAATTACAAAGACCTGCTGTCGGCCACCGGAAACCGGGGGGTGACCCGCCGTTATCCCCACACGCCGGGCATCGATGCCGCCGGCGTGGTGGTGGAAAGCGCAAGTGGCGAGTTTCAGCCGGGAGACGAGGTGATCGTCACCAGTTATGATCTGGGGATGAACACCGATGGCGGTTTCGGGCAGTTCATTCGGGTGCCGGCCGGATGGGGGGTGCCCTTGCCGGCGGGCTTGACCCTGCGGGAGAGCATGATCTACGGTACGGCCGGGTTCACCGCCGCCCTGTCCATCATGGCCCTGGTTGAAAACGGGTTGACCCCCGCCGCCGGAGAGATCCTGGTTTCCGGCGCCACCGGTGGGGTGGGGGGGCTGGCGGTGTCGATCCTCGCCAAGATCGGTTTTCAGGTGGCGGCGGTCAACGGCCACGTGGATCAGGGGGAGTACCTGCGGCAACTGGGCGCCAGCCGCATCATCGATCCCGCCCAGGCCAGGGACGACAGCGGGCGTCCCCTGCTCAAGGCCGTGTGGGCCGGTAGCGTGGACAGCGTCGGGGGCGAACTGCTGGCCACCACGTTGAAATCCACCGCCGCCTACGGCGTGGTGGCCTGTTGTGGCAATGCCGCGTCGGCGGATTTGCCCATCAACGTGTATCCGTTTATCCTGCGGGGGGTGCGTCTCATCGGCATCGATTCCCAGAACTGTCCCATGGCCGAGCGGCGCCGGGCCTGGGCGCGGATCGCCGGGGACTGGAAAATCGCCCAGGCCGAGGCGATGGTGGAAGAGATTGGCCTGGCGGATCTGGATTCGGCCATCGAGAAGATGCTGGCCAGAGGTCACCGGGGACGAACCATCGTCAGGCTGCGGGATTGATGGTGGCTGCCGGGGGGACCCCAGGCCACCAAGCGCAGGCCGGCCCCAAATGGGTCGAGGTGGAGATCGAGGTGCCCCTGGGAAGCTTCGTCAAACGCGATGGACGGGGAAGGATGGAATTTCTGTCGCCGTTGCCGTGCCCGGTCAACTATGGCTCCATCGTTGGCTCCAGAGGACTGGACCGCGACCCGCTGGATGCGGTGGTCCTCGGCCGGCGCCTGGCGCGGGGGGCGCGGGTGTGGGTGCCGGTGCGCGGTAAGGTGCTTTTTCTCGACCAGGGCGTGGAAGATTTCAAGCTGGTTTGCAGTCACCGAGCGGTGACGGCGGTTCAGCGGCGGCGTTTGCTGCTCTTTTTCCGGTTTTACGGGGTTTGCAAGCGGGGCATGCGGTTCTGGAGGCCCACCGGTGGTTTCACCGGCTGCCAGGGGTGGTCCCCGTAACCGGAGGATTTTGATGTCGGGGCAATAGAGAGAACGATAACGATCCGCCTTCCGTCTTTGCCGGCGGTGGAAGGCATCCTGATACGGCCGGCGGTCTGCCCTTCGACGGGCGATGAGCTGAGAGCAGCTATGCGTCTTCCCTTCCTATCCATTCAAAGCACTGCACCGTTCGACGGCTTGCAGGAGCACGCCGCCAAGGTGCAGGATTGCGCCATTGCCTTCCAACAGGCCATCGAGTGCCATGTCTCCAGGAACTGCAAGCGCTTCGAAGACTTTCGCCAAGAGGTGATTCGCTTCGAACAGGAGGCGGATGCCATCAAGCGTCGCATCCGCGGTCACCTGCCCAAGGGGACCCTGCTGCCGGTGGACAAGTTTCAGCTCTTTCGCTACCTTCGTGAGCAGGACAGTGTTCTCGATGCCCTCGAAGACGTGATGGACTGGATCTCCTATCGCGACGAGCCCGGGATTCCCGAGAGCCTGCAGAAGGATTTTTTTCTGCTGGTGGATGCGGTGGTGGATCCCGTCGAAGAGCTGGATCCCCTGATCGTCGCAGCGCGCACCTATTTTCGTCGCTTCCGGGAATCGGACCGGGTGCAGGTCAAGGAGATCGTGCGCCGTCTGCGCCACCAGGAGCACGAAGCCGATCTCATCGAAGATCAACTCAAACGCAAAATTTTTCAAACCATCACCGATGCCACCACTGTTTTTCACATGGTGCGCCTGGCGGAAATCATCGGCTCCATCGCCGACCATGTGGAAAATGCCGGTGACATGATGCGGGCCATGGTGGCCAAGTAGCCGGCGGCCACGCATCACCGGGGCGGTCCGACACCCGTTGGGCACAGATCGTGTCTTCGGTCCGTCATGCCGGAGAGAGATTCCGATGAAGGCGCTCACCTATGACGACGTTCTCCTCGTGCCGTCCTACAATCATTGGGAATCGAGAAAAATCGTCGATATCTCGATGATCTGCAGAAGGGCCAAGCTCCATTTGGACCTGCCGGTGATGAGCGCCAACATGGATACCATCACCGAGACGGAAATGGCCGACTTCATCGGCGATAAAGGCGGAATCGGCGTTCTGCACCGTTTCATGCCCATCGCCGAAAATGTCGCCGCTTTCAAGAAGTGCCGTTATCCGGCCTTCGTTTCCATTGGATGCACCGCCCGGGACCTGGAGCGGGCCGAGGCCCTGCGGGATGCCGGGGCCACCTTTTTTTGCATCGACGTGGCCCACGCCCATGCCAAGTATGTCGGCAAGACGCTCAAAACCCTGCGCCAACTGGTGGGGGAGGCGGCCTGCATCATGGCCGGCAACGTGGCCACTTACGCCGGCGCTGATTTTCTCGCTTCCCATGGCGCGGACATCATCAAGGTGGGCATCGGCGGTGGCAGCGCCTGCACCACCCGCCTGAAGACCGGATTCGGCGTGCCCAACCTCACGGCCATCCACAACTGCGCCCGGGTGGACCGTTCCGTGGTGGCCGACGGCGGGATTCGCTATCCCGGTGATATCGTCAAGGCTCTGGCGTTTGGCGCCGATTTTGTCATGATCGGCAAGATGCTTGCCGGCACCGGTCCGACACCGGGTCCGGTGGTGGAAAGAACCGGCCCGGACGGGCAAATCCGGCAGGTGAAGGTCTACCGCGGCATGGCCAGCGCCGAGGTGGCAGAAGATTACTGTGGCGGCGTGCCCGAGTGGAAAACCGCCGAGGGCGTTGCCATGGAAGTGCCGTACCGTCCCGATGCCGACAAGATCATCGCCGATATCGTGGGCGGACTACGCTCCGGACTCACCTACGGCGGGGCGATGACCATCCGCGAATTGCAGAGAAAGCTCGACTATATCGAGATGACGCCGGTGGGCCGGATCGAGGGCCTGCCCCACGGCCTGCTCTAGGGTTATCGCTTCGGGCGGCCCTTGGGGATACGCTTTTCGCTGGCGGCGATTTCGGGAGAAATCCGCCACGTCCAGAGGGGGGAGACGAGGTAGAGGATCATGCATCCCAGGGTGAAATAACCGAAGTAAGGGGTGAACACCAGCAACAGGGCCAGCACGAGCCAGAGGCTGACGAAGAGGGGCCGGCGGTTCATCAGTCGGCCGAAGTGCAGGTAGCGCAGTGGATAGATGTTCATCCACACCGCCGCGAAAAGCATCGTCCCCACGCAGAAAAGACTCCAGAAGCGCAAGAGGCCCAAGCCGCCACCGGCGGCCTGGTTGAGCATGATCAGCGGGGCCACCACCAGCAAAGCGCCGGCAGGGCTTGGCAGTCCCTTGAAAAAGCCGGGGATGGGGTTTTTGTCCAAGGTAAAATAAACCAGTCGGGTGATTCCGGCCGCGGCGTAGGCCAACGCGATCCACCCCAGTGGCAAGCCGGCTGTGGCCGATGGCGCGACGGCTCCGGCCACCAGATGGAAAATCCAGGCCGGCACGATGCAAAAACTGATGGCGTCGGCCAGGTCATCCAGGATGCCGCCGAGGGTGACCTGTTTGTGAGGACTTTGGGAATCGATGGGTTCGGTGAGTCCCAGCCGGCGCGCGAGGGTGCCGTCTAGCTTGTCAAACAGGGCCGCTCCGATGAGAATGAGGTAGGCTTCACGGATGCGTCCCTGGTAGGCGAAAAAAACGGCCAGCAACCCCATCAAGGCATTCATTACGGTCAAGGCGTTGGGGAAAAAGGTCAGGATCTGACGGCGGAGCCGGTCCTCCCCCATGCATAGTTCGTCGAGGCAGTAGGGGCCATACTTGCGGGTATATCCGGCGATGGAGCCGAGATTGATGATCAGGAAGATAATCTCGATGAAAAACAGGCCCCGCTGGGGAATGTTACCCAACCACGAGATCCAGAAATAGATGCGCGACGGCGGCCCCTCCGGGATGTAAAAGGCGTAGGTATAGAGCAGGGCGCCCACCGGAGCGGCCACCATGGTGCGCAGGCGGTTGAGTTCGCTGCCTTCCGGCTCCTGCCCCTGACGAATGGCGAATCCACGCATGAAATGGGCGAAATTGTCTCGAATCAGGACGGTGACGCTGAGAATCAGCACCAGGATGGCATGAAGCAATTCCGTGCGCGTATAGGTCGGGTTGATGACCGTCAGACGCCAGGTTACACCGACGGCCACCAGGGGGAAGATGATGGAATAGACCACCTTGTCCAGGATGCGATCGGCCAGTTGGGCCAGGGTCGGGTGCGGGTGAAAACGGGCGGCGAACCAGCCGTCGATCAGGTCGAATACCACGGTGATAAACAACACCGCCACACCAAGGGTGTAGACTACCGGATCCTGGAGCCACATCACCGCGATGGCGCAAATCAGTGCACCGAATGCCAGCGCGGGGCGCGTATACACCAGAATGGCGGTCAGGCGCCTGGAGATCAAAAATTGGTTGGGCAAGCTGTCGTCCTTTGGCTGTTTGTCCCCCCTCGCCCTAGAGGCGCCAAGGGAACCGGTTGCATGGAATTTTCGCGTCGCTACAAAAAACCGCATAGTAGGACAACCCGGTGTCCGGTGTCAATTTGAAGCATGCGCGGCGCTATCTGTTGAGTTGATTTGTCGTTTTATTTGGGTTATGAATCGACTCCATTTCTTTGGCACGAGGTGTATGGCACTATTCGGTTCGAACTATCCGGGATGAATGGAAGCTTCATGTTTGACCGCGGCTACCTGATGGAAAGTGATTCGGAGATCGAGCGCCTGGAGATGAAGACCCGCGGCGCGGATGTCTTTGACCAGGCCCGGTGGGCCGGTATCGGGCCGGGGCAGCGAGTGGCCGACATCGGCTGCGGCAGTGGCAAAACCAGCTTTCACCTGCTCGAGTTGGTCCAGCCCGGCGGGGAGGTGGTGGGCATCGACGGCTCGGCCGAGCGCATTGCCTATGCGCGACGGACCTATGCACATCCCGATCTATCTTTCGTCTGCCGCGATTTTCTAGAACCGCTATCTGATTTGGGCGGGTTCGATTTCATCTGGATCCGTTTCATCCTCGAGTACTACCGAAGAGAAAGCGCCGCCATTGTGCAACGGGCCTATGAGGTGCTCAATCCTGGAGGGGTGCTGTGTCTGATTGATTTGGATCATAATTCCTTGAATCACCACGAACTTCCTCCCACGTTATCGCGGGCGTTGGATACGCTGATGAAGAGGTTGGAGGAATTTGATAATTTTGATCCATACGCAGGCCGTAAGCTTTATGCTTATCTTTATGATTTAGGGATGACAGGCATTCGGGTCGATATGCGCCCCCACCATTTGATTTATGGAGTTTTGAACGAATCTGACAGGTTTAACTGGGAGCAGAAGATGCTGGTGGCGGCGAGAAGATCGGGAGGTCTTCTTGACCAGTATTATAAAAATGGCGCCCAAGGATTTTGCAATGAATTCCAAGAATATTTTTCCAACCCGCGCCGTTTTACATATACCCCCATGATTCTTTGTAGCGGGAGAAAACCAGGAGGCTGACCACCTGTTTTTCCTGCATTTTTGACGCCTTCTCGGTCAGTTGGTTGAACCAGTGGATATATTCGGCTCTTTCGATTTTGGTGTCAATTTTTTTGTAATCTGGATCAGTCTTGAAAAATACTCAAAATATCTATCAGTGTGATTCAAATTCAGCACCCAAGTTGTGTATTTTTTTTCTGTCGGGAGGCCAATAATTTCGGCGGAAGAATCCGGATAGATCATCACAGGGATCTCAGTATCCGGATACCATGCCATGATTTTGGCCAAGGCTTTATGGATGAGATCTATCGCGCCGAACTCCAAGGCAATAACAAAAACCTGAATACAGTTTGTTACATCCGACATGTTCAAACCGAAGTCGGAACGATTGGCGACGAAAACAGCCACCGGCCGGCCTTTTTTGCGCAAGGTGAACAATCGGCGTTCACGCCGAAAACCGAAGACGCGATATTCTTCGCTAAGTCTTTGAATATCATTGTCATCATCCGTCAAATTGAAGGCCTTCAGCATCAGCCCATCAGATTGTACGTTATACCAGTCGGTCAATTCCGCTAAATCTTCCTTATCGCTAGGTACCAAACGCCATTCATGCCCCGCGGGGCGCTGATGAATTTTCGTTTGTGATGCTGGCTTTTGTGACAGGTGGAAGTAAGCGAAGGTGTCGCGTGAGCAGATATGGGGATCGCCAATCGCGCTGGCAGCTCCACCGAATACGCGACTGGGAAACTTGTTTTCGGGGCGATAAATGCAGAAGACATAGTCCATCTGGCTCTGGTAAAGCCTATGGGCGTCATTGATGTAACGACCAATTTGTTCTAGGACGACAATGCCAGCACGATGGGATTCGTTGGTCTTGGCGGCGTGGTGCTGGATCATCCAAGACCGGTTGTAAAAACGCAGCATAGACATATGCCCCAAAACGCGGTTCATCTTTTGGTAGGTAAAATGACGGGCGAAACTCGGGTGCCCGGTATAGAGTTTTTCAAAAGTGGAACGAATCTGAGCCTTACGCGGCTGAATGTGAATGTATTTTTCCGGATAAATGAAGCCGGTATCGAAAAAAAATCGCCAGAGGGCCTCAATGTCTATTGTATGGTTGATAAAGGCATTGGGTTCAGCGGTCTGATAGATCAGGGCCAATAAACGGGTATGTTGTTCCGGCGGTATATCCAATAGCGCGAACCCCGTGTTTACAATTTCAGAATCTTTATCTGAAACGGAGTGGGTGTGTATCACCTGGAGGCAGCAATCGAAAATGGAGCCTCCTGCAAACACCAGACGCGCCTTGCGCAAAACCATGCCTGGAATTAGGCTTTCCTGTTCTTTTTTTGTTTCGACTCCCACTCCGCTTCCGGAAAGATCCTTGACAGTCATTTCCGATAAGCGGCCTGTGAGCGGATGGTAAAAGATCAGACTGGGAGGCGGTTGAATCTTTTGGCGCTGGCTTCGGTAACGCTTGGGCTTGAAACGCCGGCTTTGGTCTTTCAAAGGCTTCAAAACACAGGTGCCGGTTTGGGCCCCCCATTGGGTGCGGATGATTTGACATTGGGCGGCGAAGCAAACCTCATGGTCAGCAGTCATTATCAAATGCACCGGTGTGTCGGGATCGATCCAGGCAAATGACTGCGGGGGGACGAGATCCAGTCGCGCCGAAAAGGAAGATGAACTGAAGTCAATCAATTCGCCTGTAAAACGAGCGCTTTCCTGAATCAGTTCTACCCTTACTTCTGAAGAGCAGATGTAGCGCCTGGAGGTGCGTTCATTGAGGAGTTGGCCCTGTTCCGGTAATTCGAAAACGCCGCCGTCGGAATCCCAGCGGTGGTGAAGTGGTCTGATGATGATGAGGTGATTGCCGTCCTCGATGAGAATGTCCTGAAATTTGAACTGGGGGGGAATGGAGCCCTGATTTTGCTCAGGCGACCAGCGATAGAAACCATAGCCGTTTTGGCACGGTTCAGGAATGGCGGACAGGCTTAGAGTGCGGGGCAAGGTGCCGTGCTGGAAGCGTACGGTTAGCGGGATGTCTAAAAAATTCAGATAATTGAGTTTGTTGATAAGTTGGGGGCGGAGAAGCCAACTCTCCTCGGGGGAAATGAATTCTTGGTGTGCGGTGGATGGCATCAGGATTTTACCAGAGCGAGCTTCTTCGGCAAAAGGGACGCGACCTTTTGATAGTCCAAACCATCAAGGGGTCGGGGCTGGCGGTCTATGGGTTCGATCCAGCTCTTGGCGCACGGCTTTGGCCAACATCTTTTTGCTATAGGGTTTTTTCACATATTGGCCGACGCCGAGCCTCATGGCCTCGTGAACTCTTTCACTATCTGAAAATCCGCTGGCGATGATCGCCCGCTGGCCTGGCCATTGAAGCACGATTTGTTGATAAATGTCCAGTCCATCCATTTCGGAACCCATTATCATGTCGAGGATGACCAGATCCGCAGGCTCGTTTTTCAAACGCTCGATGGCCGCTTCTCCACTAGGGGCAGTTCTGACGTGATACCCCAAATCCGTGAGAATTCCATGGGCAATTTCACGCTGAGATGCTTCGTCATCAACCATGAGGACTTTTTCCCCGTTGCCGATGTCGGCCACCGAGGGAGTCTCCTGAGTTCTTTCTTCTTTCCTATCGGTGGGCGGAAAATAGATGTCGAAGCGAGTCCCTTTCCCCGGCGTGCTGTGGATGTCGATCAGACCGCTGTGATCCTTGATCGTTCCCCAAACCACGGCCATTCCAAGACCGGTACCACTGCACCCCATCTTCTTGCGGCTGAAAAATGGTTCGAAGATGCGGCGCAGGTCATCAGGCGCCATGCCGCATCCGGTGTCAAGAACTGTCAGCCGAACATAGACGCCGGCAGGAATCCTTTCGTAGGCGTCTATGTCACCGGCCAAGCGGCAAATTTCGGTGGTGATGGTCACCTCGCCCTCCTTCCCTTCAAGGGCTTCTATGGCATTGGTCATCAGGTTCATCACGGCTTTGGAGAGCTGCACCGGTGAACCCATGATCCCATTGGCCTGCGGGTCGAGTCGGGTGGTGATCTTGGCCAGTGGATGATTGAGCCGGAGGCGTTCGAATTCCGGGCTGCCAATGTATTCGGTGACCACGTTATTGAGGTCGATGGCTTCGACCTGAACCACATTGCGTCGAGCCAGCGTCAACAGGTCCTGGACGATGGCGGCCGCCCTCTCTCCACTCTTTTGAATAGATGTGGCATAACGACGCAAGGGGCTGTCTTCGGGAAGTAACATGAGCATCAGTTCCGGGTAGCCGATAATCCCTGTAAGGACATTGTTGAGGTCGTGTGCCACCCCGCCGGCCAGAGTCCCCAGGGCTTCCATTTTCTGGGCACGGATCAACTGAATTTCCAGGTTGGCCTTTTCCTCGATGGTTTGTTTTAGTTGCGTGATATCGTTGCCGATGCAAAGGATTTCGAGCAATTTGCCATCGGTGGAAAAGATGGGACGATAGGTCCAGGCAATCCAGATAGTACGACCATTTTCGAGGATATAGTTTGTCTCTTCAACCATCGGAATGTCGCCATCGGGTAAAATGGATTTACTCAGGCTGTCGATCCAGTTTTGGGCATTCTCACTATTCGGAGAAATCACTTCGCTTATCGTTTTGCCATAAACCTGGGTTTCTGAGTAACCGAATAGATTCTGGGCGAATTTGTTAAAGAAAATGATTTTTCCGACCGGATTGATTCGCAAAATGATACTATGTGCGTTTTCTACCAAATCCCTATATTTTTTTTCGCTGGCTTGTAGTTGTGAGTAAGCTCTGATGTTGATGAGTCCAACGGCAAGCTGAGAAGCAACCCCCATCATCAGGCTGACGTCGCTCTGAGCAAGGGGACGTTCAGTGTTGCTATTGTCAATAGCAATAATGCCAAGCACTTGGTCTTCATATGCAATCGGCACACAAATCATAGATTTGGCGCCAAAACTACGCGCTAGTTTTTTGCTGCGTTCTGAAAAGGCATCTATGATTTCATCCATATTCTGGATCAAATACGCCTTTTTCTCCTTGAACGCCTTTACAAAAACACCTTTGGCATCAGAGTGGTCGAGATGGAAGGAGGTCCTCATTAGCTGTCTTCGCGTCTCATCGTCATATCCAAAACCAGCGGCGTAACATAAATGCTGGCATTCACGGTCTGAAAGCATAATCAGCGCCCTGTCATAGCCGGACCGAGCTTCAATCGCCCAAACCACCGCTTCGATCATTTCGCTGTCGACATGTATCGCGGCTGTGGCTTGACCGATTTCTTGTATCATCAAAGCATTATCGTACCTTAAATCCATGGCTTTGATATGGTCTCGCGCAGCATCGGCCTGGGTGTGAATTTTGTCGACGTATTCTTCGGAGCGCAGATGCTCGGAAAGGTAAGCGACCATACTGACAATGGCTGTCCAGGCAATTATAATCTCTCTCGAATTAATGGAATCCAGTAATGACATGCTTGCGATAACAACAAGGATGCCAATCAAAAAAAACCAGTTTCGCCGCGTACGCCAGGCCATCCAGGGAGAAGGTGACCAGCTGATTTCATACCGGCAGCAGGGATCCCCGCGATGAATGCATTCAGGGTGTTTTATCAGAGCAAAATCGTTGCTGAACAATTTTCCTAGAGATTCATATATGCCTAATCTGTTTTCACATTGATAGGGTTTTTCAGTAAATCCGAGTTTCACTGTATTTACAATTTCGACACTATTAGGCCCTGTGACTTTAGTGCTAACATTTGATCCCCGAGTGAAAAGATTATGTAATGGACCTATCAACGTGTAAACAGCTTTCAGGCTTAACAACCCCAAGGTAACTTGACGAGGAGTACCAGTGGTCACCGATGTTGCCAAATAGCGTCCAGCGTTTCGTGCCAGCTGGGGGTCTCCGGTGACATTGAGCGCCTGCTCGTAGAAAGTATCGACCTGTTTTTGAGTCAACCAATGGCTGGGGTCTTCAACTTCGAATCTTGTTATTTGAGATTTCTTTAGTAATGTGTCGATCGAAACTTCAGGATGATGTCGCTTTATGTACTCCAAATAAACTTTTATCAATCGACTACTATAAGCCGGATTCATCGCGCTCCTGCCTAGCGAGGTCCTGTTGTCTGAGCCTATGTTTTGTCCAGACGGTAATGAATACTGTTCAGTTAATGACATTTTAATGCTGTATTGCCAATGATTATCAAGTTTTTTAAAAACCAAGATATACTTCAATTCAATAGACGAAAATGGCGCAATATGCAACTGAATCTTAAGAATTGGTTTCCGGTGAATTCGTTAAATCGGCAGGCTCTCGGAGAGGATAGAAGGGAAGGGGTTGTTATTGGCAAGTCGGCATGGTATACAAAGCATTTATTTGCTACCTTAATTTTTCAAAGGATTCAGATCGATGCGCGTCTCCCAGACCGCTACGCCCGGATTGGGTATGCGGCTTAAGTGGTATCTGCTCAAACTGCCATTGACCGTGGTGCTGATTGCCGCCGGCTTCATCTTTGAGGCGATCATTTCTTGGGCTTTTGCCCTGCTCT